>Ga0164318_10001600_pt1 | contig 20295 bp, 22 predicted proteins | sample GuaBasSedimGuay9_FD_113734 | JGI IMG/M metagenome (GOLD analysis project Ga0164318, IMG submission 113734) | Subseafloor sediment microbial communities from Guaymas Basin, Gulf of California, Mexico - Guay9, Core 4571-4, 0-3 cm | ecosystem: Environmental > Aquatic > Marine > Hydrothermal vents... | reverse complement strand
GAGAGGAGCAGTTATAGATGAAAAAGCTCTTTATCGAGCTCTCACGGAGAAATGGATAGCTGGAGCTGGTCTCGATGTATGGTGGGAATATCCACCTAGTCCTAATGCTCCTTCAAAACTTGGAATACATAAACTCGAAAATGTAATAGCTTCATTACATAAAGGAGGATGGACTCGTGGTGGAAGAGAAAAATGTATTAGGTTTGCGGCCGAAAATATAAGAAGATATATTCCAGGTGAAAAAATAATAAATCTTATCGATTATGAAAATCCATATTAGTTTATCCAAATATTCAGAATTCTAGATATTAGAGAGACACTACTCTATCCTTTCTCATTTTAAACATTATCTTAAAAAGTGGCAAAATTATATTGTAAGTAGTTTCCAACATTTAAACTAATATATAAATCTATCTTTTACTTTTTTTCATTGTGCATATTATTTTTATGTAAAATAGTAAAACTATTATGCAATATTTCTTTAAAAATATTTTGGTGAAAAAATGAAAAAATATTTTGATGGCAACGATGGTGGCGGCGGCGGTGGAGGGAAAAAACCAATACCTGATTTTCCGAGTCCAGATCCTACTTAAAAAATAATTTCAACTATATACAATTTTTTTAAATTTTGAATTTATACTATTTTTAAACGATATCGATGAAACAGTATAATTTTGTCAAAATCGATGAAAACGAATGGAGATTTATATCTGCTTTAGAAGAATCTAACTCAATCAGCGAAATAAGTAAAAAACTAAGACTGCCATACATCACTGTTTATAGGACATATAAACAACTAAAGGATAGAGCTGACTTATTCTTTTCTATAAACTTCCAGAAAATGAATTTATTACCAGTTTATCTCTTCTTTGATAACGATACCAATATAACACATGTAAATGAATTTGTTGTATCTATTCGCCAAGTTTATGGGATTAAACCGTATAAGATTGTCTATGCCTTAGTTCCATACGTATATCTTAATAACTTTATTAAAATCTTCGACGAGAAACCTAGACTAATTATAAGAGGTTTTGAATTTTTAAGATGGAGAATTAGCTCAAGTTTTGCCGTATACCTGCCTTCAGAAAAAATCTTATTACCATTGTTTAATTCTTGGATAAGTGAAATAGAAAATATCTCATATAGTGTAAATGAATGGAAATACAGCGATATGTCTCCTGATTCGATAGATTTGATGATGATAATGGGTAAATATAAGCATCCTCTTGATTCAATTACAGAAGTTATTAGAAGGCTCAGGAAATATGATTCCTCTATTCCTCTTTTATCTAAACAATTATTAAGCTATCATTACCGAAAACATGTTACTTTATACTGGCTATACAATACAGTAAATCTATATCTGGACGCTAATTTTGTGCCATTTAGATTGTTTTATTTTAAAGGCCGTGAAGCACATATCGCTGCACGCATATTGGTTAGATTGCCATCGTTCTATTGGGCATTAATTGACATAAATAGAGCGTTGGTTTTTGGGCAACCTCCGGGTCATATGTTTGAGGGCTTATATAGGATTCTCTCATCATTTGATATAGATATGCCTCTTGGAGACCTTGTTGTGTCACTTGAAAATATAAGTAGGTTTATTCCACGTTTATGGAACTATGTTGATAGTAATAGATGGATTTGGAGAGATACCAGGGTAAAGGTACCACATTTAATTTAATCCTACCTTATAAAGATACTTAAATAAATTATACCATAGCGTTATACAGTATTCTTATTATATCTGAAGATACTATCTTTTCTGGATTTAATGTTGTCTTCGGATTACGAACTAATTATTATACTTGTGGACTATCATTTATTTGTGAGAAATAAATGAACATACGTATAAGGGTCTTGTTTTTAGGAACAAAAAATATGAATGCGGGTTGGCCACATCATTTTTTTGATACTGAAAAAGGAAAAAGAAAGAATTAAAGCTGAACTAATTAAGCTTCAGGAAAAAATTAAAGGTATTGAGTTCTTTGGATGGGATCTGTTAACTACTGAGAATGATGTTAATGAAATAAGCTGGAGACTTGATGCAGATGGATTAATAATTAGCATATTAACATCAGAATTTGCATCACTTGGTCCAGATCTATTTAAATTATTGGATTCAGGAATTCCAGCCATAATTTACTCTAATCCATTTAGTACTTATTGGAATGGATCCGGACGTTTATATTTTGAAAAAAGAAAAGCTTACGTAATTGAGTCACCTGATATAGGAGATTTATTACCAGCATTAAAAGCCCTAAAAGCTGTCTCCCTATTAAATAAAACCAAGATGTTAATAGTTACAGACTGGAAATATCGAAAGGATAAATATGATCCTAGAATGGTAGAGCCTTGATGGAAAGGAAAAGAATATTTTATTACACTTAAACAAATCTTTGGTGTAACAGCTAAACTCATTTCTTTTCATGAACTATTACATGTTTATAACGATATACGTGATGAGAATACAGAAGAAATTATATCTAAGATAAAAAAAGAAGTTAATAAGATACTTGTTCCAAAAAAGGAACTTGTCAAAGCTATCAAAATGTATTTAGCTTTAAAACATCTAATGGAAAAATATCATGCAAACTCAGTTACGGTAGACTGTCTCGCCGGTATTCGTGAAAATAAATTGCCTATAGCTCCCTGTTTAGCTCTTTCTATTTTCAACGATATGGGAATACCTGCAACATGTGAGGCAGATATAGAAACAATGATAGCAAACATACTTATTCATTATTTGACGGGTCGTCCTGGGTTTCAAGGTGATCCTGTAATTGATGAGAAAAATAATATTTTAATTGTAGCACATTGTACTAGTCCTTCTAAAATCTATGGGTTTAATGGTGCTGCTGAAAAATTAAGTCCAGAAGAAATATTTCCTTTATTTTTAAAGATGTTGAGTTTGTGCATATAGCTAGCTTAAGAATAGATTCCTCTCTTCATGCCGCGAAAATAGCTAAAGAAAAAATATAGTTGTCTTATTTGATTCTGGAAGAGTTTTATCTAGAAGAGGAATGTTATATTTAAAGAAAATATTTAGATATATTGATATTTTACTAGTGAATCATGAGGAGGCAGAACTTTTAACTGGATTAAAAGATTTTAGAGATGCGGGTCAACTACTTTCTAAGGAAAGTATTAAAACAATTATAATAAAACTTGGAGGTAAAGGAGTATACTATCTAAGTAATGGAAACGAAAATTTTGTGAAAGCTTACAAAGTCAATGCTATTGATACAACAGGTGCTGGCGATTCATTTGCATCTGGACTCATAACAATGTTAGGAAAAAAAGCTCGAATAGACGAAGCTATTAAGTTTGCTAATGCAGTCACAGCGATAAAAGTTCAAAGGCTTGGTGCACATCAAATACCTACGATGGATGAAGTCGATGAATTTATAAGTAAACAAGGATAATATCTTGAGATGCTATGAGACAGAAAAATGTCATGATTATTTCTCATGGGGATACTGACGGGGTAACTTCCGCAGCCATCGTGAAGTCACTTTACAGGAACGCGAAAATATTTTTTTCTCATCCTGCCGGCCTGTATGGCGACCTTAAAGAGATCCTTGATCCATCATATAAAATATATATTTGTGATATAGCTTTAAATGAGCCTCATATAGAAGATATTCTTAAATTTTTCGAAGAGTATAAAGATAAAATTACTTATATTGATCATCATCCGATACCTGTCGATAAAAAGATAATCGAAGAAACCGGAATAATATTTATACATGAAGAAAATGCATGTGCTGCTGAGTTAACTTTTAGATCTTTGGGAGTAGGATGGGAGATGAGTAGAGTTGCATTATATGGATCAATAGGTGACTATGCGTTAAACACATCTTTTGTTAGGAACGCTTTATCTATGTGGGATATAAAGACACTCTTTCTTGAAGCTGGAATATTAATTTTAGGATTAGAATATTATAGACATGATCATGATTTTAAGAGATATATTGTCGAAGAATTAAGTAAAGATACTTTGCCGAGCAGTATAGAAAAACTAGTTAGAGCTTCAATCATTGAAGCATCCCATATAGAAAAAATGAGAGAAAAAATACCATCCATTCTAAGAACATATGGTGAGATAGCATATGTCATAGACCCTGGTGGAAGTTTAGGAACAGCAGCATTTTATGCATATGTTATATCAGGCAAGAAAGTTGGTCTCGCAGCCGGAACTAGGAGAGATAAATATATTATAAGTCTAAGAAGTAATAGTCCTAAAATAGATTTAAACATAGCTTTACGGAAAATAGCATCCAAACTAAATTGTAGCTGTGGAGGTCATCCTCATGCTGCAGGAGCACGTATAAATATTAAACACTTTGATGATTTTCTAAAAATGTTAAACGAAATAATAAATATTCAGACTAAACAATAATCATTGTTTTTTAACTGCCATATTGACAAGATCCAAATAGCTAATATCTTCTATAGATCCTTCCTGAAAAACAATTATATCTTTGTAATCTTCAATAAATTGTTCAACGCTTTTACCTAAATTAGAGGCAATAATTATTACAGGTAATCCCACATCTATATGTTCACCAAGAATTTTTATATATTCCATGGAATCTAACATTTCAACCTTTTTTACAAGAAATTGATTATATCCATCATTGACATATGCATTAAATAGATGAACAATTCCAGATTTTCCTATTATTTTATAATCATATTGAATTAATCCATTTTTTTGTGATTGCATGATATAAACCTGAAACGATGGTTTTTAAACCATAGATACTGAATATATACTTATAGTCAAACCAAATATATATCTTTTATTAGACATTTTTCGATATATATCACTAGAAATAAATACATTTTTTATAAAAAGAAAAAAGAATATTCCTTTTACAGTAAAATAAAAGATAATATTATCTAATCCTAAAGGTTAATCCCCATGCTCCTATACTTTCATCATCTCCCTTATCTCCTGGAAGCAATTCCTCATAGTTTTCAGCAACTTTTCTATATGCTTCGGCATATTCTTCGATTATTTCGGGCTTAAACTTTTTAAACCACGGCACAGTGAATACTCTCCTATTTATACTCTCTGAAACTGGTAAACTACCTGGTGGTTCTCTAATATCAACACCCTCAGGAAGATTAGCTATCCTTGTAGGCTTTCCATGATGATATACATCTATAGTGTTAAACAGTGGATGAAGATGCAAAGGTAGATTGCATCCGGGTACACATGGTGCACCTTCAGCTCTTACCGCCTCACAAAACCTTGTTATAGATAATCCACCAAGCTCTTCCTTAACATAAATACCGTGTGGAGCATACCATCCTCCTTTAGTTGTACCAGACCCTTTTGGTGGTCTATGAGACCTTAATCCCGGTACGCCTTCCAATAAATCCCAGAAATAGTTCATAGCCTTATCTATTTCAGCCATTCTTTCAGGATAGTATTTAAGTTGCACGCGGCAAACAGCAGAAGTTAACTGATGCATTCTATATTTGTATCCTCCCCAAGGAAGTCCTGCACCAGCCTTAAGATCGGAACAGGTTATTGCATATTTATGTCTTTCATAATGTCCAAAAATTATAGCCCTTTCATAGATCCTCCTATCATTAGTGACTAATATCCCGCCTTCACCGCATGCAAGAGACTTACCTGACATTAAAGAAAAAGCAGCAACATCGCCAAATGTACCAACCATTCTTCCTTTATATTTAGCCCCATGCGCATGAGAACAATCCTCTATAACCTTTAAGTTATATTTTTTAGCTATTTCCATTATTGCATCCATATCTGCTGGCATACCCAGGTAATGAACCACCATTATAGCCTTCGTTCTAGGAGTTATTCTCTTCTCAATATCATTTGGATCAATATTGAGAGTGTCTGGATCTATATCGGCAAATACTACAGTAGCACCAAGAGAATAGGCAGGCAGACATGAAGCCCAATATGTAATACTAGGACATATAATCTCGTCACCAACACCAATTCCTAAACCAAATAAGGCTGCATGGATAGCTGCTGTACCATTGTTATGAGCCAATGCATATTTCATACCTAGCCATTCAGCAAACTCTTGCTCAAATTTTTGTGTAACGTCAGTCTGAGACATTTTTCCTTCTCTAAGAACCTCAAGAACTGCTTCCTCATCCTCTTTTGTAATAATAGGCCATTTAAAGATATCTCCAGGATCAGATTTAACTGCTTTCGGCCCACCTAGAAGTGCCAATTTGCTCGTCATTTTTTCACACTATATATAACTTAGGTTAAATACATATTTGAATAATATCATTATCAATATATAGTTTATTTAACTCTATCATTATCAATATATAGTTTATTCAACTCTAATCTCTTTTCTTCCTTCCCATATTCCATGTAGATTCCAATATTCCAAGACATAAAGAGTCCCACTTTTACTAACTTTAAGCTTTAAAGAAATCTCAGGCTCTGTATATACTGGAGTTAATATAATTGAAGCTAAATAAATCGGGTTAAATGCTTTGCCATCTTCATAGAAGTAGACATCAATCTTCCTAGTACTATGCTGAATAGTATTTGGATGAGGTCCAACACTTATCTTTACTTCAAAGGGCTCGTCAGCCTTTATCTTTTCTTCTATTTCAATTTTAGGCGTATGTGACTCCACTTTAGTAATAGCTTCTCCACTAGCTTTTTCTGGAGTATATATTTAGTCCTTAAAAGAATTCATATTATTCACTTCTTAATATCCATATGTCATATATTATATTATTAAAGATAAATATATACTTTCTTGCATATATTAGCTAGGCTTTTCTACCTTAGTAAGTTCTTCAAGTTTCTTTAATACTTCTTCTACATGTCCTTTAACTCTCACATTACTCCATATATGTTATATAGCCATCAGGATCTATCAGAAAGTAGATCTTACAACACCATAATACTGTCTCCCATATTTTTTAAGCCTCCAAACATTATATCTCTTTAAAACAATGTGATCAGGATCACTGAGAAGAGTAACTTTTAGTTCATGTTTTTCAATAAATTTTTTATGACTTAAAACACTATCTGGACTTATACCTAACACTACAGCATTCCTTTTTAAGAAATCGTCAGGCTTTTCAGTAAAATCCTTAGCTTCACGTGTACATCCAGAAGTATTATCACACGGATAAAAATATAGAACCACCCATCCCCCTCTAAAATTGTGTAGACATACATCATTTCCATCCTCATCCTTTAGACAAAAATCTGGAGCCTTAGAATTAGGAAAAACTATGTTACTCATACACATATCATAAAGCCAATAATTATTTAAATCCTATTATATTTCTCAAGTACATCCCAAAGTTCTTCCTTAATTTGTTTATGTAGATCCATGATAGTGCCATTTTTCCTGTAAATAATTGCCGTATCTTTATCATCTAGAATTCTGCCAATAATACTGGCCTTAATACCATTTTCTCTTAAGTTTAATACTATTTTATTAGCCTTGTTTTTATCCGCTACAATCAACAAACTTCCGGAACTTATTAGCCTAAGAGGATCGATACCCAATACGTTGGCAATCTTTAAAGTAGCGTCAAAGAATACCATATCTTTTTCATAAACCTCTAATCCGTAACCTGAAGAAAATGATAGTTCCTGCAATCCCATTGCTATCCCTCCCTCTGTTGGATCATGCATAGCATGAACACCACCTGTATTAGCAGCTATTTCTGCATCCCGAACAACGCTTATCATTTCCGAAAAATGTTTAGCCTCTTCGATGATGGATTTATCTATATAATTTAACAGTATATCTTCTAATTCATTTGCAATAATTGAAGTACCTTCAATCCCAACTCCTTTTGTCATTATAATTTTATCTCCAGGCTTACTATTACTTGTAAGAATAAGATCTTCCATTGATGCATCAGCAAAAGCAGTCATGGAGATAATAGGTCTATCTAGACCAGGAGTAAATTCAGTATGTCCACCTATAATAGATACTTTAAGTTCTTTAGCGACGGATGATATATCTTCAATTATCTCATCAAGTAAGTCTTTTCTTCCAATAGGCAATAGAATAACAGGTACAAGCCACTTAGGCCTAATACCACTCGTAGCTATGTCATTACACACTATATGTACAGCATACCAACCGATTCTTCTTATTGCTCCAGTAATAGGATCAGAATGAACTATAAGTAAATTTTTATTCATTTTTACAACAGCGAAATCCTCTCCTACCCTCGGTCCGAGAATTATACTTGCATCATCAGTCCTAAATTTTTCCAGAAGTTTTTCTAAAATAGCACTTGGTAATTTACCCTTTATACTAACCATAGCAGACTCCAAAATCTAAAAACAATAAAAATTATAAAAATTATAGGGAATAGACTTTCCTTACTGAAACCTCGGTATTTGCATTATTCAGATCAATAGCTAAACTTCTCGTAAACGGACCCCACTCCAAAAGATAACTATCTTCATCCTCCTCCGTCTTTAAGACAAGTTTAATAAAGTATTTTCCTTTTCTTTCGATAATATCTACACTATATTCTTTAACTATTTTCTCCTCAGAAATAAATATCACCCCCTACTTAACTCTTACAAAATATAATATAAAGGATAAAAAATAAAAATTTAGCCTTCTACTTCTCTTTTAAACAAAAAATATATCTTCCAGACCCTAGCTCTACGACCACTACATCTTCTTGCTCAACAATGCTATGTATACCTTTAATTTTCTCCTCAGTAACTTTATCTGGATAAACTAATGTTTCTCCTTCATATAGTTTTGACTTATGAATACTATATTTGGGAATATATAGTGTAGCCTTAGTATTAACTGGAATATTTACCTCGACTTCTACGACATTGTCTCTTTTCACTGTTTTTATTTCCACTAGACCACTGATTGTGTTTACCGATGCATGAACCCACTTTAAATCAAGAGGCAGATTAGGTTTCAATACAATTCTTCTAAATCCAGGATATTTTTCATCAATATTTATCCCACCTAGAAACTTGTAGAACCATGCATCTATACTACCAAACATTATGTGATTATGTGAATTCATACCCCCATATACAAGATATTCCCATCTTTCCCACACCGTCGTTGCCCCTTCTCGAATCATATACCCCCAACTAGGATAACTCTCCTGTATTGCAATCTCATATGCTAAGTCTATTTTTCCATGATTAGTAAGCACATCGAATAGGAAACGTGTACCAATTATGCCTGTATTTAAATGCTTACTTCTTTTAACAATTATATCATTTACTAGTCGACTAAATATCTGATCACTTTTATCACGTGGAGGCATGTTAAAATATAGAGGTAACACGTTAGATGTTTGACTATATTCAAATGTTTTACCTTTATAAAATACACCTCTTTTATCTTCAGTTAGATACTTTTTATTAAAGGCTTCTTTGATCTTTTCAGCCAGTTCACTGTATTTTCTAGAATCTTCTTCATATCCTAGAATCGATGCTATCTTTGATAAAAGTAAGCTGTCATGATAAAAATACCATGTAGAAGTTAATTCTTCAGGCGTATCTGACGATCTTATATGCATTGGAGGACACCAATCTCCATACTTAACTATCTTTACAATATAATCTTCACTCTTTAAGTGAAGGAAATCTACCCATTTCTTTAAACCTTCATATATTTTTTCTAAGATTCTCTTATCTCCATAGTATAGATATAGATACCATGGTATCGTTATAAATGCGGTACCCCATGCTGGATCAGCGGGATAATTTTTCCAGTATGGAGGAACAACATCTGGAACACTTCCATCCTCATTCTGAGCAAGTAACATATCATCTATCCATTTTTCATAAAAACTGGGCATCCAAAAATTATAAATTGCCTCCTCAGCTGAGAGCTGGGCGTCGCCCATCCATCCCATTCTTTCATCCCTTTGAGGACAATCTGTGGGAACACTCATCAAATTACTAACTTGTCCCCAGATGATATTCTTATGAATTTGGTTTATCAATTCATTAGAAGATACTATACTTCCAATAGGTTCAACAGATGAATGAACCACTCTTGCTTCCAATGTATCAATACTCGGTGTTCCTGGAAATCCTGTAAGTTCAACATATCTAAACCCATGATATGTAAAGTGTGGCTCATAATACTCAATATCTTCTCCTTTCAAAATATAAACATCGGTAGCTTTTGCGCTTCTATTAGGTTCTACGTTAAGCGTACCATCAGGATATAAAAGTTCTGAATATCTCATTGTAACTCTAGTACCTCTTGGACCAGATACTTTTAATCTAACCCATCCCGTAAAATTTTGGCCAAAATCATAGATATATACTCCTGGTTTAGGAGAAGAAACTTTGACTGGAGATATTTTCTTTATAACTTTAATTACTGGAAAAGTTGCCTGAGAAACTAATCTCCCTCCAGGTGCTTCAAGTAACTCAGCTATCTTCCAATCATTATCATCGTATCCAGGTTCATTCCAACCCTCTTTTTCAAGCCTGGCATCATATACCTCTCCGTCATAAACACTATCTGATACTATAGGTCCATCTGATGTCTTCCAAGTTTGATCTGTACCTATAACCTCTATATCATCGTCACTATACCATATTCTAATTTCAGCAATTAGTTTTTTAGGACCGTAACCATATTTTTCTATATATCTACCATTTCCCAATATAACTCCTATAGTATTCTTCCCATTTCTAAGAAAACTAGTTATATCATATACAGAATATAGAACTTTTTTCTTATAATCCGTCCATCCTGGATCCAAAACCCTATCTCCAACTCTTTTTCCATTAATATATGCTTCATAATAGCCGAGCCCGGTGATATACAATCTAACTTTTTTAAAATCTTTCCTAATGACAAAATCTTTCCTATATAATTGTCCTCCCCCAATCCATTTTGCTGTCCATTCATCCTTTAAAAAAGCTGTTTCAAACCATGCTGGCTTTGAATACTCACTCACATTTCCTTTATTATCCCACCAACGAACCTTCCAGTAATATCTGGTAAAACTTTCGAGAACTTTTCCATCATAAACTATGTTAAAAGTCTCTTCTGACTCTACCTTACCTGAATCCCACATATCGCCTAGATTCTTATCTATGAGTTCCTTACTAGTAGCAACTATAATTTGGTATGCTTTCTGTGTAATATCTCTTTCTTTATGTCTTAAAACCCAAGAAAATCTAGGTTTATAGATATCTATACCTAGTGGATTACTTGTATATTCGCATCTTAGGTTATATGGAGGAAATATATTTTCAGAACTCATTTTAATCTTGTTAACTCTCGAAATAAACTCTAATAAAGATTGTTTTACAACACTTCATTTTTTAATATGTGCAATAACTAAAGAATATCGGTGAAAACATGGTTTATAGAGTAGGTATTGTTGGATGTGATAATTCTCATGCTGTAACTTTTGGTAAAATGTTTAATGATCCTACAAATGAGAAATATGTAGATGGTTTTAAGGTAACACATGTATATGACCCAGATAGAGCTAAAGCAAAAGATGTAGCTAGTAAAGTTTGTATTGAAAATATAGTAGATACGATAAACGATATGATAAACAAAATAGATATAGTCTTTATAGAATTTAGAGACGGTGCATTACACCTAAAGTATGCTAAACCATTTATAGACGCTGAAATACCTCTATTTATAGATAAACCTTTAGCGGCAAATCCGGTTGACGCAGAAAAAATTGTATCTTTAGCAAAAAAGAAAAATGTCCTACTAACAAGTTTCAGTGTGTTAAGATTTTGCGATGAAGTACTTGCTGTAAAAAATAAGGAAACTATAAGACTAGGAGTTAATGGTCCCGGTGACCCTGACAGCCAATATAGTGGACTTATTTTTTATGGAATACATGTCGCTGAGATAATTAATACAATTACAGGCACAAAACTAAATAATGTATATGCAATAAGGAAAGGAAAAACGGTCTCAGCGTTAATATGGGGAGAAGACTTACCATTAGTAGATGCCAGGATATCAAATGATGTTCCATATACTTTTAGTCTTGAAATATTTGCTAAAGATTCAGTAAATTATCTAAAGATCAGTGACTTTCAAGAATGTTATCGTAGAGGATTGATTAAGATTAGAGAAATGCTAAACAATGGAAAATGGCCTATATCAGATGAAGACCTAATATATCCTGTAAAACTAGTAGATGCAATAGATAGAAGCTACAAATCAAATGAAATAATTAAAATTTAATCTATGGTTCAACGACTGGTGGCGGCCACATAGCTAGTATCTCATGAGATGGAACAATCCTAATCTTTGGTTTTATATATAATCTGAACAAAAGATCTAATAAACTAGGCTTTGGTGGCTCTAACACTCTTATAGGAGCGTCCTCCGGCAAACCAGCTAACTTTTTCGTTATGTTTATAGCATCATCATATGTTCCTATCTCATCAATTAAGCCGACTCTTTTTGCCTGTTTCGAAGTATAAGGTCGTCCAGTAAAAACTTCCTGATCAATAATAGTCCTATATTTTAATACTCTTTCTTTGAAAATCGAGAAAAATTCCTGTATTATTTCTCCATATATCTTCTTATCCTGATCTGTCATGTTCCTATAAGGTGAACCTATATCTTTAAGCTTACCAGATTTAAAAGTATATACTTGGATTCCCAATTTATCTAAAAGTCCTTTATAGTTGATAATCACGGAATAAACCCCCACTGAACCTACCAGACTACTTTCACTAGCTATAATTTTTTTAGCTGGTAATATAATCATATAAGCGCCAGAAGCACCATAACCTTCAACATATGCAACGACAGTTTTTTTATAGGACAGTTTTTCTATTTCATAAAAAAGTTTTTCTGAAGCAGAAACAGTTCCACCCGGGCTATTTACATAAAGTAGAACTGCTTTGATAGAGGGGTCTTTTATAGCATTTTCAATTAAATTTATATATTGTTGTACGCCTGTTGTACTTCCTAGAATTGTAAATCCTTGCGTATCAGCTAATGCACCTTGAATTTTGATAACTCCTATAGATTCAATATTTATCCTTTCGAATCCTATAAAGGTACTTGGATATATAAAGGACACAATTGCAACAATTATAATAGCTATAATAGCTAATGCAACAATCATAAACAAACTTCTATCGTTTGATTTTGTAGAATATGGTATTTGTGTATTCATAAAAATCACCGATATCTAGGATATTGTTGATCGTATATTATAGTTTTTTGAACATTCGAAAGTCCATTATATATAAATAATGATATAACTACCTGAAACATATTTCCCAGAATAGACAAGTATAAATTTCTAGTGCTATTCATGCTTATTATGGGAGAAATAATGACTGCTAATAAATACATTATGCTTCCATATTTTAGCGTTTTATTTTTGTAAACAATGGATAAATCATATATAGCGACTGACTCAAAGATATAGCCGACTGAGAAAAATATAGCTGTAAAAAATAGAATAAGTCTCAATTCTTTATTACTATCAAAATTTAATTGGTATATATAGGATGGATTATTTAAAAAAACAGTGATAAAAACTATAATCATAGCTAGCAATCCTAATATAGGAAATATCAAAATCGCTAATCTAGTCCAGCAGTAAAAGTTTTTAATCTTTAGCTTACATAAATAACCCCATCCCAATATCTTGAAAACCCAAATAGTTAGACTTAATATCATAGAGAAAATTCCTAAAATTGACACGAGAAGAATTCTAATGATATCAAAGAGAGATCGGGGCTTTAAAATAATTATTAAGATACCTATTATTGAAAATATTATCTTCCAGAATTCCGAGCTTTTAATTTTTGAGATTCCATTGTAAAGATGCTTTGCCATCATAGTTTTCTCCTTTACAATTATAATAATATAAATATATGAAATTTAGCACCATTATTTCTATGAATAAGATAAAAATAGCATTAATTGGTTGTGGAGGTATAGCAAATGCACATGTTCAAGGTTATTGTGAACTTTCCTTAAATGGTTTAAATGTTTTTGATATTGTAGCTACAGTTGATGTAAATGAAAATAACGCGATTGAAAAATCTAGGAAAATTGGAAGTTTCCAGGTTAAAAAGCCTAAGATTTATACTTCTATAGACTCATTTTTATCAAATGAGGAAGTTGATTCTGTTGATATATGTTTACCTCATAATCTCCATCATATAATAGCGACAAGATTTCTAAATGAAGGAATAGATGTAATCATTGAGAAACCATTAGGTATAACTATGCGTGCCGCAAGGATGATTATTGAAGCAGCTAATAAAAATAATAGGATTCTATCTGTCGCAGAAAATTATAGGAGAAGTATTGATAATAGAGCTATATGGTGGACTATTAACAAAGGACTCATAGGTAAACCTAGGATTGTATTATGGTATGAAGCTGGGTGGAACCCTATTCCATGGGGATGGAGAGAAGATAAATTCATAGCAGGAGGAAGCTGGGTATTTGACGGTGGTGTTCATCTAGCAGACCTGGATCGTTTTCAGTTAGGAAAAGAAGCCGTGGAAGTTTATGCTGTTGCAAAGCTATATGAGCCCTTAAAGAAAGGTGTTAAAATAACAGTAGATGATATGACTATGGCTATAATAAAGTATGAAGATAATATAGTTGCACAGTGGTTATGGACTCGAGTAGCTCCTGCTAAACACATATCTAACAGGATAATTTACGGATCTAAAGGCGCTATATCTCGAGAAGGAGTTAGAATAATTGATGAAAACGATGAAGTAAAGGAAATAGGTATGCATTTACTTAGAACGAGAATGCTAAATGATCTAGATAAAGGTATTAAGAACAGATGGTTCCCTGCAAACATATATGCTAATACTTTTGCTACAGAACTTTATGATTTTTACAGAGCTGTAATTGAAAGACAGAAACCTGAAGTAGACGGTCTGGAGGCTTATAAAGACATGGCTATTCCTCTAGCTTTCTATGAGTCATCACTTTTAGATAAACCAGTATATGTCAAAGATATTGAAAACTTAACTATTGAAAACTATCAAAAAGAAATAAATGAAAAACTAGGTATTTGATTTTTTATTATCTTTAGATAATTCTTCTAAACCCTTTACACCTAAAATATTTATTGAGGGCCCTGCCTCTGGAATATTGGTAGGCACAAAGATTAAAGTGTTTGTACCCGGTTGCTGTCCTATCTCATAGATCATGTTCATCCATCTTAACAATAAAGCTGTTTTATTCTCCTCATATAATTGAGCAGCCTTTAACATAAGTTCTGCTGCCTGCCATTCGGCTTTCGCCAATGTTATTCGGGCTTGTCTTTCTCGTTCAGCTTGCGCCTGTCTAGACATAGCATCCTGAAGAATCTGCGGAATTATTACATCCTTCACTTCTACAGATATAACTTTTATACCCCACTCCTCTGTTTTTTCATCAATAATTTTTCTAAGCTCCTGACCAACCATCTCTCTATGCGATAACAATTCCTGTAATTCTATTCTTCCAATAACCTCTCTCAAGGTTGTTTGTGCAGCCCAAAGCGACGCTTGATAATAGTTTTCAATATTTAAAATTGCTTTTTCAGGATCAATAACTTTAACATACATTACAGCGTCTACATTTACTGGAACATTATCTTTGGTTAAGGTTTGTTCAGAAGAAAAAGATATTGTCTGTATACGTAGAGATATTTTATTAGGAATACGATCTATTAATGGAATAACATATATTATACCAGGTCCTTTAAGACCTATATATCTTCCGAGCCTCAAAATAGGAGCACGTTCCCATTCTTTTATTATCCTAATACCACTAAGAAAGAATATAATGATAAACAACCCTAAAAAAGACCAAAATATGTACGGCATTAATTCTAAATCTTCCATTTTTTCTGCGCCAAATAATATAATTACTAATCCTCTATTTATACTTCTTTTATCTTCTCAACTAACAAAGTTAAACCTTCTCTCGACACAACTTTAATCCTTTCCCCTTTCAATATTTTTCTTTCTATAGATCTAGCTCTCCAATGTTCACCCAAAACTCTAACCTCTCCTATTGGATCTATATCTGTTACAGCTAATCCTTCAGCACCTATCAATTTTTCAGGACCAATATGTGGTTTTTTCATCTGTACCTTAGCTACTTTATATACAATGATAGAAAATATACCGGCGATAAATATACCCGAGGCAAGTATATAAAGCCTCATCGCTTGTAATATTGAAGAAGAAATAAGGAAATTGTTTGAAGGTATAAGCATAAGAGATCCAAATATTATTAGAGACGCCCCTGCTAAAACTAAAAAACCAATATGTGTTTTTAACTCAAGCAAAGTCAATAAAAATCCAGTTAAGATAAGAACTACACCTATCCATTCGACACCTATCAGACCTAAACCAGCTAAGGATAATAGTGTCATTACACCTCCAACTATTTCAGCTCCAAAACCAGGTGTTTTTAAACCGATTAAGAAAATATATAAACCAAATATTAACATGAGGATGGCAATTAAAGGATTTGTAATAACTTTCAATACTATAATTTGAGGACCTTCACTATATTCTACAAGGACTGCTTTTCTAATATTTGAAAAATATATTTCCTTTCTATATTCTGATGATTTAATGTCTTTATCTACAAGTTTCCAAATTTCTTCACCTTTAACAGTATACAGAACAAGCTTCTTATTTTCTAACTTTTGAAGAAGAGATTTTATGTCGTCCGCTATAATATCGATGACATGGTATTTTTTGGCTTCTAAGGCACCTATATTTATATTTTCCCTTACAAACCTTTCAGCTATACTCTCATTCCTTTCATGAAGTCTAGCATTATGGCGAAGAAGAGCTACAATAGCATTAACTATCTTTGTTTCATTAACAAAGTTGATACCTGTAGGTGTAATCTCTACTGGCTGTACTGAACCAATAGTTGTTCCGCTAGCCATGACAGCAATATGAGAGGAAAAAAGTAAAAATACACCACCACTCCATGCTACTGCTCCTCTAGGATAAACAAAACTGCATATAGGAACACTCGATGTTTCAAATAATGTAACTATTTTCTTTATTGCTTCGAGTTCACCCCCAGGAGTATTAAGTTTAATTATTATAAGTCTTGCCTCATGTCTTTCCGCATAGGCTATAAGACTTTCGATATATTTTACCGAGGCTAGATTAATCTCTGTATCGATATAACCAGTTAAGACTACATTATTGGGATTCTCGTAGAGAGATAAGATATCATTGCTATAATAAAGAAATATGAGCAATAAAAATACTGCTAGTACTTTTTTCATACGTTTATCTATAAAACAGACAATACTATTAATGTTTGTATAAAGCAGATTTTGTATTAAAAACTTAATAGTTATTAGAAATAAGAGAAAATAATGAATCCGTTATTGAAACTATATCAGTTCTGAAACTTTATTTTTCTCTTATTGTTTAGAAAACATCAGTAGAAAAATGATTAAAGCTTACTGTTAATATGAAACGGATAGACACTTATAGGCATTGATAAAGAAAAGTATAGTTTCCTAAGAAATAGACTTGAAGAATTATTAGAAAATTGTAATTGAGGTAGATTTTTGCTATTTTCACAGTTAAGAAAAATTAGGTTTATATGAATATACTGAAAAACAATATTTTCAATAGACCCCCTCTAAATACATTAGAGAAAGTATTCGAAGTAATTAAAAAATATATGATGTCTTAATACACTCTAAATCTTTTTACTTTCTATTCCTTTTTTAGAAATAAATAAAAAATTAGAAATATCAGTTTTAGGAAAATATATATATGGATAATTCATTTATCAAGGATTTATATTCTCTTTCTTTAGGCGCGAAGGAATTAGCTTTTGTATGGCTCGGATACTCTGGAATTATATTATGTTTCAAGGATATTACTTTGTTATTTGATATTTCCGATTTTATTGAAGATCCTCAAATTGAGGATTTAAAAGAACCAATTATAACATTATATACACATATACATGACGATCATTTCCATCTAAGAACTACTTTAAAGTTATCAGAAATGAAAGAGACCATAATTATTACATGTCCAGAAGTATTCGATGAACTTAAAGAATTTTTGCCGATGACATCATTAAAGAAGCTTGAACCCAAAAAAGGAATAAAAATAGGTAACACGAAGATATTTGCTTTAAAAGGAGTTCATGACTGTGAACATTATATCTACTACATAATTTATAATGATATAAGGGTTCTTCATTTAGGAAGTTCTGGATATGCACCTCTCTCAAAAATCAAATCTGATATAATTTTTGTACCGGTTGGACAGCCGTCTTCTTCAGCTTCTCTCGAAACAGCCTTAAAAATAACAAAAGACGTTAAGCCTCAATACGCAATACCTTTTCATGGTAATGAAGAAGAAATAAACAAGTATTTAAGATTAGTAAACGAAGAAAAACTACCTGTAAAGATTATTATACCTGAAAAGTATAAACCTGTAAAACTTTCCATTGTAAAATAGAATCATTCTCCAATGATATATGCTAATTTAATCTGCTCCATTTTTCTGCTTAGTTTTAAAATAAAAAATTCTTGTTCAATAACAAAAGTTATCCTAACCACATGTTTTTTGGCATCATATTTTGCAATGAACGTATATATTTGTGGAGAAATAGCTATGTTTAGAGGAAGCATGATTTTATTAGTGTATTCTTGCTGCCATACTTCTAATCTATATCTTTCATTTATCTCAAAGATTCTCTTACCATCAATATACAGGCCTATATCTTTAACATAAATATGTATGTTAGGATTCTTTGCCTTAGCTACGTATAATATTTGAAAATAATATTTTTTTACACCATCTTTCTCTGTATGATAGAGCTTAAACTCCCGCATGTCAATATTTAAACTTTGAAAATTTGAATAGTGTTCATATACTGGTATAGTTATAATCACTAGTAAAGCTATGACAATTAAAGTTACTTTAATCTCTCCTACTTCTCTTACAAAACGCCTTATTTTCTTTTTATAATCAAACTCTATTTCCCCAGCCTCATAAGAGATAAATATGTCAGAAACTTTTTTTATAAGAAAAATCATCGATAAGACAGCTATTATAAAATTAAAGGGATAAGGAATATAACCTAAACTAAAAATTGTTATAAATATCATTAAGATAAGCCAAATAACGGCTTTAAAAAACGGGTTTTCCATAAGAGAGTTAAACAACTTCAAAAATATTAAACTATCTATAATTTTATACAGAAATCTTCCAATGAAATATTAAAATAAAATCTCAGCCGGTTTGGTATATATCATCTATCAATTCGTCGAGGGCTCATCATCTAATTATTAATCAATATGTGAGAAATATATAAAGATATGATATAGTTTATGAAAAATAAATTAAAATTAACCACTATTTTTAGTGATTGTGGATATGTTACAAAGAGAAATAATTAGATGGTTAATGAATATAGGTTTTAATAGTAAAGAAGCTAGAATTTTACTTCTCCTTGCTCAGAAAGGTCCAATGACAGTGAATGAAATAGCTGAACATGTTAAGATAGCTAGACCACATATCTATTCAACATTACAAGACCTTTATGGAAAAGGTTATATTGAGCAAATAGATGAACGTCCTAAAAAATACACTAATATAGATTTCGCATCAAAGATAGACAACATTCTAAAAGAAAAAGAAAAATACAATGAAAACATGCTTAGAAAAATAAGAAGCATGTCTTCTAGCAATGTTTCTGGCACAGTATTTTTAAGAAACAAAAAATCCTTCGATAAAATATTCCTACAGGAAATTAAAAATGCTAGTATTAGGGTATGGCTCGTTACTGAAAACTTCTCTATACTTGGAAACAATATAGAAAAAAATTTAGCAAAAATGAAAAATAGAATAGATGTAAGAATCGCAATAAGTGATATCAGGTATTTGAGGACTTTTAGTGAGTCACCAAGCTTTATAAGATATATTCAGCCACCACCTCCATTTGTTTTCTCTATAGTAGATAATAAGTTATTTTTTGCTCCATTGACAGGCGTAAACAACTATTTCGGCTTAATAAGTGATGATTCAGACCTAGTAAATATATATGCAATGTATTTTGACCATATTTGGAAAGATGATTATGTCAGAACATTATATAGGCTAAGGATGACCACTCCAAAAGAATATTAATATTATTAAGTATACAATATTTATCTTAATGATGAATGACTCCAATACTGAAAAAATGATGTTTGGTGACAATACTGAACTTTATACATAGTAAGGTGGCTGGCTCTCTCTCTGCTCCTTTTTTAACAGAGCCTTAGATTGTTCCAGTTCTT
>Ga0164318_10001599_pt1 | contig 20305 bp, 20 predicted proteins | sample GuaBasSedimGuay9_FD_113734 | JGI IMG/M metagenome (GOLD analysis project Ga0164318, IMG submission 113734) | Subseafloor sediment microbial communities from Guaymas Basin, Gulf of California, Mexico - Guay9, Core 4571-4, 0-3 cm | ecosystem: Environmental > Aquatic > Marine > Hydrothermal vents... | reverse complement strand
TCAGCATATGGTATACCCAATACCCTGCCCACATCCCGAATAACTCCTTTAGCTGCCATTGTGCCAAAAGTAATTATCTGAGCGACATTTTCTCTTCCATATTTATCATTAACATATTTTATAACTTCATCCCGTCTCTCGTAACAAAAGTCAATATCAATATCAGGAAAGCTAACACGGTCAGGATTTAAAAACCGCTCAAAAAGCAAATCATATTTCAATGGGTCAATATCTGTAATACCAATTAAATAACTGACAATACTTCCAGCAGCAGATCCTCTGCCCGGCCCCACAGGGATATGAGATTCTTTTGCAAACCGCACAAAATCAGAAACAATTAAAAAGTAACTTGCAAATCCCAACCCCTTGATTACATCCAGTTCCCTGTCTAGCCTTAAGCGTGCCTGCGGCACCATTTCAGGATAAGAGACAACTACATTTGTTTCACACATCTGCCTTAATTCTTCAATATCAGAAGTATGTTCGGGCAATTCGAAATTGGGCAAATGTGTAGACTTAAAATCAATTTCTAAATCACACATTTGAGAGACTTCTACAGTATTTGAAAGAGCCTCAGGGACTTGCGAAAATATTTTTTGCATTTCTGCTTCAGATTTAAAATAAAATTCATTCGTCGAAAAGCGCATTCTTTTTTTGTCTGCAAGCATAGTTTGCGTCTGCAAACAAAGTAAAACTTCATGGGCCTGCGCCATATCCTGTTTCAAATAGTGTACATCATTTGTGGCTACCAAAGGAATGTCGAGTTTACGTGAAATTTCTATTAAAACTTTATTTACCTTTACTTGCTCCGCAATATTATGATCCATTAGCTCCAAATAAAAACTTTTTTTTTCAAACATATCCTTATACTTTTGCGCGGCAGTATAAGCTTCTTTTTTTTCCCCTGCAAGAATCAGCGATGCTATTTCCCCTTTAAGGCAGCCGCTTAAACCGATCAAGCCTTTCACATATTCAGATAATATCTGTTTGTCAATTCTAGGCTTATAGTAAAATCCTTCTAAATAACTCGCAGTAACTAATTTTATTAAATTTTTATACCCTGCCAAATTTTTAACTAATAAAGGTAAATGATATATCGGCTGCCGCTTACCTAATTCAGTTTTTTTGAATCTGTCTATTTTTGCCAGATATGTCTCACACCCAATAATAGGTTTAATACCGCTTTGTTTCGCAATAGAATAAAACTCAATCGCGCCAAAAATATTTCCGTGGTCAGTAATGGCTACCGCCGGCATATGCATCTGTTTGGCAGTATCAACTAAATCCTGCACAAGGCAAGCTCCATCTAATAAACTATACTGGCTATGCACATGCAAATGCACGAAATTACTTTGCTTCATCTTATTCCCATTCTATAGTTGACGGAGGTTTAGAGCTAATATCATAAACTACCCTGTTTACGCCTTTAATTTCATTGATTATACGATTAGATATCTTTGCCAAAATTTCTGAAGGCATTCTTGCCCAGTCAGCAGTCATTCCGTCAATGCTGGTAACCGCGCGTAAAGCAATAGTACACTCATAAGTACGCTCATCACCCATAACTCCTACACTTTTAACCGGCAAAAGCACAGCAAATGCCTGCCAAATTTCTTTATATAATCCTGCCTGCTGTATTTCATCAATAAATATTCGGTCAGCACTGCGCAAAATTTTTAATTTTTTCTCTGTTATACTGCCTATTATCCTGATTGCCAGGCCAGGCCCTGGAAAAGGATGCCTGCCAACAATACTCTCAGGTATCCCCAATTCTCTGCCAAGCGCCCTAACTTCATCTTTAAATAAATATTTCAAAGGTTCTATAAGTTTCAAACGCATTTTCTTTGGCAGCCCGCCCACATTATGATGACTCTTAATCACAGCAGAAGGTCCGCCAAAGACTGAACAACTTTCAATCACGTCAGGATAAAGAGTCCCTTGAGCAAGAAATTCTACATTTTTTATTTTTTTTGCCTCTGCGTCAAAAACACGAATAAACTCCCTGCCAATAATTTTACGTTTGCTCTCAGGATTAACAATATTTTTTAATTTTTCAAGAAATAATTTTCTTTGATTTAAATATAGAATTTTAATCTGAAAATGCTTTGAAAAAATTTTCTGTATTTGTTCAACTTCATTATATCTTAAAAGCCCATTATCCACAAAAATAGGATGAGCATTACTGCCTATTGCATGATTGAGTAAAACCGCGCATACAGAAGAATCAACTCCGCCGCTTAATCCGCAAACTACTTTTCCATTACGCACAGATTCTTTAATTTCTGAAACCGCACTTTTGATAAAAGACCGCATATTCCATAACCCGCGGCATTTACAAATTCTAAACAAAAAATTCTTTAAAATTTGCTTTCCCTTTGGAGTATGTGCTACTTCAGGATGGAACTGCACTCCGTAAATTTTTAACTCTTTATTCGCGAAAGCAGCAATTTTAGAATTTTTAGTATGCGCAATCTGCTCAAAACCCAGAGGAAGTTTATTCACCTTATCTTCATGGCTCATCCAGGTAATAATTTGCTTATCCATACCAAAAAAAAGATCTTTATGATTGTCAATAAACAGCTCAGCTCTGCCATATTCCCTAAGAGTGGATTTACTCACCTTACCTTTAAAATAATCCGCGATTAACTGCATTCCATAACAAATGCCTAAAATAGGTTTGCCCAATTTAAAAATTTCAGGATCACATTTAGGCGCATGCTGATATGTTAAACTTGCAGGCCCGCCTGAAAGAATAATCCCTGAAGGCGCAAGCTCTTTTAATTCCTCAGCGCAAATTTTAGGAGAACGAACTTCAGAATAAACACACGCTTCCCTTAGCCTGCGGGCAATAAGCTGGCTGTACTGAGAACCAAAATCAATAATAATAACATATTCTTTCATAATTTTAAAAGAGAATACAATTGTTCTAAAGACTGTGAAATAACCTTAGTACTGCCTAATACAGGCATAAAATTTGTGTCTCCATTCCAACGCGGCACAATATGGATATGCAAATGCTGGGCAAACCCTGCGCCTGCAACAGAACCAGAATTTATGCCAATATTAAAGCCATGAGGCTGCAATTTTTCCTGCAAAATCTGCTGACATTCTATTACCAGATCCATTAATTCATGCAGCACATCCTTATCTAATTTCCCCAATTCAGCAATATGCTGATACGGAACGGCCATTATGTGCCCATTATTATAAGGATAAATATTTAAAATCGCGTAAACATATTTTTTTCTAAGCAAAATATAATTTACACAGTCATTATTTTGAACCGGCTTTTGACAAAAAATACATCCATCAGGCTTCTCCTTACCAATATATTCAGCACGCCACGGCGCCCATAATTTATCCATTATTTTATTCCTCTCACAATTTTATTATTGCAGCATTAATTTTGTCTGTTAATTCTAAAATCCCAACAGAAACATAAGGAGAAAAAAATTTATCTGTAGCACTGCCTGGATTAAAAAATAATCTTCTGCCAATTTTCTCATTATAAGCTAAATGAGAATGCCCAAAAACAACAATATCAACGTCATTTTTAAATTCATTACAAATCTGCTCCGGCAAATTTTCATATGATCCCCAACCATGGATAAGACCAATTTTATACTTACCAGCGCTAATAATCCTTTTTTGCGGCAATTTTGTACGCACACAAGGCAAATCCATATTTCCAGCTACTGCAATAACATTGTTTGTGATCTTAGCTAAATCTGTTAAAACAGAGACTTCAATTAAATCGCCTGCATGCAAAATCATATCCACCCCTTTAAAACATTTTGCTATTTGCTCAGGCAATTTTTCGCAATTAACAGGAATATGAGTATCTGAAATTACACCTATCTTCATAAAATAACCCGCGGGCGGCCAAATAATAAAAAAAGTTCATTAATTGTGTTACTATCCCAAATCCACAATTTAGCCTCTAAAGCTTTTAACTTAGCATTAAGGCTAATACCGTTAAAAGCAATTAAAATTTTTTTAAGTGAGTTCTTTTTATCTATATTAGAAACAAAATCAGCGACCATATGTTCTTCAATAAAATCAACGAGAACATAACAATACCAGCATTTATTCCCCTTATAAGCATTTAAAAGCACCGCATTATTAATATTTGTTATAACTATTTTATCAAAATGTGTCAACATAAACCTTTTTTTATCTAATTCAACAATATCATCATTAAATAGTTCTAATAACTCTTTTAAACGTTGAGGAATACTTTTTTTAGATTCAATAACAAAATTTTTAAACGTCTGGCTCATATTATCTTGAAACTTATTAATCGCAGCATAATTATCCTGATTAAAAGAATTCTTTTGCCTTGAAAAGACAAACTTTAGCCATTTAGCAAATAATGGGTCACAAATATAATTGAAAACCCCTCTTTTATAAATAATATCCATTTCGATAAACATATTTAAACACTTATTCACCACAGTAGTTTTTTTGTTTAAAAAACTACTAATGCAAACGCTTTTTTGATTACCTTTCGCAATTAACAAAAGCATTGGCAGTAACATACTATTATCTGTATTATTAAGCAAAGAATAATATTTATTATTAAACGATTGATTAAGAATACCGTAATCTTTATACATTGTTTCTACAAGGCTGTATAAAAATATTTTTTTTGTAACTCTATTGTTTCCTATTTCTAAGCACCTATGTTTAATATCATCACAAATTACATCTAAATAAAATGGGTAACTGCCTGTAAACTCAATCAAAAAATTTATATAGTTTTCATCAATTTCCAAATTTTGCAATTTTGCTAAAATATAATTTTTAGCAGTAGAATAATCAAAAGGATAAATCTGAATAATTTCAAAATTACCAAATAATAAATTCAATTTTTCCCTGAGAATACGCCTTGCGCTATAAACAGCAGAGCTGACTAAAAGATACATCACATTTCTTTGCAGCATTATTTTATTGCTTAATTCAAGAAAAGGGTCTGGAATATTCAAGCGTCTAAGGTTCTGAAATTCATCTAAAATCAATAAAACAGGCTTGCCTGCTTCCACACATAATGTTTGAGAAAGAGATAATAGTAGATTATAAACTTCTGCATAGTTAGATTTATTTTTCAGCAATTCCTTTATTTTTAATATCTCCGCTATTGTTTTCGGTAATTTCAATCTGCTTTTTTCAATTAAAAATTCAAAGCTATCATCAACTGTCTGCTCAATTGAACTCAAATATTGATACAACAATACACCGATAAAATTTTCAACAAAAGAAACAACAGATTTTATTTCCACATCAATATAAATAGGAATTACTGCTTTCGCTTTACAATGACGCAGCAAGTCAAGAATTAAAGTTGTTTTTCCTAAACTCTGATTGCCAATAATCGCAATATTTTGGCGGTACTGCTTTTCTAAAGCACTTACCCGCTTTAAAAGCAAACTAATGATCTCATGCCTGCCAAAATGTCTGTTTTGTAGTGTTAATAAAGGCTTCATAGTTAAAAAATATAATTTAAATCAGATTACCGCCTTTCCCCTCCTGGGACTCAGCACATCAATGACACTGCAAGGTATCCTATCGTCAATCATGCCCCTAGTGTCATCATCCTCATTTTTTTTGTAATCCCTTTAAACTAAACAACTTAAAAAGGAAATTCCTACTATACTCAAACATAATAGGTTTGCAAAATTTAGGCGTTTCCCTGTGCCCTATATTGCGACGTGAGGTGGACATCATAAAATTGCAAACCTATTACGTTTAAGTATATATCGAGTTAGCTTAAATAAAGCAATGGGTTTTGGGGTTTAAAATTTTTTCTTAACTGAAAATGTAGGACACATTGACCAGTTCTCCCAGTATCTCCTACTTGAGCGATTACTTGTCCCTGCTTAATAAAATCTCCTGTTTTAACCAAATTTTCTCTATTATACGCGTAAACGCTGGTAAACTGGCTATTATGCCTGATAATCACCACTTTTCCATAACCACGCATATTTGCTGAAGTAAAAATAACTTTACCTGCTGCTACAGCATATACAGAGCTGCCCTTATTCGCGGAAATATCAATGCCTTCGTTTTTAACCTTTTGTTTATCCTGTCCGAAATAAGCGATGATTTTTCCTTTGCACGGCCAGACAAATTCAAGCGCAGATCTTATTTTTTTATTCGGCTTTTGACTTTTCCGCAGGCTATCTGGAATAAAAATTTTATCTCCTATTTCTATTTTTGCAACATTAGAAATTTCATTAAACTTAACAAGCTTTGTTAAATTCACATGATAGATTTTGCTTATTCTCCAGAGAGTTTCCCCCCTTCTTATGATATGATATTGCCCGGGAACACCTGGAACTATAACAGGCAATGATTGATGAACCGCCAAAGTCTCCCTGATCACAATTTGTCTTTTCGCGCACCCGCTAATGAAAATCAGACACATACTCATATAAATTAAAATTTCTTTATTTCTCATAATTTTAAATTTTTGGAGCGGGCGAAGGGAATCGGACCCTCATATTCAGCTTGGGAAGCTGATGTTCTGCCACTGAACTACGCCCGCTGATATACATTCACAAATCATTAAATTAACTATTCTCCATATTTTTTTGATTCACAATTCTCAATTTTTCCTTATCGGCAAACCATTCAATTATATTATAATCATAATTTTTGTTATTAACGATATTATCCGGGCGGGAAGACCCCGCCCCTACTGAGTATAAAAACATTTTTCCATCATTTTAATTGAACAAAAATCACCGCACATTGTGCAAACATCCTGATGTTTCGGCTCAGACATTTTCCTGGCTTTACGCGCTTTCTCAGGATCAATTGACATCTTAATCTGTTCTGCCCAGTTCCTTTGCCTGCGCGCTACAGTCATTGCTTTATCTTTATCCCACGCGCGCGCGCTGCCTCTGGATAAATCCCCGCTATGAGCGGCAATTTTGCTGGCAATTACACCTAATTTTATATCTTCTAAATCAGGAAGTTTTAAATGCTCCGCAGGAGTAACAAAACAAATAAAATCAGCGCCATAAGCTGCAGCTAAACCAGAGCCAATAGCAGCGCTTATATGGTCATAACCTACAGCTATATCAGTCACCAATGGGCCTAAAACATAAAAAGGCGCTTCATTACAATATTTTTTCTCTAATTCAATATTCTTCCTTATCTGATTAATCGGAATATGGCCAGGGCCTTCGATCATTACCTGGACACCATCTGACCGCGCTTTTTCAGCTAATTTACCCAAAAGTTTTAATTCTGAAACCTGAGCATTATCTGTAGCATCAAATATTGAACCAGGCCTGAGCCCGTCTCCCAAACTTAAGGTTATATCATATTTTTTAGCAATTTTTATCACATCATCAAAATATTCAAACAAAGGATTTTCCTGATTATTTGTTTTTATCCACGCCGCAGTAATTGCCCCGCCGCGGCTGACAATACCTAATTTACGCGGACTTTTTTTTAAACATTCAATAGTTTTTTTTGTTACTCCGCAATGCACAGTAAAGAAATCAACCCCATTTTCAGCCTGTTCCCATAATACATCTAACAAATCATCTTTAGACATTTTAAAAAAACTACCGTGTTTCTGTTTTGCTTTTATTGCGGCTTGATAAATAGGAACTGTGCCAATAGGCACAGTTGTGTGCTCTAAAATTAATTTTTGAGTTTTTTGCAGATCCTTGCCTACACTTAAATCCATCACTGTGTCAGCGCCAAACTCTATCGCAATTTTCAATTTTTCCAATTCTTTCTTCACATCTGAGCTATCTGTAGAAGTGCCTATATTGGCATTTACTTTTACGCTCAATTGTTTGCCAATGCCGCAGGGAGAAACTAGTTTATGCTTACAATTTTTAGGAATAACTATTTTACCTTGAGCAACTAATTCTAATAAACTATTAATCGATATTTTTTCCTGTTTAGCAATTTTACGCACAAGCTGTGTCGGCTTTTCTGATTGCGCGGTTTCAATTAAAGTATTCATCTATTTAACAATCCTCTTTATTTTTTCCACCATTTTACACGGGGCATCTGAATTAATAAGCAATCTGCAAAAAGCAAATCTCTGCGCCCCAGCCATTTTTAAAACAGAAATATTAAGCAAGTTAATCCCGCCAATAACAAAAAACGGCTTAGAAATTTTTTCCTTAATCAAAAAAATAATCTTTTCACCTAATACGTTAGTATCCGGTTTTAACGGAGTCTGAAAAATCGGGCCAATAGAAATATAATCAACGCCGTCTTTTTGCGCTGCAATTGCCTGCTCAAGACAATGGCAGGATTTGCCGATTATTTTATCACCCAGCATTTCCCTTGCAAAACAAACTGGAATATCGTCCTGCCCTAAGTGTACGCCGTCAGCATCAACAATTTTAGCAATATCCACACGATCATTAATTATAAATTTTACGTTTGTGCCGGAAATCACCTCTTTTAACTTAAAAGCCAATTCCAAAAAATTAGCGGCTTTCTTTGATTTAACCCGCAATTGAATTATATCTACACCGCATCTTGATAATTGTAATGCAATGCTAATAACTTTTTTGTCAGTTCCAAGAATATCGCGGTCAATAAGGCTATAAATTAATAAGTTTTCCAATGGCTTGTTTTTCTAAAGTATAAAATTTATAACGCAATTCTTTAAAGCAAACAGCTTTTTCTAAATCAAAAAGCTTAAAAAATTCTTCTAAAACCCTAATAGACTCTTTTACTCTTTGACTGTTTGCCAAAAATATATCTAAGATACCATCCCGTTTTAATTCCGAATTAATTGATTTTTTACCAACATCAGTTTTTACCTGTCTGGAGCTAATTAACTCACACAAATCAAACACACAATAATTTTGTAAAACTTCAGTTAACTGGTGTCTGATATTTTTAACCTCTGCAGTTAATTGCCGATTATCCGCGCTAAACCTCAAGATATCTTCTAAAACTCTTAATCCCTCTTTTAAACGATTAATATTCGCGTCAATTACCCGCAAAACATTTTTATTTTTAACTATTTTTTTTGACAATTTTTTTAACCAAATTAGTGGTTGAATAACCTTTAACAAAATCTATTTGCGCAACTCTGCCTCCACAAGCCTTTACATAATCACTGCCCACAATCTCTTCAGCTTTCCAATCCGCTCCTTTTACTAAAACATCAGGTTCGAGCTTCATAATAATATCAAGCGGAGTTGATGCGTTAAAAATAACTACATAATCTACACTTTGCAGCGCAGCAACTAAATATGCCCTTGCGTCTTGATTATTTATTGGGCGGCCGCTGCCTTTTATCTTTGTAACTGACAGATCACTATTTAAACCAACTAATAATATATCTCCATTTTTCTTTGCCTGCTCAAGGTAATCAACATGCCCATAATGCAATAAATCAAAACAACCATTAGTAAAAACAATTTTTTTATTTTTTTGCTTTAAATTCAAAACTATTTTTATCAAACAATTAAGGCTTTTTATCTTATCTTTAATCATCAGTTAATGCCTGTTCAACTAATTCACAAATAATATGCGCAACAGTAATATGCATTTCCTGAATTCTGGGAGTATTTGCTGAAGGCACAATTAGGCAGATATCACTTAACTGCTTTAAATTAACACCTTTTTCTCCGGTAAGAGTTATACAGGTTAGCCCCAAAGCACGCGCTTGTTTTAACCCGGCAATTACATTTTCAGCTTTGCCGCTTGTGGAAATGCCAATAGCAATATCTCCTTTTACTGCTAAGGCCTCAATTTGGCGGGAAAAAATTCTTGTAAAACTGTAGTCATTAGACACCGCGGTAATAATTGAAGTATCTGTTGTTAAAGCTATTGCGGGCAGCGCGCGCCGTTCTCTTTTAAATCTGGACATAAACTCCGCGGCAATATGCTGGCTGTCAGCGGCACTTCCGCCATTACCAAAAATTAATAATTTTCCGCGCTTTGTGTAAACATTAATAACTTCCTTTACAATAAGTTCTATCTCACAAACGCATTCATCCTTAAGCGCCTTATACGAACACAAACATTCTTCTAAAAAATGATTAATTTTTTGTTTCATTATCTTAAAAAAGGAATCTCCGAACTTTCTTGTTTTTCTTTTACAGTTTTTTGCGCGATTTTTACTACATGAACATTTACCATAATCGGCTTTTCAATGCCGGTAAGCAATTCCTGTACCTGTCCCCTAATTATATTCTGTACCTTTTCTGTAATACTCGGGATATTAGATGTAGCCCAAAGAATAATCTTACTTTCAATCTCTATGCCCTTACGTGTGACAAAAACACTGGAACGCAATTCTTTTACTTCAGGCAAATGCTGGGTCAATTTCCTGATAAAATCTTCAATCGCGCTTAATGAAATTATTACCTGACCGCTGCTGCTAACATAGCCTATAGTTTTTTCTTTTTGAAAGCTTCTAAAAGAAACACTAATAATATAAAAATTAATTAAAATTAAACACACCCCGCTTCCGCCTAAAATCAAAGCAAAATTCGGCACATCCAGAATATACGCGTAAACCATGGACAAATCAATCCTGCCGACAAAATGCAAAGCAAAAGCAATCAAACATACACCAATTAAAGAAAATATAACTGTGTAGAAAAAAATAATTAATTTACTAAAATTTCGCATCCTTGCCTCCTTTTTTCGCCCCTGTTTTTTCTGAATGAATATTTGCCACATTAATGCCTACCTCAGACACTGACAAACCTGCCATTTCTTCAATAGCACTGCGCACACTTTCCTGCACCATAGCTGCCACGTCAGGAATATTCACCCCATACGCTACACTAATCGTCAGCTTTACCTTTACTTCGTTATCTGTAATCTCAAGCCTTATGCCTCTGCTTCTATATCCCTTATTAAACACATCTAAAAGCATAGCCATAGGATTACTTTTTATCCCAATAACACCCTTAACATCTAATGCAGCATTTTTAGCAATCGCAGCAATTACCTGATTATTAATTTTTAATGTGCCTAAATCTGTTTTTTTTGCTTTATTAGCCATAAGCTCCCCCCCCCTTAAAATTTTTCAGATAGAACAGTTTCTACGAAATCAGTATAATACTTGCCTTTTAAAAACTGAGGATGGCTAAAAACAAACTTATGGAAAGGAATGGTTGTCTTTACAGGGCTAATCACAAATTCATTTAAAGCCCGTTGCATTATTTTTATTGCTTCCTTTCTGTCTTTACCATGCACAATAAGCTTCGCAATCATAGAATCATAATATCGCGGAACAGTATAGCCGCTATAAACATGAGAATCAACCCGAACGCCCCTTCCTCCTGGAAAATGTAAATCCTCAATCTTTCCAGGACAAGGCACAAAATTATTTTCAGGATCTTCAGCATTTATCCTGCACTCTATTGCGGATCCCTGCATTTTTACTTCATCCTGAGAAAAGCTGATTCGCTGACCAAAAGCTATCTTGATTTGCTCTTTAATTAAGTCAATGCCTGTAACCATTTCTGTAACCGGATGTTCGACTTGAATTCTGGTATTCATTTCCATAAAATAAAAACTACCGTCAGTATCTAACAAAAATTCTATTGTACCAGCATTAACATAATTTGCGGCTTTTGCAGCTTTAACCGCAGTTCCAGTTATTCTGAGGCGCAATTTCGCGTCTATTGCAGGAGAAGGTGTTTCTTCAATTAATTTTTGATGCCTTCTTTGGATTGTACAATCCCTTTCCCCTAAATGCAGCACATTATTATGTTTATCCGCTAAAATCTGCACTTCTATATGCCTTGGCTTGTTGATATACTTCTCTAAATATACATTTGGATCTCCAAAATTAGCCTCTGCTTCCACGCGCGCAGTAATAATTGAACTCAAAAGGCGCACATCATTATGAGCAACGCGCATACCTTTGCCTCCTCCGCCACTGGATGCTTTGATAATTACCGGATATTTTATCTGCTTAGCAATACTTAAAGCTTGTTTATCTTCACAAACTATAGCTTCTGAGCCTGGGATAACAGGAATGCCGGCTTTACGCATTGTTTCTTTTGCTGCCATTTTATTACCAAGCAAACGAATATTTTCAGGGGCAGGTCCAATAAATGCTATTTGGCAGGACGCGCAAATTTCCGCAAAATGAGCATTTTCAGCCAAAAAACCATACCCAGGATGAATAGCTTCTACATCAGTGATTTCTGCAGCGCTCATTATTGCAGCTATATTGAGATAACTTTCAGACGCAAGATTAGAGCCTATACACACAGCTTCATCAGCAAATTTAACATGCAAACATTCAGCATCAGCTTTAGAATAAACTGCTACAGTCCTGATACCCATCTCCTGGCAAGCACGAATAATTCGCAAGGCTATTTCCCCGCGATTTGCAATTAAAATTTTAGAAAACATAATTTTATATTCAAATCTTCTCTATCTTAAATACAACCTGTCCAAATTCTAAAGGATCACCATTTTCAACTAAGATCTCTTTCACTTTGCCTTCCACCTCTGACTTAATTTCATTCATCAGCTTCATTGCTTCAACAATACAAATAACCTGGCCGATTTCCAATTGTGAACCTTTTTTAACAAACGGCTCAGAATCAGGGGATGGGGCACGATAAAAAGTACCAACCATAGGAGATCTAATTTCAATAATATTTTCTTTTTTTAGTTCTGAATCAACTACATGCTCATTCTTATCCCTAATGCCCACAGTATCCGCTTCAGACATAGCACGCTTATGCTTAAAATTTTCAGGGTAGCTTAACACATCATTGCTTCTTTTAAGCTTAATTTTAACATCCTGATGCTCTATCTCCAATTCAGCAAGCTGATTGTTAACCATTAAAGAAACCACTTGTTTTAATTCCTTTAAATTCATTTTTCGCTCCTTAATTTATACTCTCCTCATTTATGGCCGAGTAGAGGATAGCACCCGTTCCACATATTCACCTGTACGTGTATCAATTTTAATTGAATCATTCTCATTCACAAACAAAGGAACCTGGATTATTGCCCCTGTTTCAAGAGTTGCCGGCTTAAATGAACCTTTAGCAGTATCACCTTTTATCCCCGGTTCAGTATGAGCAATTTTTAATTCTATAAACGAGGGGAATCTTATCTCAATAATTTGTTCTTTATAACTAATCATTAAAACTTCCATATTATCTTTTAAGAATCCAACAACATCCTCTAATTTTTCTTTTTCTATTACTATCTCTTCAAAAGTTTCCAGATCCATAAAATAATAGAGACTGCCTGCCTGATAAAGATATTGAATTTTTTTATCTTCAATAAAAGCATCCTGAAACTTTTCATCAGGACGAAAAGTTTTATCAATAATTTTTTTTGTACGCATATTTTTTAATTTTGTGCGCACAAACGCACCGCCTTTACCAGGTTTTACATGCTGATACTCAACGATTGTATATAAACCGCCATCTAAATCTATTGCTAATCCAGCTTTAAATTGATTTGGAGTAATCATAATTATAAAATTTCACACCCTTTTTCAGTTACTCTAACCATATCCTCAATTCTAATTCCACCCCAGTCAGGTAAATAAAAACCAGGCTCAATTGTAAAAACCATATCTTTTCTTAAACGCAAAGGATTATTTTTACAAATGCCTGGAGCTTCATGCACTGCCAATCCTACTCCATGACCTAATGCATGCCCAAAATACTTATTCAACCCTTGCTGCTCATAAATCTGTCTGGCAGCCATAGCAACTTTTTCTATTTTTACTAAAGGCTTAACCATTTTTATTGCCTTATCCTGCGCTGCGGCAACAAGTTTATAATATTTCTTATATCGCATAATTTTACCTAAAAAAAACGTCCTTGTCAAGTCAGAGCAATACCCCTTAAACACACATCCTGTATCTATAATTATGGGTTCATTTTTACAGATTAGTTTTTCTGTAGCCTTAGCATGCGGCATTGCTGAATTTTTTCCTGAAGCAACAATAATTTCAAAAGCCGGCCCCTGAGCGCCATATTCCTTTTGTAAACTGTCTAATTTATGTTTTAAAAAAATCTCTGAGACTCCTGGTTTAATAAAAGGCTCTAAACTGCGCAGAGATTTTTTTGTAATATTAACTGCTGTGCGGATCAGCTCTAATTCTTCTGTACTCTTTATCTGCCTCTGCGCTTCAATTATCCCATTCTGGCCAATCAATTTTGACTGCCTGCCAACACATTCTTTTAATTTGCCATATTCAAAAACACTTAAATATTTTTCTTCAAAACAAACTGCTTTTAAATGTATCTTAAATGCAAGTTCCTTGATTAATTTAAAAACAGAACCTTGCGCGATTTCAATACTAAATAAATCTTTCACCTGTTTTTCTGCTTGTAGTTTATACCTGAAATCACCAATAAAAATATTTTCTTTTAAAGTAAGCAAAAGCCGGCAATCATCTCCGGTAAAACCGCTTAAATAACGCACATTACTTAAAGACGTGATCAAAAAAGCGTCAAATTTATTTTTCTTTAAAAAATTTCTAACTTTTAAAAGTCTTTGTTTATACATAATTATTACCTACAAAATATAAAAGTCAGTAGCCAGAATTCAGAATAGAAGACAAATACCGTTTCTAACCTGAAAAATATACCGGCAGGCCTGAATTCTAATTCTTCTCATATTATATTGCTTGTTCAAGATAATTCAAGATATGTTTTTGCTCTAGAGCGCGCTTACGTATTATACGCTTATTATTAAATGTGTTCTCCACTGTATCTGAGCAATGATCAGGTATGCCTTTAAATACCCATTTAGCCTGCTCAGGCACAATAACTGAAAATGGTTTCGCAACTTCAAGCAACTTTTAATCAGACATTTTTTTAGAAGTATAACGTATTAACTTTTTTTTGTATGATTTAGCGCGTCCGAATTTTTCACGTGAATCATAATCAACAATAATTATCTTTCTTCCCACAACCCTAAAAATTAAACGGCTGGCATGTTTGCTTTGTTTTCTGCTTGCGTTCAATCCCTTAAGCTCACGTTTATAATTATACTCAGGGGCACGAGGATCATTTATGTACATTAACAAATCTTTATATACAGTTCCTTGTAAATTCCCATTCTTCTCCTTCAACTTAGGTAAAATCATAATTTAATAATTTTCGATTCTCTCAGATAATGTATCCTGAAAATCAAATAAGCCATTAATTAAATCACGCATATTGTTTTGAAAAACTTGCTCAAATGTGTCAATTTTTTGTAAAATCGCGCTGATTGTCTGCGGATCATTTTCGCCTAAATTTAAATTAATCGCAATTACCCTGTCAAATTTTTTTAAAGTGGTTTCTACAGAAACCTGATCTAACCATTCAATAATATCTGAATCTTCCAAATATTTTTTTACCTGCGTTTCTGTTAATGCCGCAATCTTTTAGCGGGAATCTATATCCAGCAACCTGCAGGCATATACTCAAACGTATTACGTTTGAGTATAAGTTTATCCCGTATTTTTTTATGAGGCAGCAAGCTGTGAAAAAATGCATGCGTACAAATTAAATAGAATACTCTATGCTTTGAGTCAAACCAACTGGGCAATCCAATTTTGGTAATGCATGGTCAGACAAACGCTTTAAAATAGACTTTACTATTTCTTGCGCGATTCTTCCTGCATGCATACCTAAGTCTTCAACTTCAACAATCTTAGCTAAAACTCTTATCGCTTCAAGATCAATCTCTTTTTTGCCGGTAAGCTCATCAATCATTGATAATGTCTGTTGTGCAAACATCATAAATGGAATACGGTCTTCTCTATGAGCATCAAGGTAATAATTTAAGATTTGAAAGCTTTCCCATTCTTTTTTTTTCCATTGTGTGCCAAAATTTTCAAGTTCTTGATACGTAGGTTTCTTTTTAGGGTCAGTGGCAATTATAGTTACTGTATTCCATAAGCCTGAATCAATGGCCTCTTTTACTTGATTCCAAATGTGTAAATCTAATGTTTTCTGCATTAACTGATCATTACTCAAATTATAAAGCAAAGGCGCATTATTAGCATCAAGAAAATGAGCCTTAATTTCATCACGCAAAGGAGATTCACCGTTCTCAGAAGCAGAAACATCAATCCACTTGCCTTCTCTATTTTTTACCAACATAGGCTCTGATTGAAAATTTATCATTTTAAGAAATTCTTTAAAAATAGGAACAACTTCAGCTTCAACTAATCTTTTAATTGCAGCCTCTGTTTTTGTTAAATCTGTACCTGTCTCTTCTTTTTGTTCGAACAATTTCTTTAACTTCTTGCAAAGCTCAGGATACTCTTGCTCCAGAAACCAGAGCGAAATACGCATCCAAAACCTTAAATTAAAACGTTTTGCGCCAACAATGGATTCTAAATTTTGTGCACTATTATTGCGCCTGGCGCCTGCGAGTCCAGAAAAACAACAAGCAACTGTCTGATCATCAAATAGCTCCTGAATTTCATCCGCTACAGGCAAAGTCTGAATATCTGTAGTAACCGGAAAAGAAAAAATAAACTTTAACCTGTTTTCTTCCACATTTTTCTTAACATCCCATTTTCCCCCGGTAATTTGCGCAATATTTTCAAGCAAAGAAACATTGAATTGTACTCGTTTATCTCCAAGTTCATCTTGATTAATTGAAAAACACACATCCAGCATTCTGCCATGTTGCGCGGAAATTGTTAAATCCAGCCAAATATTAATATTTTCTATGCCTGCTTTAATAAAACCCAAAACAAATTCCTCGACAACTACTGATAAATCTTTTTTATAAGTAGAAAGTTTCCCCTCAACATTCTCTAGCGCGTCTGAACTAGTTACCTCAATATTTACCCCTTGTTGATCTTCTCTAACCTTAATCAGATCAACTGTTCTTTCTACACTTTGCTCAATCTTAAACATTTCTGTAGAACGGTATGAGCCCACCAGAATATCAACTAATAAACGCATTGCCTTCTCTATATTCTGATCAAGCTCTTGCCATTCATTTTGATTTAAAAGTACTTTAAAAGTATCTCTAAACCCAGCGCATTTTATTAAAAATTCAGGGCCATATTCTTTAATTGTATCCAGCATTCCTGGCAAGCCATTTGCCGCGTTTAAATATTCTTTTGACTTTGATTCAAGTTGTATCAAATTAGTTTTAAAATCAGCAATTATCTTGCACTTATCCTCTGATTTAACCTCAATTTCAGCTAACCTATTTTCAATCTTGTTAAGCTCTTCTTTAAAATCTTTAATAATTAAATGCACCCTTGCATTTGTCTCTGCTTGAGGAAAAGTAATCTTAAATACAACCCTGTGATTTACTTCATCCTTTGCCGCACTAATCTCGCCGCCAACAGCGCCCAGAGTATTTCTAAATCGATAAAAAACTAATGTTGGGATAGTAAAGCCAGCTTTATCTGATTTAAAAGGAACAAATAAGCTATATGTATCCAAATCCAGCCAATTTCCTTGTTCTAAGCTCACTGTAATCACAATCTGCCCCATATGTTCTTGTAAATTAAAAGCAATTTTTTTCGCGCCTCCTGCTCTTGCGCAGGAAAAGATTTCTTCAATTAATTCAGGAAAATCATCATTAATATTTGCCATTAACTCTGTTTGGCTATAACTATATGTAAAATCTACAATTATCTTGGGGTAATCAGTTTTAAATTTTTTAATACAATTTTCTAATAACTTTTTTAGATCTTTATTCTTCAGATTTATCTTCTCAGCCATAAGCGCCTTGTCAAGAAATTTCTCTACTTCAGCAAGATTTTCATAATTTCCCCCTACTATCCCTAAGCATTGTATTATTTTTTGTATATATTTTAAAATCATTAATTCTTTATCCCCTAAGTTTATCTGGCCAGCTTTGCGAGCTTTATTTATATCTTCTGCTATCGCAGCTAAATCTCTATTTTGTTGTTCACCTGCCTTTTCATAATCAAAAGTAAGTAATAAATCTTTTAATTGTTTTGCTACTTCATTTTTCAATATATTTATCTTTGCCCCTAATATCTTTATTTCTTCTCTACACTCTTTTAACACCATAGCCATCATTTGATCAATATTCAGCAAAGAATGATCTTCGTTGTCTATACGTTTAAGAATACTTTCTATCTTTTCTAATTGCTCTTGCACATTATTACTCCCAAGATTAACTTCTTTTATCTGTATTCTATATTTTTCATAATTCGCATCTAATATCTTTTGCATACCAGACTTAACCTGCCTAACAAATCCCATGGTAACAAGTCTAGGACGTATGTTATGTACATGCCCTTCAAGAACACAAGCTTTGTCTTTTAAAAACCTATCAATTTTTGCTACTGCTAACTTCACCTCTTGAGAAACTTCTGGTAAATGTGCGATATATTTTAAAATAGCCTCAGATGAATCCCCTTTACCTAATTTTAAATCCTTAACAAATTTCAACAACAGCAGATTATCATCCATGCCATTTAAAAAATTTGCAATGTCTAAGAATTCATCATTAACAGCAGCTCTTTTCTCTTCATCTCTCTCCAACTTTAAGCGAAATAAGCACGCTAACGGTTCAATCCTTTGCGGATCATCTTCCTTTAACAATCTAATATATTCATCTTTCAAAAAATCAATATCATTAACACACATTTTAGAAAAAATTTGTTCTAAACTGGGAGCAGACAATTTAAGCTCCGGAGAAAGGCAGTTTTCTCTGCTTATGCTTAGAGAAACTGAATTTGCAGGCATTGCGCACAAAAAACAGCAAATCACAAATAAACTAAATATTTTTTTCACGCTTGTCTGCATTTATTTTTTTCACCTTCTATACACAATTTTATATATTTAAAACCATCTATTAAAGTATAGCATATATTTATATATCTAACAACTTAGATAGAAAAAAAATAAGTTGCAAAGCCGCAAAGTTACAATATAGCGCAACTTCTTTTTGTAATCATTTGGGATTAAATTTTACAAACCAATTGCGTTTGAGTATAAGTTTACGGTGTCCCCGCTTCATTCACCAATTACAAAATGCGAGGATGCACCAAGCAGAAAGGATAGATTTATTGAAAATAAATACCGTATTAGTGCCACGCACGCGCTAATACGGTATATTATAATAGGTTCTTTATTATTCGCTTTTATTCGCTTTTAACTTATTTAAATCATCATAAATTGCTTTTTCCTCAATGTCTTGATGATATCCTAAATAGCCGGAAACAATCATACCTTTAGCATCAACTATAAAAATTTGCGGTAATCTATCTATTTTAAAAATATTAGCAATCTTTTTATTGCCGTCAAAAAGAACAGGAAATGTGTAAGATTTTTCTTTAACAATATTGGCAATTAATTCCTTCCTGCCGCCGGCAATAGTAATTAACGCAACATTTTCATCATTTTTTAAGTCCCGAAATAAATCTTCCAGCATTGGAAGTTCTTTAATGCATGACGGGCACCACTCTGTCCAAAAACTAATTATCGCAATCTTATCCTTTAATACTATTGAGTCATAATCTTCGCCCCCCAAATACATTCCTGTAAAATCCGGACAAATTTGCCCAACCATTAAATGTTTCTTTTTCAGTTTCTCTATTTCTAAATCTTTTCTCTCTACTGGCAAAATATTTTCCGTTTGTATTTTAACATCTGTCTTAACCGCACTCTCTAGTTCATCTGAAACTGTCTCTACTTCAGCCGCAAAGCTGTTGTAGGCAGATGCAATAAAAACACAAACAACAAAAACTATCCATATTTTCTTACTCATCTATTTCCTCCTTAAATAAAATTATATATCCAACTCCAATCTATCAAAAGCAGACAAAACAGCAGGGAAAATCTTTTCTGCCCTTGCCTGCGCAACATTGCGTTCATTTTTATTTTGATAATTATGCGCATCAAAATGGGTTAAAACTAATTTTCTTACTTGCGATTCTTTCGCCAGATTAGCAGCATCTATTGGATTAAGATGCGGCCAGCCTTCTAATCCCTCATCTTGTTTTAAAGCGCATTCTGTAATCAATAAATCCGCCTGTTTGGCCAATTTAATAATATTATCGCATACCCCTGTATCTGTACAATAAACAATACTTTTGTTTTCTACCTGTATACGATATCCTATACACTTAGTTGAATGCATCAATTCCAAAGTCTTAACCTTTATGCCAGGCAGAAAAAATTTTTCTAAAGCAGGATAAATCTCGGCTTTAAAAGGAAGACTTGACAAAGGCATTGTAAAAGGCTGACGCAGGAAATTTTTTAGTTCAACTTCTGTGTTAACAGGAGTATAAATTTTTAATTCTTCAGCAAATCTAAATTTTTCTAAAACATGCAGCCCTACAATATGGTCAATATGCAAATGGCTTAAAAAAATATATGTAGGT
>Ga0164318_10001598_pt1 | contig 20307 bp, 16 predicted proteins | sample GuaBasSedimGuay9_FD_113734 | JGI IMG/M metagenome (GOLD analysis project Ga0164318, IMG submission 113734) | Subseafloor sediment microbial communities from Guaymas Basin, Gulf of California, Mexico - Guay9, Core 4571-4, 0-3 cm | ecosystem: Environmental > Aquatic > Marine > Hydrothermal vents... | reverse complement strand
TCATTTAATGTTTGTCCTTGAATCTTTGCGAAATCATTCCATTTTCTAAGTTGCCAGTTTTTTATTCCTACATTTCCAATTATTGCTGAGATACCGAATAAAGCGGAGGTACCAAATTTTTTATAATTATCTAATAACATCTTTTTGATAAAATTTTCTTTAGCGTCTTTAATGATTTTTTGGTTTAATTCTTTAATACCTTCTGGGTTTTTTAATTGAGGTTTGTTATCACCCTTTAGTGCGATTAATTTAAGTTTCTTACTTCCCATTACTGCGCCAAGACCGCATCTACCTGCATTTCTAAAGTCCATGTCAACGATACTAGCAATATTTATTAGTTTTTCGCCTGCAGGACCAATAGCAGAAAAACTATTAAATTTAATTTCTTCCTTAACAAACTTTTTGATTTGTGAAATATTTTTACCCCAAATATTAGATGCATTCTGAATGGTGACATTTCCATTATCTATCTCTAAATAGACTGGACTATCTGAAGCACCTTTTATTATAATTCCATCAAAACCAGCTTTTTTAAGATGATATCCAAAATAACCTCCGCAACTACTATAGCCTAAAATTCCAGTTAATGGTGATTTTGCTATAACAGTATGTTTTCCAGACATTATAACATCTGTACCCGTTAAAGGGCCAGTCATAAATATAAGAATATTATCTGGAGATAGTGCACCTGCTTTTTCAGGCATTTCATTATATAATATCTTGGAACCAATTCCAGATCCACCTAAAAAATTTAATTTAAGTTCATCACTTAGTTTTTCTTCTGAAATATTACCTGTACTTAAGTCTATTCTCAATATTTTTCCAATAAATCCATAAGTTGGCATTATTTAATCACGGGCCAAAGGTTTTTCTTAACGATTCATAAATCCTAAAATAAATCTCATCAAAAATTCGATTACATCTTGGAGGTCTGCATCCTTAGGTATAATTGGTGGATCTGTAGATGTCCAATATCTTATTACTTTTGGCATTTCAATTTTTGGATCAACAACAGGATACCATCCATCTTTGAAATAATTTACAGAATCTGGGTCTACTCGCCATTTACCTGCATTCTTTTTAGTAGCTTCTTTTAATTTTGCATTAGTAAAATGATGGTGTGTTATCATATATTCTGGATCAACAGGTAATTCAAAACCTTCCGATAATTTGATCCCAAAATTATCTAACATTGTAGAAAGTGGTTCCATTCCGTTTAATGCTGGTAACATGGTTGTAATATTGTCCATTTGTGCCATTAATTTAGTCAATGTCTCTTTTGAAATACTAATTTTGGGGGCTCGAGCACCTGTTTCTTTAGCAACCATCTCTGCAATTTCTCGAAGTTCAATCACATGGTCATCACAAATAATGTATGCTTCTCCAAAATCTCCTCTTTCCATAGCACAAATTGTACCAGTTGCTAAATCATATGGATGAACCATATTTAATTTATAACTCCCTTGTTCTGGTAAAAGAACAAGTAATTTTAAGGCAATCATTTCCACTATTTCTTTGAACATATACCTATTTCTTTCATCATAAATTAATGCAGGTTCGATTATTACACACCTGTCCCCAATTAATTCTCTAGTTAAATCTGCTTCTTGAGCTTTTGTAGTAGTATAACTATCTTTTAAAACTCTAGGTTTTTTTTCATCAATTAATTCATCTTCCATTGTTCCACCATGAATAGCAGCAGATGATACTGTTACAAATACCTTTAATGTCTCGTTATAATTGTCTTTATAATGATTAATTATATTTTTTGTCCCTTCTAAATGCACTAATTTGTGCAAATCAGTTGCCATTATATCTATAACACCCGCTGGATGAATGACCGCTTCAACTTCTGGTAATTTGGCTACATCTTCAGGTTTCGTAATATCTGCTTGTATAAAATTTCTAATGGGCCTCTCGGGAACTACTATATCTGTTGCATAAACTTCATATCCTTGTTTTAACAATTCTAAAACTAATGCAGATCCATAAGATCCGTTAGCACCAGTAACCAAAACTCTTTTTGCCATTTTCTTTACTCTCTTATTATTTTTTTAACAAAAAATTTGATTTCCTCTAAACCAAATTAATTCTACAAATTTTCTCGTTTTAATTTAATTGTGTAAAAATTTGCTTTAATCTTTAATATTATTGGCTATTAATATATTTAAAAGTATATTTAAATTGGTTTTAAATTTTGTAGAGTCCTAAAAAAAGAGAGGCATTACAATTTCTGATATGATTTTATAATTTTTTTGAAACTTTAACCCTAAAAAACTTAACCATTAAGATTCTTAGTTCATAATTAACTATTTTTCTTAACTCTATTATTTTTTATAGGCTAGAAGTTTTTTTAATTTCCGTTGTTTTCATTAATTGGAATTTTTTATGTAAATAATTTCCGACTTTAATTTCTTACCACTTTTTAATAACCTACATAATAGATTTTCGGGCCTTTTTGCGATAATCCGGCATATTTTCATCTACTCTCCTATATTTTCGGCCAAACCAAGAAACCGGCGAATTGTAAAAAGTAAATATAATATTATATTCTTTCTATATTTTTTATTTTTTGTTCTTTAAGGGACAAAAGAAGAAGAATTGTCGAGGGTACCCAAAATAAGTCTTAAGTAATAAAATTGGAAATTGATGTAGATTTAAATTAAAAAACATGATTTAGTTATGATAAAATATCACACATTTCTATTCTAAAACTTTTTAATAATCATGACCTTTTACTCTATGTCCTAATTTTTCTGGTCAATTTATAAATATTTTTTATTATATAGTTTGAAAATTTCATATAAATAATTGAATACTTTTGAATATTCCTTCATATTTTCAATTATCAACAAATCAATAAATTCAAATTTAAAATTTAAAGTAGAATAAGAAAATAATAGTATTTTTTTATCATCGATTATTAAAACAAGAACTGGAATATCCGTTGGTCCATTCCAAAAACTTAACTTAATCCCACTATCTGTTAACTTCTTGAGAAATGTTTTATCTGTCCGAGATTTATTAAATACGAATTCTATTTTAGAAATTGTTTTTGCTTTATTTAATAAATTCTTGGTCGGAAATGTGGTATTTAAAAAATATGGATTTATATCATCATCTACTATAAAGAGCCCTATGATCGATTTTTTAGCTGTATTAATATAATTATCTAAAAATTCTTTACATGATTTCGGGTCATCAATGAAATTAACTTTTCTCTCTTTAGAGCTTTTTAACATTAACTTACTAAAACTTAAATTTAAATTCTCAATGTTTTTTCTTTGTATCTCAGTTTTTGATTTTAAAAAACCTATCAATGTTTCAGTATCTATGGCGACATATCTTGGTTGCTTAGCAGTCAATTCTTTAAATACATAACCATTACTAATAAGTCTTGTCAATGATTCATATACTCGAGACCTGGGTATCCCGCATTCCTGTGAAATTCTACTCAATTTCTGTTTACCATATTTAGCTAGATGGAGGTATATTTTTGCGTCATTTTCAGTAATACCGAAAATAGCCATCTGTTCTATTATATTTTCTTCTCTCAATATTCTATAACCAAACCCGCAATGTCTTTTAACAAATTATATTCTATTTTATCATTTTTACTTTTTCAAATTATTTTTTGACAATTTGTGTTTAAAAATTTTATTAATGATTATTATTATTTCACATTTATTGACACTAATATTATATTTAAAATTGAATTTAAACCAATATATTGATTTATTTTAATTGATATTTATAGAATTATTTCCATTTTTATTTGTCAAGATATTTAGATAACATTATTAAATCTCGATATTCACTGGAATTTATCTTAAAAGCATTTTTTAAATATCCAAATTGTTCAAATTCGAACTTTTTTAATAATGCGAGACTTGCAACATTTTCTCGGATCACTTCACATATTAAGATTTTATATCCTTCTTGTATCGAATATTCAATAAGTTTTTTCATTAATAGTGATGCTACTCCCTGTCTTCTATAATCTGGGTGAACTACATAACCAACATAACCAATATGACTTAGCAATTCTTCTTCTCTAGGTCTATTTGAAATATTTCCAATAATTTTTCCTTTATATTTAGCAGTTAAATATATAGCTAACCGTGTTTCGACCCAATAATTAAAAAAGTCATAAGTTTCTTCCTCTGAAATTTCTCTGTTTCTGGCTAAAAAATGGGTTTCATTAATAACTAAGTTTAAGAGTTCTAAATTTTCTACAACATCTGTTTTTTCTAAAAAATTGATTTCAACATTAGATATATCGATTGTAGACATATTGTCTCATACTTTACTGTAATTAATATATTTGTATTTTATAGAATCTATAAGAGAAAATTTCTATATTTTCTTTTGGATTTTTATTTTTTATACTTAATTAATTGATAATTATAAAGTAATTATGAATTACTTTTATATTTTTCACATTAATCGAACAACTTTAATTTTATATGGTTATTAAAAGTTTTAAAGTTAAATTTTTTGTTTTAATATACTTTTTTCAAGTCTTTTCTAATACTTTAGGCAATAAATATACAAATATAATTCAGATAGTATTAATTTTATTTTGTTTTATGTATTAATTTTAGAATAACTTCCGATTTAGTTTAATAATATGATAATTTGGGATGAATTTAGGTAATATAAATAATTTTTCATTAATATTAGAATCCAATAAAAAGAAATTTATTTCTTCTTAATAATTATTGATTCATTTAATTTGACATTTAAGAAAATCTTAAATAAAATAAAAATATAACACTTAAAAGAGTTTAAAAAGTTTGATTAATAGAAAAATAACAAATAATTAAAAAATTTGAGTTATGGAAGTATTATAATTTACTGAGGGACTACTATAAAATGCCTAAAGGAATAATTTTAATAGGTTGGACTAATAAAGAAGGTTTTTTCTTAATTCATAAATATCCTGAAAATTTGAAAATCACTGAAGATGAAATAATGAGAATTGGGAGTTTACACCGAATGCGACAATTAGATGCAAATGTTATTACATTAAAATTAAAAAACCTGAATGTAATTAGTTTTTTTTCAGGTTTAATAACAGCTAATTATTATATCGCTCCAAATTTTGCAATTTCTTTACTACTGGACAAAAATGAAGATAAAAAGAATTATACAAAAACATTACCATTAGGTGCAAAAATTGTGCTAGGAGAACTACCTTTAGAACGGTTCGATGCCAGGACCACAACTGAAAAAGAAGTTTTAGCTAAAATTGGAAAGTCGTATATTGAGACTCTTCCAAAATTGTATGATATACTAATCAATGATAAAATCAAAATAAATGAAGATGAACTCCAGATAATATTATCGACAAAAACCGAATTAGATAAAATTAAAGAAGAGAATGAGAAATTAAAAGAAAAACTTAATGATAGAGATGTTACGATTAATTTACTTAAAGAAACAATAAACGAATTAACTCAAAAACTAAAATCTAAAGATTCAATGCTTCATATTAAGTTAGCATTAGAAAAAAAGTTAGAACGTCAAAGAATTGAAAATGAACTCAATTCCAAAATTAAAAAATTAGAACAAGAACTGGAAAAATCTCAGAAAATGATAAGTGAATTACAAGAAACTCTTACGTTGTTATTAGACTATAAACTTGTAATGCAACAAAGAGATGAAGAAAACAAAGAATTCTTGAAAAATTTATTAGATAGCCTTGGACCATACAGTGATGATGAATTTCATCAAAATATGATTAAAAATTTAATTGAATACCTTGAGAAAATTGAATGGGCACCTGAAATATAATAGAAATGTTTTTCACAATTTTAAATATTATTAAATATTCAATTATTCCTTGATTTTAATAACTTTTATAAATATCAAATATATTAACTTTTATTATAACTCAAAATTAGATTAAAATGTGGTATTTATGAGTTTGGATGAATATAAAAGCTTAATAAAAGATTTAGAAGAAGGACTCTCAAAGGATAAGATTTTAAAAGTAATCGATATGACCGAGAAAGTAGGATTCTTAAATATAGTAAAGGACGATGACCTTAAAGACTTTTTGCCTTCAATGAGAGAAAAAATTGCTGACTTGTCTTCAGATGACTTAAAAGAAATCATTCCAAAATTTTTACCCGTAATGTTCAAAGGAATGCAAGAATTATTAGAAGCAAGTGAAGAAGCTCAAGAAGAATTAGAAGACATTGATGATATGACTATCGTAATATCTGTACCAGATATGAATGTTAATATCTATATGAAGATCGAAGAAGGAAAGTTCAGTGCAGGTGAAGGAGATATTGAAGACGCCAGCCTAAAAATCAAGATGGACGAAAGTACTTTTATGAAAATGGCTACTGGTGATTTAGATGCAATGCAAGCTTACATGTCTGGCGAAATCCAATTAGAAGGTGACATGACAAAAGCAATGGCTATCAGACCTTTACTTGATGTTCTTGCAGATGAATATGACTTTGATCTAGGATTAATGGGCTAATTTTACTATTATTTCCATATTTTTTCTTTAGTTTTACTAAATATATGTTTATAAAATGATTTTGAAATAATAATTATTTTCTTAATTTTTTACGATTTTTCTCTTTTTTTATTCAAAATTATACAAATTAATTAAAAATTATTAAAAATTTTTAGAAAATAAATATCATTTTTCGTTATTCTTCAATGCTAGGAAAGATTTCAATTTACCATAATGTTGTTAAAAATTTGTTATTAATTTTATCTTCCCCCAAAAAAATTTTAAAATTTTAAAAATTTTATGCTAAAATTTATCTTAAAATTTAAAAATATCTTTTCGATTATCTTCAAGTTAAAAGATTAAAATCTACAAAATGTAATGAAGATGAATAATATAGAAGATAGAGATAAAATGATAAAAGGAATTATAATAGCCAAGGATAATGGCATTCCATTAGTCCAAGTGCTAAATGATGAGAGTATTAATTCAACTTTAATTCCAGCTTTTGTTTCGGCTTTACATATTTTTGGAAAGGAGAATCTTGGCAGAATTGAAGAGATCATGATCAAAGGATTAGATGTAGACATGTATATTGCAACTAAACACAATTTAATTATTATTGCGATAATGTCGTCCGATATTAAAAAAGTTGATCTTCATAAAGAAGCTGAAGAGGCATTAGATACTTTCTATGAGATTTTTAAGGATGAACTAAATAACGAAGGATCATACCAAGATGTTTTTGCTCCTTATGAAATCTTACTAAGAGAGCAAATTAAAAATTATGTTTCTAAAATTAGTACAACAGAAAAAGGGTTCTTTAAAAAGTTGTTTTCTTCTTTTAAAAGTAATAAGAAAATAGGATAATATTTTTTAAAACAAATACAATCAAAATAATTATATTTCTATTAAAATTTAATATTTTTATTTAATTTCTAATTTTTACTTTATTTCTTAAATAAAAGTCCGTTCTAAAGTCTATTTTTAAGTTAAGTAAAATATCTTTTCTAATATAAAATTTGATAATAAAATCAAAAGATTTTTCAAATCAACATCTAAAGGATAAATAAAAATTTCTAATGATTTTAAAATTATATTATTAATATTATAGAAAATTTTAGGATATGAGTGAACTAAAATGAAGGTCGAAGATTTTAAAGATATAATTTATGAAAAAGATGAAAATGGTATTGTTACAGTAACTTTAAATATTCCTTCAAGGAAAAATGCAATGAGCCCAGTAACTTTTCTGGAATTATGGTATGCTGTCGATATTATGAAAAAAGATAGGAGTGCAAAAGTAATGATTATTACTGGTGCTGGGGACGCATTTTCATCAGGTGGATATTTTAATATGAAAATGTTTGAGCAAATACCACCTGAACTTAAAGAAGAAATTGAAATAACTGATATCGCCCAAAAAAAGTTATGCTTAAAATTCTGGAATTTTGAAAAACCAGTTATCGCTGCAATTAATGGGCTTGCTGTGGGCGCTGGATTTACCATGCCATTAACTTGTTGTGATTTAATTTATATGGCTGAAGATGCTTGGATTGGACTATATTTTGTAAAGCGAGCAATTCTACCTGAATTTGCTACAACTTGGCTTTTACCTTATTATATTGGTTTTCAAAAGACTAAAGAATTAATTTATTTTGGAGATAAAATCACTGCCCAGCAAGCTTATGAACTAGGTCTAATAAATAAGGTACTACCAAAAGATGAACTTATGCCTTTTGCACGTGAACAGGCTATGCGATTAATACCCCCTAAAGGGCCCAGTCTTGCATTGAAATTAATGAAACGGGCATTACATAAACCGCTAATTGATTTTGTTTCTAATGCATTGGATATGGAAAATAAAGGCCTAAATAAAGCCGCCACAACTTTTGATTTTACAGAATCCATCAAAGCTTTAAAAGAAAAACGTGAAGCTGTATTCAAAGGTAAGTAGTAAACCATAGTTATAATCAATTTTTAATTTTTATTATTCTATTTTTAATTAGGATTGATGTTTTCAATAATGTTTAAAATGTTTTGAAATATTATTTTTTATGACCAAAATTGGAAAAAGAAATCAATTTAAACAAATTAATCAAAATTCAAAAGTTACTATCAAAAAAGGTAATTAAAGAAATTCCTAATGATTTTTCACCAAAAATTATAACTGGTGTAGATATTTCATATTCTAAAAAATCAAACATTGCGGTAGTAATGGCAGTATCGACTGATATTTCTGGAGAAAAAATAATTGAGAAAAAATATTTTGAATATGAAGCTAAATTTCCCTATATATCTGGATTTTTAGGATTTAGAGAGGTACCTTATTTTAGAAAAGTTTTATTATCGTTGAAAAAGAAACCAGACCTTATTTTAGTGGATGGATTTGGAATTCTTCATCCAAGATTATTTGGTAGTGCTGCACATCTTGGTGTTATCATACATAAATCAACAATAGGGATCGGAAAATCAAAGTTCGTGGGTAAAGCAGAACATATCCCCGACCGTCCTAATAATTGGGCATATATTACGTTTAATGGCAAAATTTTAGGTGCAATACTAAAACCTAATACTGGGAAACCCATTTATATTTCGGTCGGAAATTTAATTGATTTAGAAACTGCCATAAATATTGTAATTGAATTGATTAAGCCCGTTCATAGAATTCCTGAACCATTATATCTGGCGGATAAATTATCACGAGAATTAATTATAAAGATAAATAATAGTTTAACTTCATAATTTTTTATGTTTTTCATTCAATTTTTTTCAATTTATTTAACAGATGCTTTGTTTTCTTTGTACTGAAAAATTTTATATGATAATTATTATGTTCACGAGGTGATAATCTCGTAAATATTTTCCATATTTAAAATAATTTAGAAAAAGTATCAACTTTTTTAATAAATTAAATAATATGGTAAAAAATGTTCGAAAAAATGATAAATAATGTTTTGTGACTTTTAAATTGAGTAATTTTTTTTCAATAAATGATGAATGGTGTTAATTGAATGTCACAAGAGAAGAAAAAAAAGGTCATAGTTATTGGTAGTGGTATAGCTGGTATGAATGTAATTTATGGGCTGATGAAATTCAATGATTTTGATATCACTTGTATTACTCGAGAAAAACAATATGCATATTCGACTTGCGGTATTCCATATGTATTAGAAGGAGTCGTTGAAAAGTTTGAAGATATAATTTTACACAGACCTGAATTTTTTGATGAAAAAAATGTTAAAATATTAACTAATACTACAGTTATAGACATTGACTATACTAACAAACAAGTCAAAACGTTTAGTAAGGAAGGAAAAGTCGACCAGTTAGAATTTGATTTCTTAGTAATTGCTACTGGAAGGGTTCCATTCACACCAGAAATCAAAGGAACCGGGCTTAAAAGAATCTATACACTAATGAATTATTCGAATGGCGTAATGCTTAAAGAAGCTATGACACAATGTGAAAAAGCTGTCATAGTTGGTGCGGGATTAATTGGGCTTGAAGCAGCTGTTGCATTTGCTGCTAATAATATTAAAACAACAGTAGTTGAACTGACCCCATCCGTATTACCAGCTATGCTTGATCTAGACATGGGGATTATAGTTGAAGAATGGCTCAGAAATAAAGGAATTGAAATTATCACAGGGGTAAAAGTCAAAGAATTTGATGGCACCGATCAAGTTAAATCTGTAATATTAGAGTCTGATAAAGAAATTCCTACCGATTTAGTCTTACTTGCAGTAGGTATTAGACCGAATGTTAGTATAATAAAAAAGACTGGGATCGATATTGGAAAAACTGGTGGTATTAAGGTAGATGAAAGATTACATATATTAAAAAATAACCGGCCAATTGAAAACGTATTTGCACTGGGTGATTGTATTGAAACAAAAAACTTGATTACGGAAAAGCCGATGCGAAGTGCTTTAGCTTCAACTGCAATAATGCAAAGTAAAACAATTGTAAAAAATATAATTGGTAAAAAATCGGAATATTTAGGTACAATAAGTCCATCTGTTACATATCTTGGTGGGCTAGAAGTCGGATCTGTTGGACTAACAGAATATGCAGCTAAAAGTTTTGGGATTTCATATAAAGTTTCTACTTCTGAAGGGGCATCCCAATCAAAATATATTCCCGATTGGAAAAACCTCAAATTTAAATTTCTTGCGCGTAATAACAAATTAATAGGCGCTCAAATTATTGGAGAAAAAGATGTAAAAGAACGAATAAATGAATTAACAATTGTAATCCGCGAGAAAATCCCAATTGGGTCTTTACTTAAAACCGAACGTTGCTATACACCCCCTCTAACTCTATTAAATGATCCAATGTTAAATGCATTGGAAAAATTAACCTAATAAATTAAAATAAGCATAATTTTATCTTATCTAATTTATTTTAATTTTACTTTTTCGATTTAATAATAATTTTTACATAATTAATAAACCAATTTATTTTAAATATCTTAGAAACCGAAGATTTTGGTATTCTTACTCTTGAAAACATAATTTGAAAAATAGTGGTAAACTGGATAATTTATTCATTTTTCATAAACAAAAAAAAATAAAATGAAAATTTTATGTATTTTTTAGAAAGTAGTCAGTCCTAGACCAAGCCTAGAAGTAAAAAATATACCTAAGAAGATTGTTGTAAAGAATACGCATGCCCAAATAGATCGAGTTCTTTGATAGATATATGGATTGACTATCGATGGGACTAATGAAACAATAACACCTAGAAGTAAGATTGGGGTTGCGAAATTTGTACCATCAATATTGCCTAGGAAAGCAGCTGGACTTACTGTTAATATAAGTGAACCCAATGTTGCTGTTAAAGTTAATATTAAACTTAGAATCACTGAAATAAAATATGCTATCCATTTTTTAATCCTCTTATTATGAGTAATTCTGTTACTTTCCTGTATTTTTGCTTCCATTTTTGTTTGTATTAATCCTCTTAAAAATAGCTCGTCAATAATAGCAGAAATGAATATAAACAATAGCAATATAGCAAATCCAAGATATCCGACTGTAGGACTTGGCATAGGGATTAATAATGGAAATGTAGTGAAAAGGTTCAATAAATCCCATAGTCCAAAGAAAATCAGAGGAAATCCAATACCCACAATAGCAGAATATAGTAATTTCTTTTTATCAAACGAAATACCAATATCAGTAAAATTCTGATTATACTTGTTGAAATAAATCCAGAGAATTGGTATTAATATAGCAATTCCAATTAAGCTTTTAATAAGCCAACTTGAAGCAAGCGCGTCTGCTACCAAATATGGAATTAATAGCTTTATATTAAAATAGCTAGATATTAACAATGAAGGTAAAGAAATTCCGATATATATTGCACTAAATATAGCAATAAATGCCAGAGATTCTTTTGTAGATAATGAAGTACCTTTTGGAAATGTAAATTGTGATATTTGATACTCATCATCAGACCGCTTTCCTCTAGCCAAATAGCTAATTATTGGAAAAATCGAAACAATGAGCCCTAATATTATTAATATAGGTCCTAAATACATTTGAATTACTAGTCCTTGAATTGGAGCCGGCCAAAATGAAATAGTCCTGCTTAAATCAATTTCTTCAGCTTGTATTCTTGAAATTTCATTTGATACATTCCAGTTAAACGCATTTCCAAACCAATTTAATAACATTATTAATGGTGGTACTAAAAAGCCTTCAGTCAAATGGCCCATTGGGAATCCATATGTATCTCTTGGTAAGAAAATTTGCCTCATAGACCTATTTTTAAATGACCCACCAGGTTTTTGCCATGTAAAATTATTAGCATATGTTATGTTATTTTTAATATAATTATAGTATACAGATGAACTTAATGACGGATTGGAATTGTCATAACATGCATTAGCCATTAATTCTATTTGCCATTCGGGTAGAACAAATCCATCATCCCAAGATGTAATTAACAACCAATTTGGTGGTAGATAATTTCCAGAAGTCCCATTGACCTTATCTATGGTATTTCGAGCTTCAATATTTGCAGCCATATTATCAGCGCCATAAGGATCTGCCAGAATATATTGTAAATTCACTAGCTCAAGAAGTTGCCAGGGAGGGTCACCATAATTTGATACCATATATTGAATTGTCTGAGTAAAATTTGACCATGACCAAATCGAAGCGCAAGCTGAAACTCCTCTGCCTGTGGTCTTATTATATGGTCGATAAAGCCCGGCATAAAGTGTTGATATTCCACCATACGAATGTCCAGTAGCCCCTACTGCGCTCCCATTAATTCTTAGGTGATATGTCGCGTTAAGAGCTGGTAAATGGTCAATTACTGTCATTACAAATGGAATTATATCCCATCCCAACTTGAAAGTTCCGATAGAATCGCCCATTCCACCATGATCTGGACATATTACTACAAATCCTGCCCTAGCAAGCTCAATTGCATAATGATAATGAAATTCTTTTCTTGCAAAAAGCCCGTGAAAAAAGAATACCGCAGGCCTTAATCCTCCCGATGAATAGACTGGAATTTTAGGTTGAATAATTGTTCCTCTAATTACTACTCCTGATTGATTATATGCAGCATAATTACCATATGCCGCTGTTTCCGAAGCAGATATTTGAAATGGTGTAAATGTTACTCCAGATAAATTATATTTAAAGTTAGCACCCAATATAACTCCTATTGTCATTAGTATTATACCGACAATCAGAAAAATTCCTTTAAAATATTTATATATTCGAATTATTATCACCATTTAAATTTGTTAAAGAGTTTTTAATTTGACATTATAATAATACTAATAACTAATAACTTTTGAGTTCAAAAAATTAAAATTACTTATTATATTAAATTATCAAAATAAATTTAAAGATTGGATTGTAAATGAAAAAAATTTTAATTGCAGAAAAGTTAGACCAAGAAGCTATAGACCATTTTAAAAACAAAACGAATTATGAATTTATTATATTAAATGGAACCCCAAACCGAAAGATAATTTTAGAAAAGATCGGAGATGTCAATGCCTTAATTATAAGGAGTAAAACTATTGTAGACAGAGAACTATTAGATGCTGGTAAAAATTTAGAAGTTATTGGTCGTGCAGGTGTTGGGACTGATAATATTGATGTAGATTATGCCGAAAAGAAGGGTATTCTGGTTATAAATGCACCTGAAGAAAGTCTTGATAGCGTAGCAGATTTAGCAATGGGGTTAATAATAAGTACTTGTAGGCATTTTAAGACAGCTGTTAATAGAACATCCGAATGTAATTTTAATAGAAAAGATTTATCAGGCCTAGAATTGCGAAATAAAGTCTTAGGTATTATTGGTTTTGGCCGAATTGGAAGACGAGTTGCACATAGAGCAAGAGCATTTGGTATGAAAATCCTAGCATATGACCCCTATATTTCGTCAAATTTAAAAGATGAATTGGGTACTGAATTAACCAGTTTTGAGGATATATTGAGAAAATCTGATGTTATTTCAATACATGTTCCTCTTAATAAAACTACATTCCATTTGATAAAATGGGAACATTTTTTATTGATGAAAAAAGGCGTATATTTTATTAATACATCTAGAGGCGGTATTGTAGATTCAGAGGCTCTATTAAGAGCAATAAACGAAGGAATTGTAAAGGCAGCAGGACTAGATGTAATCGAAAAATCTCTCGAAAAAAATGAAGAATTCCTTAAAAATGATAAAATAATTGTCACTCCTCATATAGGCGCTTCAACTATTGATGCACAAAAAAATGTTAGCTGGAGAATTCTTGAAGGGACAATTGACGTTCTTAATGGACTAGCCCCTGAATTTCCAGTTAATTTCCCAAGATTAGATAGCGAGACCAAGGATATCTATACACCCTATCGCCAATTATCTATAAACTTAGCAAAATTACTTGTAAAATTAAACCTTCCTTTTGACAGTATTATTCTTAATTACCCAGAATCATTACCAGAAAATCTCCGAAAAACATTAACAAGACATTTCCTCGCTGTCTTCTTAAAACCTTTAGTAAGTACTAGAATTAGCATTGTAAATTCAGTTCTAATAGCAAAAGAACGTAATCTTGGGATCGTTGAATCTGTAAGAAGTGGAAAAAGTTTTGAAAATTTATTATCCGTTCAAATCATGGACCACAATAAAGTCGCCTCTGAAATTATTGGTAAAGTATATTCCGATGGTTATATTGAAATTATCAAAATAAATGACTTCAATATTTCATTTTCACCAACTGGTAAAATTTTCATAATAAAACATGTCGATAAACCTGGTATGATTGGTAAAATAACCACCTTTTTAGGTAATAATAACATTAATATTGCTGAATTACAAGTGGCTCGCCATGAAAAATCAAAGACTCAGTTAATGGTCTTAAAAACTGATCAAGAACCATCTGATGAATTAGTCAATAAAATGAAGTCCATTGACGATATAATATTAGTTATATATCATAACTTTTAAAAATAAATTTGTACCATGGATAAAATCTCTATCCGTATTTTTATTATTTTTAATGGCTTCTTCTTACTTTCTCAATTTCATCATGATGTTTTGTATAAAAATCAATGATCATCTGTCTAACAACAGCAGTTTTTGAAGATCCATAGTAGGGGATACAATCTTCAATCAAATCTAATGCCATTGGATCTAATCTTAGCAAAAGTTGTACTTTTATATTTTTATAGACTTTAGATTCAGTGCTTTCATATCCTGCTTTTTTTAATATTTCTTCAAAATCTCGTTTTGTTATACCAAACATTTCCATTAATTCATCTTTAAAAATATAATTATCTTCTATTTTATTCATAATTTTATTTAAAACATCTATTAATAAATTTGATAATTTGCTTTTACTTTCTCCTAGTTCTTTTGCTAAATCTTTTATTGAAATAATTTCATCCTCAATTTTATCTCTTTTTTCCCTCCAAACTTTAACAATCTGTTCAATTTCATCCTCTAAATTTTCATTATTTTTTCCCGAATTAGAATTTGATGAACTCATTATATTTTACCGACAAATTTCTCTATATAAAATTTATATCAAAAATATTTATAAACGTTTTCGAATAGATATAAATAATATATCAATATTATATCTTTTCGATAATTCTTTAATTTATCAAAAATTTTTGGATGGAAGCACTATGAATAGAAATTTTAAATCACTAGAAAATAGTATAGAAAAACAAAAGTTATTTAAATTAATGAGAACTGAGTATATTAAACAATATATTAAAGAAGCTAACTTTTTCTATAGAAGCTGCAACTTTGATGAAGAAACAATTTATAAAGCTCTTAATTTATTATCAAGATTCCTATACACAATTCATCCTGAATGGCCTCAAGAAAAAACTGGATTCTTTGCAGCAGCAGTTTATATTGTTTCTCATACTCCCACTAAAGACTGCCTTTATAGATATGAGTCTAAAAAAGATTTTATTAAACGGTTTAAAGGTGTTTCATTGAATAGCTTGAACTGGTACATTAATAGAATACAAAATGCACTAATGATTTACCGAATACATGATAAAAATTCTAGACCTTTTTGGCTGGACACAGAATCATTAGAAGGAGCTATCATTAACAGAATAATCAAGCGCGAATTGACAAAATTAAAATCAATAAATTATTATCCGTATAAACCACTTATCGAAGAATTAGTTCAGATAATAATGGAAAAATTGGAACTAATCCCAAAACAATTCAGAAAAGACCTCTTTAAATATATTTTTAAAAAAATTGAAACTAATCCTGAACTTTATAGTTCATAAATCTATAATATATTCCAAAAAATCTTCCAACATCCAAATTTCCTCTTAAATATTTCCATATTTCTTTCATTTATTAATTTTAAATCATCTAAAACATATATACAATAATTTATTCTATTATAATTTACAAAAAATCAAATTGGTCTGAATTTTTCTCCTCCTTAAATCCAAAATGTGAAGTATTTATATTATATGACCATCAATTATTAATAGAAGAATGAATAATATATTATTAAAAAAGTTAAAAATTTTGAAAATAAAATTAAAATTAAAGGGGTTTAAAAATGGAACTTAATTTTTCTACAATAAATATTCAAAAACCAAGAAAATCAATTGGTGGGTTCTTAAAATCAAAAAATAACAAATATGGAAAAAACCAGTACCTTATTGATCTTATTGATTACGGTATGTCTTTATTAAGACAGGAAGATATTGACCTAAAAATTGATATATTGACCTCTTTAATCGAAGAAAATAAAAATTTGAATCAATTAATGGACGAATTTGGAAAATCATCTAACTTATTACGGGCTATTTATGAATTAGTTTCTTTTGGCTTTATAAACCAAAAAACTTTTAGTGATAAATTAGTGAGTAGTTATCCAGATAACGAATATGAATTTAATTTGGATAAATTAATGTATAAAATTCATAAAAACTTGATCAAGAAAAAGTCTATTCTAATTAATGAAAAAAAATTATTCGAGAATGAAGTCCTATTCCAATGTAAATCGTGTAATAAGACTTATAATTATGTTGAAGCTATTGCTATTAATTTCGTCTGTTGTAATAACCTGATTAATGAATTAAAAAAAGAACCAATTATAGCAGAAATCGATAAAAAAATAGACTTAATTAATAAGAAATTAGATGAATTAACAAAAATTTAACATTGATTTTAAAAAACACATAGTTCATTATTCTCTCTATTATTTATATTTAAAATAAAATAACAGTTTTATCGTCTACCTCTTAATTTTCTATTTAGTTATTATTCTCATTGCATCATTTTCGTTTAACCATTTGATAATAGTCCCTAGAATTAAAGTTTCTTGTCCATCAAGCCCATGTCCACAATCTAAAAGAAGAGTATTTTTATCAGGAATATTAGCTTGTTTTTTATTTAAATAAAAAGAAATTGATGGGGGAAAGAAGGAATCTTTCTTACCATGAATAAGAAATACTCGGTTTTTATTGAATTCCGGGTCGTTTTTTAAATAATAATGCGGTGTAGTTTTCAAGGTATTTTCTTGAATAGCATTTTTTGACATTTGCCGTTTGACATACCAGCCAAGGGATAAAAACTGGTTTTTAACATCACAAAATACTGCAAAATCATGTATTGTACTCATCCCAATAACCATAGCAACTCGGTTATCTACATAACATTTTGTTAATACCATAATCCCTCCTAATGATATTCCAATACAACATATTGAACCAATTTTAACATCAGATGTATTGCAAACAATATCTAATACTTTGGATGTATCATTAAGCGTTTGAAATAAACCTTTTTGTCCTTTTCGGACTATTTGGTCAAAGGAAAAAGTCAAATATCCCATATGCGTCAGAGGAATTAGCCATTTATCGGAACTCTCTTTTCTTCCCATAAGCCCATGAAAAAATATAATAGTGGGCCTCGGTTCTGGATATCTCTTCCCGTCAGAAGTTTCTATTGTTTCAGATGATAAACGATAATATACACCTCTTGATTTAATTCCATCATTAAATACTATTTCAATATTTTCTACATCTATATATTGATGTGAAATATCTTTAAAATGACTTTCAGTCTTATGTATCCCAAAAATAAATAATTCTACAGTAATCCAGATAGCAATCCCAATATATACTAGTCCGTAAACGAGTCCTTCTAAAGTTCCCAGTACGAACAAGAAATAATGAGATACAATAAAACTAATAATTACATAAAATGGTAATACAATTAACAAGATTCTATATTTCATAATTAATCATTTTATAATCTTTTAATTTTAAAAAAAATAATTTAATATTGTTAAATATTTGATATAATCGAATTGTCTAATAAAAATATTATTCAATTATAATAAATATAAAGAAATTTTCTAAAATTTATTAAAAAAATTTTCCTATTTTAAATTAAGATAAAAAATTTTTATGTTTAATCTTTATCTAATTAATAATAAAGTTAATTTAAAATAAAATTAAGCAGTTTAATCAATTTTAAGATTGAACATATACTAAATAAAATTGTTTGATGAAATATAATGAAACAGCATATTAAAGAAATCCAAGAGGCTAATAAAAGAATTGGTTATTTTTGTAGAAAAACGCCATTAATTTATAGTACTACTTTCAGTAATATGGTCAATAATGAAGTTTATCTAAAATTAGAAAATTTTCAAAAAACAGGGTCATTCAAAATTAGAGGTGCTATGAATAAAATACTTCAATTAAATAAAGATGAAGTAAAAAATGGTATTATAACTGCTTCGGCGGGAAATCATGGACAAGCTGTAGCACTAGCTGCAAAACTACAGGGATATAATTGTAATGTTGTTGTTCCAGTTAATACTCCACTTAACAAAATTATGGCTATTGAGAGTTATGGTGCTAAGATTATTACTGCTGGTATTACATATGATGAAGCATTTAATCATGCAATGCAAATTAAAGAAGAGAATAACCTTACCTTTATCCAGGCATATAATGATTTTGATATTATTTATGGTCAGGGAACCATTGGATTAGAAATATTAGAACAAATGCCAAAAACAGACATTGTTGTTGTCCCAGTAGGTGGTGGGGGACTTATCTCTGGTATCGCAGCTTATTGTAAAGGAATTAACCCAGATATAAAAATAATTGGAGTTCAGAGTGAATCATTTAATTCTATGTATCATTCTTTTGAAAAACATAAATTAATTCATTTAGAGCCAAACGGTCTTACTATAGCAGATGGGATTGCCGTTAAAAAGCCTGGAAATTTAACATTTAATATAATAAAAGAAAATGTGGACAAAATTGTCCAAGTAAATGATGACCAAATTGCAAACGCAATTCTGATGCTTATGGAGCGTGCAAAGATCGTTGTTGAAGGGGCAGGTGCGGTAGGTCTTGCTGCAATTCTATATAATAAATACTTTAAAGCAATAAAAAACAAAAAAATTGCAGTAATTATATCTGGAGGTAATATTGATGTCAATTTATTAAATAGAATTATAATTAGAGGTTAAAAAGAAAGCGGTCGCTTGCTAAAATTTTCTACTAAATTACTTGATACACCTGGCTCATTATTAAAATTATTAGAAATAATAAAAAATAATAATGCCAATATTATTTCGATTAATCATAACAGAAATAAATTAGACGTTCCTTTTAAAGAAGCTGAAGTAGAAATTGAAATTGAAACAAGAAATTCAAGCCATATTAAAAATATATTAAAATCTCTAAAGAAATATAATACAAAAATATTAGAATAAATTAGAGGTAAAAAAATGCCAAAATTAAAGATTGAGGATAACATAGAAATATATTATAAAGTTTCAGGAAAAGGCCCAGAAACAATTTTATTAATACAAGGGTTGGGACATAAATCAAGTGGTTGGCAGCTCCAAATACCATTTTTTAAGAAAAAGAAGATGAGAGTAATTTGTTATGATAATATTGGTGTAGGAAAAAGTTCAAGACCAGATTTTCCATATACGATGGAATTATATGTCAAAATTATTAAAAAGTTATTAGAGCATCTCGATATTCAAGTTAAAATCCATTTATGTGGTATAAGTATGGGCGGAATGATAGCTCAACATTTTGTATTAGAATATCCTGAATTAGTAAAAACTTTAATTCTATTAGCTACATCTGCAAAATGTAATGTCAAACCACTAATTGATATAATCAAATCATTAGAAAGTAAATCCGAAGAAGAAAAAATGAATGAGTTATTACCCGCATTGTTCTCTAATTCTTTTGTACGAAGGATAAAAAAAGATGCTGTCCTTTATGAAATGTTAAAACAAGATTTTCAGACTGATCCCACAAGAGCCCAAGATTATGTTAATCAATCAT
>Ga0164318_10001596_pt1 | contig 20328 bp, 17 predicted proteins | sample GuaBasSedimGuay9_FD_113734 | JGI IMG/M metagenome (GOLD analysis project Ga0164318, IMG submission 113734) | Subseafloor sediment microbial communities from Guaymas Basin, Gulf of California, Mexico - Guay9, Core 4571-4, 0-3 cm | ecosystem: Environmental > Aquatic > Marine > Hydrothermal vents... | reverse complement strand
CCTGACCGAGCCACTTTGGGGCTAAAACAGGGCTGTTCCGCCTCGGTCAGGAGACCTTCGGCGAACAAAGAGGTCAATGTGACATTGTCGAACTACTCAGGCTGACGGTTGAAACTGCGCCTGAGGAGCCAAAGCCGGCTGTCCACCTGCGTGGAAGGCACGCCTACGCAGATGGACGCTTGGCTGCCAGCCCTCCAGGGGCGATTTCAATCGCTAACAGAAGCAGCCAGTTACACATCATCGTATCTGATTCGGGTGTGTTTCAAATGAGTTGGGCGCGGTCGGGAGACCGGCCCCGGCGGGCAAAAAAGAGCGCTCTGGCCGGTCTCCTGACCGTGCCAGCGATATGTTCTCAACCGAAATGAAACACACCCATCTGATTCTACTCGATGCTGACGGTACTGGCAAGTCTGATCCGAGTTGGCGATTGCCCATATGTCTGTTTTAGTGCACCGGGTGCGGTTTCGCCCCCCAATGTCTGACGCTCGCAGGCACGCACAGACGGCATATCTGGGGCTTTGCCAGGATGTGGGTAATCACCAGCAGTTGAAACAGGTTGCCGTCGGAGGCATTCCGGTGTACAATATTCATCATGCCTACACCGATTATGCACATCGCGCTATCCGAGGAAATCCTGGCAGGCGGTGACTTGCCAACATCTGTACTTGCATTGTTGCAAGAGAACCAAGGCGCGTTCCTTCTGGGAAGCACCGCGCCGGATGTCCAGACTGTCAGCGGGCAAAGTCGGCGGGAGACCCATTTTCGCGCTATCCCGTCCGTAGATGACCGACCGGCGCACCTCCTTATGTTGGAGAAGTACCCCTCACTGGCGTGGGCAAACCAACTTCTCCCCTCACAGGCCGCTTTCATCGCGGGTTACCTGATTCACCTTCTGGTGGATGAGTTGTGGCTGGCGATGATTTTTCAGCCTTATTTCCTGGCAGAGCAGTCTTCATCATCGCATTTAGCTTCGATTTCGTGGCCGGAACGTTCGTTTCTGCACAATGTGCTACGCACCTGGTTGGATCGCCGAGACCAATCCCGAATTGGCCAGCATGTTGGTACTTTGATGCGTCGAGTCACACCGCGAGGTTGGTTGCCCTTTGTAGCTGACAAGTATCTCTGGACGTGGCGCGATTGGTTAGTGGAACAGTTGACGCCCGGTCACACCGTCCAGACGGCCGCCGTGTTTGCCCAACGGATGGGGGTCTCGGTGGCGGAGATGGAGGCGGTGCTCTCGTCGGCCACGGCGATGGAGGAGCGGGTATTCTGCTATGTGCCCCGTCATGTACTGCGCAACTTTTACAATCTTGGCTACCGGCAGAGCGTTGCTCTGCTTGGCCAATACCTGGATGTGCAGCCGCGGCCAACGTCGCTCTCGTTTCTCTTGACGCCCAACTCGCATTACACAGATTCATATCAGTACAAGGAGGTCACCGAATGAATGTCCTCGTCACCGGTGGAGCTGGTTACATCGGCAGCATCGTCACAGAAGAATTGATCCACCAGGGCGATCAGGTGGTTGTCTTCGACAATCTCTATTACGGACATCGTTCCGCCGTTCACCCCGATGCCGTCTTCATCAAAGGTGATCTGGCGGACCGGGCTGCTGTCCGGGCTGTCTTTGAGCAACACGATATCGAGGCTGTGATGCACTTCGCTTCGTATACCCTGGTAGGTGAGTCTATGGAGCATCCCTTCATGTACATTGGTGATAACGTGACCAATGGCCTGAATCTACTCCGGGAGTCCGTGGCCCATGGCGTACGGCGCTTCATTCTCTCGTCTACCGCCAATTTGTTCGACGATCCGGCCCGCATGCCGATTGACGAGCAGGAGCGGATCGTGCCCGGTAGCCCCTATGGCGAGTCGAAGTACATTCTGGAACGGATGCTTTACTGGCTCGACAGGGTGATGGGGTTCCGCTACGCCGCCTTGCGCTACTTCAATGCCGCCGGTGCTTCTCCCAGCGGTGAGCGAGGCGAAGATCACGATCCGGAAACCCACCTCATCCCTCTAGTACTGCAGGTCGCTTTGGGGCAACGGGAAAAGATCGTCGTGTTTGGTGACGATTACCCTACCCGCGATGGGACATGCGTGCGTGACTACATCCACGTGACTGATCTGGCCCAGGCGCATATTCTGGCCCTCCGGGCATTGGATCAGGGAAGTCGCACTTACAATCTGGGTAATGGGCAGGGTTTCACTGTCATGGAGGTGATCGAGACCTGCCGGCAGGTGACCGGACGCCCGATCCAGGTAGAGATTGGCCCTCGGCGCCCCGGCGATCCGGCGACCCTCATTGCCAGCAGCGAGAAGATTCGACGCGAGTTGGGATGGCAACCTCGCTACCCAGACCTGCGCACCATCATTGAACATGCCTGGAAGTGGCATCGCACCCATCCGAATGGATATGGGGATTGATGCGTGTTGCCATTAACGCCTGGTTCTGGAACAGCCCTACGACCGGCAGTGGACAGTACACCCGCTGCCTGGTAGAACACTTGATAGCCATCGCGTCTGAATTGGACATCCGGCTGATTCGGCCCCGGGCAGGTGGGCGGGCCCGTAATCTGTACAAAGTTTGGTTCGAGCAAGTCATTTTCCCCCGCGCTTGTCTGGCGCATCGGGTTGATGTGGCCCACGTGCCCTATTGGGCGCCGCCGATGACTCCTCAGGTGCCCACCCTGATCACGATCCACGACCTGATCCCGCTCCTGTTGCGCCCATATCGTGGTGGGCCGGCGGTGCGGCTCTACACCGCGTTGGTCAGCACAACAGCCCAGAGCGCCGTGCAAGTGCTGACCGATTCGTACGCTTCACAGCGGGATATCGTGACCCATCTGGGCCTGCCCGCCGAGCGGGTGCGTGTCATCCCGCTGGCGGTGGATGCGCGATATACTGCTGCCCCTGCCCCGGGGGACGCCGAAGTCCACGCCCGTTACGGCCTTCCTGATCAATACACACTCTATCTGGGTGGTTTCGACGTTCGCAAGAATGTAACGGCGGCCCTGGCGGCATATCGCTGGGTCGGGCCGGCCCTTGATGGTGACTGCCCGCTGGTGATCGCTGGACGGTTGCCGGATCGGGACACTCGATTCACTCCAGACCCTCGCCGTCTGGCACGCGAATGGGGAGTGGAGCCTTTCGTGCATTACACGGGCTACGTGGCTGAGGAGGACAAGCCCGCTTTGTATCGCGGGGCGGCGGCGTTCATCTTCCCCAGTCGGTACGAGGGGTTCGGCTTGCCGATCCTGGAGGCTATGGCCTGTGGGACGCCCGTGGTCGGCAGTGACGTGGCTTCTGTGCCGGAGGTTGTGGCCGATGCGGGTGTGTTGTTGCCGCCCGACGATGCCGAGGGGATGGCCGGGGCACTGATTCAACTGGTGACGGACAAGGGTTTCCATGCCGACATGCGTCGTCGGGCCATTGCACAGGCCGGCCGATTTTCCTGGGAGCGGACTGCCCGCGAGACGTTGGCGGCCTATCGCTCGTCGCTCTCCTCCTGACCGCTATTTTTGTTTTTGAATAATTCTCGCTGTGTGCTATAATCGTACCATCCGCTTGCTCCATAGTTTGCCTGGGTCTGCTGGAATGGCAGCCCGTCACGCACGGACACAACAGGAACGAGAATCATGGGCTTCGAGCAATGGAGATCCTGGAGTGAACTGATCTTCCTCCCTATGGATACCACAGAGTATGTCGCTCTGGCTATTTACGTGTTGATCTCTGTGGGGTTGCTCATTCGTTACCGTGGTGACTTTCTACGTATAGGGGATTGGAAACGGTTGCCGCTTTTCCTTCTCCTGTTGATCAGCCCGTTCCTGACGAATCATCTTTTGATCCTGAATTTCCCTGCCAGTCACCTGTTGTCTCCTCCTGGCGTACCGGTCAGTCCAATTCCCCCTTTCGCTCCCCTGCTGGGCGCCGTACCGATCTTCATTGCTGGGGTTTGGCTGGGTGCTGGGCCGGCCCTGTTGATTGGGATCGTGGTTGGCGTCTTGCGCACCGGCATGTCCAGAGGAGGGCCACTGGAGGTCTTTTACTTTGGGGGATACGCCTTTTTGGTTGGCCTATTTCTACACCAATCCTATCGAGGGCGCTTCCCCTATGTCATGCGCCAGCCCGCGGTGGCCGGGCCGATCTCTGTGCTCCTGGCCTCTTTGATCCAACTCCTCTCTGTGTTCATTCAATCTTCAGAGGCGGGTATTGCGGGGGTGGACTATGCCGTCACGTATACCGGAGCTACCCTGCCGCCGATGTTGATCGAAGTCCTGGTTGCCTCCGTATTGTTTCAGGCGCTCTACCTCCTGTTCCCGCACATTCACCCGGTGCGAGTGGCCCGGCAGCATCCCCCTTACAGTCGTACACTCAGTCGGCGATTACTCTCTCTATTCGTTCCGTTGATCCTGTTGATGACGTTGATGCTGATCTTTGCTGTCAGCACGACGATCCTGGACATTGCGGTAGATGATGCCTTCGACGAGATGGCACGGGATGCCAATGGGGCTGCAGAGTACATCCCGTACTTTATCCATACCGGGCAGGGTTTGTTGGCGGAGTTTGCCCAGGATGAGCGGTTGGGGCAGGAAGGTACCCAGACATCGGAAGACCTGTTGGGGCGGGATGTACGGGCTGTGGCCTTCTTCGATCAATTGATGCTTTTCGACGCGGAGGGGAATTTAGTAGCCCTGTATCCTCCTGCCCCCGCGGGCGACCCCACGCTGACCGATGAGGAGAGCCGGCTGTTACAACGGGTGTTCACCAGCGGAGCGCCTCAAATCAGTGCCGTGCACCGTTCTGGGCGGGATGAGCCGATTATTTCGTTCATCGTCCCTTGGGAGGACGTCCGGGTAGAGGGGCGGTACGGCGCTCTGATTGGCCGGACCCGATTGGAAATCAATCCCGTGCTTCGTCTGGCACTCACCAGCCTCCAATGGACACGGGCGCGGGGAGAGGGATTTTTCCTGGACGATCAAGGGCAGATCGTGGCTCACTCCGATCCAGATATGCTCCTGGCCAAATGGTATGGCGAGACAGGGAAAAATTGTTTGCCCAGTGTCTGGAAAGGGTGCGCGTACCAGAGTGCCAATCCGGTCGACAACACCCGTGAGCTGGTTTACTATTTGCCGGTAGAAGGGTATCCCTGGGGAGTCGTCATTCGCTTGCCGTATGAAGTCGTGTTAGAACAGGCGACCCGGATTGCGGCACCTTTGCTGATCCTCCAATTGTTGTTGGGCGGAGTGTTGATCATTGTGATTCCCCTTGTCACCAACGTGGTGACTCGTCCTCTGACCCAGTTGGCCGCGGCAGCTAGCCGGATTGCCGAGGGCAATCTGGACCATCCGGTCTATGTACCGGGAACTGACGAAGTTGCCCGCGTCGGAGAAGCATTCGAGGGGATGCGTGTGCGGTTGAAGAATCGCCTGGAAGACCTCTCGCTGTTGCTCCAGGTCAGCCAGGCAGTGTCGGCTACCCTTGAACTACCCAAGGGGATGCCGTTCATCCTGGAGGGAGCATTGAAAGCCACACAGGCCCAGGTGGCGCGAATCGTGTTACTTTCAGCCGATGGGGATCCGCAGATCGTCGTCGCCCGGGGGGAGCCTCGGGAGGGGTTGGGGGGCCTGGACCGGGCCTTTGCCGCCGCAGCTCGGGGCTTGACTTCCCCCTTGCTGATAGACAACCTGGCGCGTGCCAGGACTTTGGTAGACCCGGAAGCGATATCGCCCCCCCTCAAAGCTGCCATTGCACTCCCGATCCGCACCAAAGACCAGGTGCCAGGTGTGATGTGGGTAGGGTACAGAACCGTGCGACAATTCGAGGCCTCAGAGGTAGACCTGCTATCTACGTTGGCCAGCCAGACCGCCGTATTGGTCGAAAACGCGCGCCTCTTCCAGGCGGCGGAGGGTGGGCGGCAGCGGCTGGCGGCGATCCTCTCCAGTACGAATGATGCCATTCTGGTTACCGATCGGGACGATCGCCTTTTGTTGGTCAATCCGGCGGCGGAGCGTGCGTTTGGGATTGTAGCAGAGGCGGTGATTGGTAAAAAAGCCACGGAGATGGATCTGGCCCCGGCGCTGATGAAAATCCTCTCTGAGCCGCTGGAGCAGGATCAAGCGATAACGGAAGAGGTCCCCTTGCCCGATGGCCGTACCCTGTACGCCAGCGTTTCCATGATTCTCAGCGCCGATGGAGAGCGTATGGGACGGGTGGCCGTTATGCGGGACGTCACCTACTTCAAAGAACTGGACGAGATGAAGTCCGACTTCGTGGCGACCGTCTCCCATGACCTCCGTGCTCCCCTGACGTTTATGCGCGGCTACACGACGATGTTGCCGATGGTAGGTGATCTGAGCGAGAAACAACGGGAATACGTGGACAAAATCCTTCAGGGTGTGACCCAAATGAGCGAATTGATTGATGACCTGCTCGACTTGGGACGCATCGAGGCCGGTATTGGCCTGGAACGACAGCCATGTCACCTGGGTACCATCATGGTCGAGGCGGTGGATGGGATGCGTGCTCGAGCGGCTGCCAAGGGGTTGACGTTGCGCCTGGAACCAGCCGAAGAAGTGCCTATCGTTGCCGGGGACGCCGCCTTGCTCCGTCAAGCGATCAGCAATCTGGTGGACAACGCAGTCAAGTATACGTCCACGGGTGGAACCGTCACGGTTGGTCTGGCAGTGCGGGGAGACACAGCAGTCATTCGCGTAGCCGACACCGGTATTGGCATTTCGCCGGACGACCAGGTGCGGCTGTTCGAGAAATTCTACCGTGTCAAGCGGCGGGACACCGCCAGCATTCAGGGAACCGGCCTGGGGCTGGCGATTGTCAAATCCATCGTCGAACGGCATGGGGGAAAGGTGTGGGTAGATAGTGAGTTGAACCGGGGAAGTACATTCTACATCGGCCTGCCCATTGGCCCCTCAACATCGGAAGAGGATATGAGGCCGTGAAAACTGAGATAAAAGGAAGGGTGAAGTCCAGGTGAAACTCTCCCATCTCTTTGGACGTACTCTTCGAGAATCCCCTGTAGAAACCGAAGTGGTCAGTTACCGGCTAGCGCTGCGGGCCGGCCTGGTGCGCTTCGTGGGGTCGGGAATTTACTGCTATCTTCCACTGGGGTGGCGAGTCCTGCACAGAATCGAAACCATCATCCGGGAAGAAATGTCCCGCATCGGGGCACAGGAGATGACGATCCCGATGGTTCAACCGGCCAATGTGTGGGAAACGGTCGCCCGTTTGCGTACCACAGAGGATTCTCCTATCCAATTTCGGGATCGGGATGGACGTGCCTATGTGTTGCCGCCTTCCTCCGAAAACGTCATTGCCCAACTGGTCCGTCGAGAAGTGCGTTCCTACCGGGATTTGCCGCGCATCGTATTTCATATTCAAACCCAGGTGCGGGATGAGCCCCGTCCCTATGGCGGATTTTTGCGTGCGCGGGTACGGCAGATGAAAACCGCCTATAGCCTGGATGCGGACCCGGCCGGCGCCGAAAACTCGTATGCGGCCATCGCGGAGACGTATGAGCGTGTTTTTGCCCGCTGCGGGCTGGTCCCCATCCGCATTGAGACGTATGCCTGCATGGCGGGGAGCGGAAAGGCCCACAAATTCGTGCTCCCTCATCCACAGGGGGAGGAGATGTTCCTGTACTGCCCGGATTGCGGCTATGCGGCCGATGTAGAAGCGGCTGCGTTCCGAACTCCCTCCGCACCCCGGCCATCCCCGGAGGAGCGGCGAGTTGTCGCCACCCCCGATTGTGCGACCATCGCCGACGTGGCGGCGTTCATCGGCGTTCCAACGACCCAGACCCTCAAGGCGGTGCTGTACACCTGGAACGAACGGGAGTTAGTCTTCGTGCTCATCCGGGGAGACCTGGAAGTCAACGAGCAGAAATTGCGTCGCTGCCTGGGGGGAGGGAAGCTGCGGCCGGCCACGGAGACGGAGATTCGCGCCGTGGGAGTCGAGCCGGGATACGCTTCACCGGTGGGTATAGCCGTGCGAGAAAGGTTAGAGGGGGATGGTCTGCTCGTCGTCGCGGATCGTTCTATTGAAGCGGGGGGCAACTTCGTCGCCGGGGCCAACCGTTATGGATACCACTACATCGGCGTCAACTACCCGCGTGATTTTTCGGTGACATTGCTGGCGGAGATCGCGCAGGCTCAGGAGGGATATCGTTGCCCTCGTTCTTACGACTCGACGCCTTGCCATGGGCAATTGGTGACCCGGCGGGCCATTGGATTGGGGTATTGCGCTCAATTGGGGAGTGGTTATGCTGAGGCTGTTTGTGGGACCTACCTCGACGCGGAGGGGGAACCCCATCCCGTCGTCATGGGAGCATACGGAATCGAAGTGAGTCGGTTGATGGCGGCGATCATCGAGAGCCACCACGATGACGATGGCATTACGTGGCCGGCTTCAGTATCGCCTTTCGATGTCCATCTGGTGGCGCTGGGTAGCGACAAGAGCGAAGAGGTACGGGAACAGGCCGATGCCCTCTACGCCCAACTCCAGATGGCTGGGCTGGATGTGTTGTATGATGACCGCTTGGAGACTGCCGGGGTAAAATTCGCCGACGCCGACCTGATCGGTGTCCCCATTCGGGTGACTGTGAGCCGCCGTTCTCTGCAAGCGGGTGGTTTAGAATTCAAGTTACGCACCCATTCCGAGCGGATTGTCGTACCTATGACGGATGCGGTGCTGTACATTGAGAAATCGCTGCAGGAGGGTTACCGATAAATATGTTGGGTAGTGAAAGCGACCGAAATCGGTGCGAACCCGTGTTAATCCGTGAACCATTTTGTCCCTGCTGGAATAGGCAGAAAGTGATTTGACATTATGGCTAAGATGTGATAAACTTCGCACTGTTGGCTTTGGTGATATTCGCGATCAATCTTCGGAGGTTTCACCTTGCTAAATCAATTCGCTTTCGTTGGCTTCTTTCTAATTGTCGCGCTCATCTTTGGTGTTGCCCCACCTATTTTGGCCTGGTTCGTTCGCCCCAAGAAAGCTAACCCTCGCAAACTGGAAACGTACGAATGTGGCATGCAGACTGAAGGGAGGACGTGGGTCCAGTTCAAGACCCAATATTACATCTTCGCTTTGGTCTTTGTGCTGTTCGACGTGGAAGCTGCCTTTCTGTTACCTTGGGCGTTGGTCTACCAGAACTTGGCTCTCTATGCAGTGGTCGAAGCGGTGATCTTCGTCCTGATCCTGCTGGGGGCCTTGGTATACATCTGGCGCAAAGACGCTCTCAAGTGGATGTAATTCCACCCTTGCTGCGAACGGGCTGAAATCCTGTTTAGCATTCCGTGACAAATCCCATAGGAGTTGGCTGTATGGAATTCCTGAGCGATCTGTTTGTCAACATTGGAGCCTGGTTCCAGGGACTCTTGGTTAGCCTCAACCTGCCGGATGTCTGGGTACAGATCATTTCTATGCTGGTGGGGGCTTTTCTGTTGGCCTTTGTCCCCTTGATTTCGATGTTCTTCTTGATCTGGTACGAACGTAAGATCGTGGCTCGCATTGGGGATCGATTGGGGCCGAACAACTCCGGCGCTTTTGCTGGACCGTATGGCCTGCTCCAGGTCTTGGGGGACGCCATTAAGATGTTCACGAAAGAGGACGTGATCCCGGATAACGCCGATCGGTGGGTCTTCAACATCGCTCCGATGGTCGTGATGGCGGCGGCTGTGTTGACCTGGGCCGTAATTCCGTTTGGAAAAGGCGTCATCGGTAGTGACCTCAATATCGGTATTTTCTACATCCTCGCTATTGGTTCTGCGGGGATGTTTTCTGTTCTGATGGCTGGCTGGGGCTCCAATAACAAATACGCCCTTCTGGCTGCCCTGCGGGGCGTTGCTACATTAGTCGGCTACGAAATTCCCCAAGTACTGGCCGTCACGGCCGTAGTGATGGTCACCGGGTCGTTTTCGACGCAACAGATCGTGGTGGCGCAGGACGTCCCCTACTTAGTGGCTATGCCGTTGACTGCCTTGCTATTCCTGGCTTCCATCCTTTCGGAGTTGGGACGTCGTCCCTTCGATCTGGTGGAGGCGGATTCGGAGATCGTGGCCGGTTACTTCATTGAGTACAGTGGAATGAAGTTCGGTATGTTCTATTTGGCTGAGTTCATGAATCAGTTGATGGTGTCTGTGCTCTTCTCGACCCTCTTCCTGGGAGGCTGGCGAGGTCCCTTCGTGGACCAAGCGCCGGTACTGGGGCCCCTCTGGTTGGCGATCAAGGCGATGTTGGTGATGTTGGTGATTCAGCTATTCCAATATACTCTTCCTCGTCTGCGGATTGACCAGATCCTGGCGGTCAACTGGAAGTTGTTGACGCCGTTGGCATTGGTCAACCTCTGTGCGTTGGCCCTGGTGGGGAAAGCCCTGCCGGAAGATGTAGGGCCGTGGGGACAGGCCGGCGCCTTCTTGTTGACCAATGGCGCTCTGGCGTTGATCCTGCTGGGGATTCTGGCATGGGCCGGGCGAAAGGCGCGTCAGCGGGAGGAGGTATTACGCTCTGCCGTGGTTACGAGTGCGTCGGCAGAAGAGACAGCCCCGGCGTAAGGAGTTGGTGAACCAATGATTGTACCACATACTGTACAACAAATATTGTTCATTGTCTTCGGTATCATCACGCTGGGGGGCGCGGTGATGGTGGTTACACGTCGTAACCTGTTCCACGCTGCTTTGTTTATGATCGTGTCGTTCTTTGGAGTTGCTGGACTGTACGTATTGTTGGAGGCCCCGTTCCTGGCCGGTGTGCAGCTATTCATCTACGTGGGTGGGATCGCGATTCTGATCATCTTCGCCATTATGCTTACCCGTGATATGATGAACCCCAACGTGGTTGCCAGGAACAGTCAATGGGTGCCGGCTCTCGTCGTGTCGCTGCTACTGTGCGCGGTGTTGGTTTGGATAGCGGGCGGGTATCATTTCGAGGGGACGCCGGATCCGGTACCGGCCCATAGCCTGGAGATCCTGGGGCAGACCCTGGTCGCGCCGGACGGTTTGGCGTTGCCCTTCGAGGTAGCTTCTGTGTTATTGCTGGTGGCGATTATTGGCGCTGTGACGATTGCAAGGGAGCGATAGGAATGGTTCCGTTGGAGTGGTGTCTCATTTTGGCGGCCGTGTTGTTTTGTGTGGGTGCATATGGTGTGCTCTCGCGCCGGAATGCGATCGCGGTTTTGATGGCTATCGAGCTGATGCTCAACGCCGTCAACATCAACCTGGTGGCATTCTGGCGTTATCTGGAGCCGGGTGGTGCGACCGGACAAGGGTTTGCCCTGTTCGTGTATGCCGTGGCAGCGGCGGAGATGGCGGTCGGTTTGGCACTCGTCATTGCCATTTGGCGCACTCACAAGACGACTGTGTTAGAAGACATTGATTTGCTCAAGGGCTAGCATTCGACTTTGTCGTGAATTCAGTCGAACGAGGTGTCTATGACCACAACCTTGCTCAACCTTACCTGGCTTATTCCAGTTTTTCCTTTTCTTGCTTTTGCCGCTGTTCCCCTGGTTACCTACCGGAATCGTAAGCTGAGTCACTCTCTGGTCATCGGCGGCATCGGGATCGCCTTTGTGCTGTCGCAGATTGTGTTCTGGACGGCGGTGACGCACCCGGATGACTTGCCTTTCGAATCTCTGGGTATCCACTGGTTGTCTGCCGGTGTGGAGAACTTTACGCTCGGTGTCTATGTTGACCCTGCCACAGCGGTGATGCTCTTTATGGTGCCGCTGGTCTGTATGATGATCTTTATCTATAGCGTTGGGTACATGAACTTTGGCACGTCCGAAGTGGACCCGCGCTACAGCCGTTTCTTCTCCTACCTATCCCTCTTTGCCACCGGTATGCTGGGGATGATTGTCTTCAATAACCTGCTGACCTTTTTCATCTTTTGGGAGATCATGGGTACCTGTTCGTACCTGCTGATCGGCTTCTGGTACGAGAAAAAATATCCCGATCCAGACAAGATCACCCCCAAGGAGGCTGGTCTCAAAGCGTTCCTGGTGACCAAGGTGGGCGATCTGTTCTTTATGCTGGGGTTGGCGCTGCTCTACGCCGAGGTCGGTTCGCTCGCCTATCGGGATATTTTCAGTGCCGAAACGCTGGAGTACCTGGCTCACACTGGCTTCCTGGGCACACAGTTTCCACTGGCGACGGTGATCGCGCTGCTGCTCTTTGGCGGGACGGTGGGCAAGAGTGCTCAGTTCCCTCTCCACGTCTGGCTGCCCGACGCGATGGAAGGCCCTACCCCGGTCTCGGCCCTGATCCACGCTGCGACGATGGTCTCGGCCGGCGTCTTCCTGGTGGTGCGATGCTTTCCAATTTTCACGGCGGTTGAGGGTTCTCATATGGTCATTGTGGCGGGCATCGGTACCTTTACTGCCCTCTTCTCATCCATCATAGCCATCGCCCAGGATGATGTTAAGGGGGTACTGGCCTTCTCTACCATCAGCCAGTTAGGCTACATGATCGCTGCGCTGGGCATCGGGGCCTACGTAGCCGGAGCCTTCCATCTGATCACTCACGCCTTCTTCAAGGCACTCCTGTTCCTCAGTTCTGGCTCGGTGATCCATGGGATGGAACACGGTCATCATCACGCCCACGAACATCATCACAAAGGGGAGCACGAAAGTGATCACGAAGAGCACGAAGAACAGTGGTTCAACCCCAACGATATGAAGCTGATGGGCGGGCTGGCCAAGCGCATGCCGCGCACCTTCTGGCCGTTCCTCCTGGGCGGGCTGGCGCTTTCCGGCTTTCCGCTGTTCACAGCCGGTTTCTGGTCCAAAGATGAGATTCTGGCCCAGGCTTATACAGCTTCCCCCGTCGTCTTTTGGGTGTTGACTGTGGCCGCTGCTCTGACCGCTTTTTACACTATGCGACAGATCTGCCTGACCTTTGCCGGCGAGCCGCGCACGGAGGCCGCCAAACACGCGCCGGAGAGTGTGCCCTCGATGACTGTTCCGCTTGCCATCCTGGCGGTCTTTGCCGTGACGCTGGGTTGGGTTGGCATCCCCGATCACTTTCCCGTCATCGGCCCCATGATCCCCAACTGGTTTGAGCATTTCGTCGGCTCGACGATTGAGGTGGGCGAGCACGCGATGAAGGTCGCCGGGCACCTGTCGGAAGGGGGACACGAGGCTCACTCGCAGTTACCGCTGGTTATGGGGCTAACGGCTGCGCTGGGTGGGCTGGCGGTGGGCTGGTTGGTCTATGGCCGCAAGCCGCTCAAGGCCGGGCAGATGGACCCGGTGGAAGCCGCGATGCGCAAAGTGTGGCTGGGCTGGCTCTACGAGGCTATGCGCAATCGGTTCTACTTCGATTGGCTCTACCAAAAGACCTTTGTGAACGGCTCTATCTGGCTGGCCGACCTGTTCGATGCGTTCGACTATGGTCGGGAGCCGGGCAAGCACGGCGTGGTAGACGGGCTGGTGAACCTGGCCGGACGCTTTGGTCTGCTCCTGTCCCGCATCTCCGATTGGTTCGACGCCAACGTGGTGGACGCGCTGGTCAATCTGGCCGGCCACGCCGGAAGGCTCGTCTCCATAGGCCTCGACGGTTTCGACCTCAGAGTTGTGGACGGCGTAGTAAACGGCGTTGGTGTCGTGGTAAAGGCTGGCGGCAAGGCTATCCGCCCTATCCAAACCGGCAGGGTGCAGAACTATTTGTTGCTGGCATCCTTGATGATTTTGGCACTGGTAACAGCATTCTTCTTTATAATCCTGGTCCTGTCAATCTGATTTGGAGGAGAGCATTATGTTTCCAATCTTGAGCGTTACCCTCTTTGCCCCGTTGGTGGGCGCGCTGCTGATTATGGTCATTCCGCGAGAGGACGTGAAGACGATCCGGCGGGTAGGAACTGCATTTGCTTTCCTGACCCTCATTCTCACGACCATCATCTGGGTGGGTGTGGCGCAGGCGGGAGCCGACGAGATGCAGTTCACGGAGCGATATCGCTGGATCCCGGGCGATGTCGGAGATAGTGTAGTCTTCGACATCTGGTACCATCTCGGGGTAGATGGCCTCAGCGCGCCGATGCTCTTTCTGACCGCTCTGCTGACAACCCTCTCGCTGTTCTACTCCGCCCGCACCATCAAGACGCGGGTCAAGGAATACTATTTCCTGTTCCTCCTGTTGGAGATGGGCATGTTCGGCGTCTTTATATCGCTCGACCTGGTGCTGTTCTACGTTTTCTGGGAGGTCGGGCTGGTGCCAATGTTCCTGCTCATCGGCGTGTGGGGTGGAGCGCGGCGGGAGTACGCGGCCATCAAGTTCTTCCTCTATACGTTGGTAGGCAGCGTGGCGATGCTGTTGGCGATCATCGGCGTCTATTTCAACACTGGTACCTTTGACATCCTCAAGGCAGCGGAGATAGGACCTTTCAGCGATCCCGCGCAATGGACGGCGGCTTGCATGGCGTTCTGGGCCTTTTTCATCGCCTTCGCCATCAAGGTGCCCTCTTTCCCCCTCCACACCTGGCTGCCGGACGCCCACACCGAAGCGCCGACGGCGGGCAGCGTCATCCTGGCAGGCATCTTGCTGAAACTGGGGGCCTACGGGCTGATCCGTATCGCGTTGCCGCTTTTCCCGGGGCCGTTCCATTACTTTGTCGTGCAGGTGCCGATTATCCCCGTCATAGCCGTCATAAGCATCACCTACGGGGCAATGGTCTGCATGGCCCAATGGGACCTCAAGCGACTGATCGCTTACTCCTCGGTGGCACACATGGGCTACGTCACGTTGGGAATCGCCGCGGCCGCAGCCGGCATCGGGGGGATAGCGAACAGTCAGGAAGCCTTCAACGCGGCCGCGTCAGGGCTCAACGGCGCGGCGTTCCAGATGTTCGCTCACGGCATCATCACCGGCGGACTGTTTTTCCTGGTCGGCATCATCTACGAGCGAGCCCACACCCGCGACCTGAAAGCCTTCGGTGGGCTGGGCAGTCAGATTCCCTACTACTATGGAATCACCCTGGTGACCAGCTTTGCCTCGCTGGGGCTGCCAGGGCTGGCCGGCTTCTGGAGCGAGTTCTTTGTTTTTCGGAGCACGGTGTTCTTCATCCCTGTCGCGGCTTTCATTGGCGTGCTGGGCGTGGTCTTCACCGCAGCCTACATCCTGTGGAAGATCGTGCAGTATGTCTTTCTGGGCGAGCTCGACAAGGAGAAGTGGGGCAAGCTGCCCGACATGGAATGGTGGGAGAAGGTGACCGTATGGCCGCTGGTGGTGATCATGGTCTTCCTCGGTTTCTATCCTACTCCCTTGCTTGATATGTTCAACCACGCGCTGACGGCCTTGCTGAATAATTTGCCATAGGGAGGACGACGTTGGATCTGGAACCGACACTCACACTAGGGCAGACGCTGGTGCTGCTTGCGCCGGAATTACTGCTCCTCCTTGCGGGTCTGCTCATCCTGGGACTGGATGCGTTCTCCCCGCGCGATGAGGAGAAAAAATGGCTGCCGCTAGCCACACTGACGGGGTTGGCTGTCGCGCTGATCGCCACGATTATGCTCTGGGGTAATAACACGCGGGTGCTATCTGTGCTCTCTTGTGATTCCTTCGCCCTGATGGTTAAAATGATCGCGCTGGTGGCGATGGGTATCATAGTTCTTGCTTCTGATGCCTACATGCGAGCCCGCAGCCGCTATCGAGGCGAGTTCTACGCCCTGTTGCTCTTTGCCACCTTGACGATATGTCTGCTGGGCGCGGCGACCAATCTGATTATGATCTTTTTGGCTTTCGATTTCCTCAGCATCACTTCCTACATCCTCACAGGCTACCTGCGCGATGATAGGCGCTCGACCGAGGCAGCCCTCAAGTACTTTTTGTACGGTGCGGCTGTGTCGGCCACAATGCTCTACGGTATGTCCTGGTTCTACGGGCTGACCGGATCTACGGACTTGAACGGTATCGCGGCGGTTCTGATGGGAGAGGAGAGTGTTCTGCGCCCTGTTGTTCTCCCGGCGCTGATCTTTATGGCAGCGGGATTTGCCTTCAAGATAGGAGCTGCGCCATTTCATCAGTGGGCGCCAGATGCCTACGAGGGCGCGCCGACTCCCGTCACGGCGTTTCTCTCAGTGAGTCCCAAGATCGCCGGTTTCGCCGTCATCCTGCGGGTGCTGTTGACTGCGTTGCCGGTGGATGGCCTGACAGATCTGGCCGCGGACTGGCGCGCACTGTTGGTAGCGATATCGGCGTTCACGATGACGGTCGGCAATCTGGTGGCATTGTGGCAGACGAACATCAAGCGATTGTTGGCCTACTCCAGCATCGCCCAGGCCGGGTACATTCTCATCGGCGTGGTCGCGGCTTCTCCGCTGGGGGTGACAGCGGTGCTGCTCTATCTGGCTGCCTACACGGTGACCAACCTGGGGGCCTTTGCCGTGGTCATCGCCTTCTCCAATCAGACCGGCTCCGATGACATCAAGGATTACGCCGGGCTGCACAAGCGGGCGCCAGGGCTGGCCGTGATCATGATCGTGTGTTTGCTTTCGTTGGCCGGCATCCCTCCCACGGCCGGTTTCATCGGCAAGCTGTGGCTGTTCTCCGCGGCGCTTGAGGAGGGCTTGCTCATGTTAGCCGCCGTCGGCGTGATCAACAGCGTCATCTCCCTCTCCTATTATTGGAAAGTGATGCGCGCTATGTACTTTGCTCCGCCACAGACGGAGGAGCAACTAACTACTTCACCGGCGCTGGCGGTCGGGTTGGGAGTGGCGATGGTGGGCGTGTTCCTCGTCGGCATCTTCCCCGGCATATTCCTGCCGCTGCTCCAGGCGGCCGCACAGACCTTTTTCGCAGGATGATAGGGAGAATTTGATTGATTTTTGTCAAGACCTATGTTGTAATCGCCAGGCAGCAGGAACGGGGGCGAGGAATGTCGAATAAGCAAGACAGATGGGAAGGTATCGCCTGGATGCTGGCCATCAGCGCTCAGGGGGGGCTGATGGTCGCCCTGCCGGTGGTGGGTGGGCTGGCGCTGGGGTATTGGTTAGATATACAGTTCGGCACCCTGCCTTGGATCACGCTGATACTGACTCTGATCGGGGCAATGAGCGGGCCGGTCTTGCTACATCGCTGGGCGCTCTCGGCAGTGAAGCGGCGAATGGAAGGCAAAGAGGACAAGGAGATCTCCTGAGATGGAATTTCGGGCAATCCTTAAGTCACGCCGGGGCCGACTAGGGCTCTTGGTTGTCATACTGGCAGTATTCTTTTTGTGTGGATTGGGGGTGTTACGAGGGGAAGAGTTGCCCCATATCTCGCTGGCTGCTGAGGAGATCCCATTGCCCTTCTCAGTCCCTCTTTTCGGCAATCACATTCCCAATACGCTGCCGGCGACCTGGCTGACCATGTTGGTCTTAATCGGGATTGGCTTTGCTTACTACCGCGCCCAGCGCAAGGAGGGACCACCCTCTCGCTTTCAAGTTGCGGTTGAGACCGTGATAGAAGGCATGCTCAGTTTCATGGAGAGCGTAGGGGAGCACGTCCATCTCTTCTTTCCCCTGGTCGCGACCTTTTTCCTGTTCATCGCCATCTCTAACTGGTGTGGCATTTTGCCGGGCTTCGGTTCCATTGGTGTGTGGGAGGAGCACCACGGCGAGGCTGTGCTGATTCCCTTCTTCCGCTCGGCCAATGCCCACCTCAGCACGACGCTGGCGTTGGCTATCGTGTCGGTGGTCGCCACCCACTATTATGGTTTCAAGGTGTTGGGGGTCTCCTACTCGAGTCGGTTTATCAACTTCAAAGCCTCGTCTCCCAAACCCTCTCCTCCCCCTGCTGACCAGAAGGGCTTTCAGGTTTTGTTGCAAAGGATCGTCCCCAAGTTCGCCCGAGGCATAGAGGTGGCGGTCAATGGCATCGTTGGCCTGTTGGAGATCATCCTGGAATCACTCAAAGTCCTTCCCTTCTCCTTCCGTCTCTTCGGCAATATCTTTGCTGGTGAAGTGCTGCTCTTCGTAGTCAGCTACCTGTTCGCTTTCGTCTTCCCTGTCATTTTCTTGGGACTGGAGATCTTTGTCGGCCTTATTCAGGCGTTTATCTTCTCAATGCTTACGTTGGTCTTTATGTCCGTGGCGACGACTCACCACGGCCCCGATGGATCACATTAAATATGAAGAAAGGGGGGATTCTATGTGGCCTCAGGATTACTACTCCATTACCCAGACCGCTACCGCGCTTACCATCATGTTGGGAGTGATAGTTCCTGCCTTCTCCATTGGATGGATCGGTAGCAAGGCAATGGAAGCTATCGGGCGCAACCCGGAGGCAAGCGGAGGCATCATGACCAGTATGATCCTGGTCGCCGCCCTGGCGGAAGCGATCGCCATCTACGCTCTGGTCGTGGCGCTGGCGATCAAGTTCGTGCCGGTCCCAGGCTTGGAGGCCTTGCCCAGCCTGGTGCCGTAGTGTAGTATATATAACAACAAAAGGAGTCGAGCCTTGAGCGAAGTACTGGAGGGGCTGGGCATTAATGGTCCATTCCTGTTGGCTCAAATCATCAATTTCCTCTTCCTTTTCGGTGTGTTGAGCGTTTTTCTCTGGAAGCCGGTGATGCGGCGGTTAGACGAACGCCGCCAGATGCTGCAAAAGGAAAAGGAGGACGCCGCTGCTCTGGCAGAGGCCCGCGCCAGCATCGAAGCCGAACGAGAGCGCACGCTCGAGGAAGCCCGTGCAGAGGCGCAGAAAATCCTTGCCCAGGCACAGGATCAGGCCAAAGCTCTGGCCGAACAGATGGCTCAGGAAGCGCGCCAGGAGGCAAAAAGTATACTGGCCGGGGCCCGCCAGGCGGCCGAGGAGGAGCGCAACCACATCCTGGGCGAGATGCGAGGGCAGATCACATCTCTGGCCATCGCGGCTGCCCAGAAAATCATCGGTGAGACGCTGGACGAGCGGCGCCAGCAGGCGTTGGTCGAATCCTTCTTCAGCGGCATCCGCGCCGGCCGGGTAGAGGTGTTGCCAGAAGGAGCCGAGGTCGGTCCGGCCGGTGCGCCGGTCACAGTCACCAGTGCGCTGCCGCTGACCGAGGAACAGCAGGCCACCATCAGACGCGACCTGGCCTCTCGCATGGGAGCCGAAAGCGAAGTAGCCTTCCGGGTGGATCCACAGATTCTAGGGGGGCTGGTGGTGCGCGTGGGCGATCGAGTGGTGGACGGCAGCGTCGTTGCGCAACTGGAGCAGCTACACCAGTCGTTGACCTAGACGGTTGCGAGATCGAGAGGCGTTGGGAGTAGTCCGCACCGGTGTGCGGGCTACTCTTGTGTGTCTGTTGAAGATGCTCCTTTACCCTTACCCTTCCACCCGAGCGGAGGTATAATCAGATATGCCTGCTAGCTGCAGAGCCTGGTCGGAGCTAAGTGTAGGGTTCGGAACAGCGGGGCAGAGAATAGTGCAACTGAGTCATCTGATTAAAGCCCTACCCACTGTCCTTGGTCGGACCGGCGGCGATGTCGAGGTACACTCCATCGCCGCCGATTCGCGGTGCGTGTGCCCCGGCGACCTCTTCGTCGCTATTCCCGGTGTCTATGTGGATGGTCACCGCTTTGTCCCGGATGCTCTGGCGGCTGGGGCTGTGGCCGTCGTGGGTGAGCAGGATCCGTCGGCGCTCTCCATTCCCGCCGATATTCCTTATGTTCAAGTCCCCAATGCACGAGAAGCCTGGGGTTGGCTGTGCGCTGCTTGGCACAATTTCCCCGCCCGTAAGATGACGCTGATCGGTGTGACCGGGACGGATGGCAAGACTACGACGGTCAATCTGATCTATCACATTCTGCGGGCTGCTGGTCTCGAAGCCGGGATGATCAGCACGGTCAATGCTCGGATCGGAGACGAAGAGAGCGACACCGGGCTGCATACCACGACCCCCGATCCGCCCGATGTGCAACGCTATTTGGCCCGCATGGTGGCAGCCGGTGTGACTCACGCAGTCCTGGAGGTCACCTCCCACGGACTGGCTCAACATCGTGTAGCGGGCTGTGATTTCGATGTGGCAGTGGTGACCAACATCACGCATGAGCACCTGGATGCCCATGGCTCGCTGGCGGCCTACCAGCAGGCCAAGGCTCGGCTGTTTGAGGGGTTGGGTGGGGCTTTCCAGAAGCCCGGCGTGACCAAGACGGCCATCCTCAATCGGGACGATGATTCCTTTCACTATCTAAGCTCCATCCCGGTGGAGCGGCGCTTGCTTTATGCCCTGGAGGGAAGTGGAGATGTGACCGCTCGTGATGTTTGTCTGGCGTCAGATCGCACGCGGTTCACATTGCAAACGCCGATAGGGTCCATGGAGATAGAAACCCCACTGGTGGGCGCATACAATGTCAGCAAT
>Ga0164318_10001594_pt1 | contig 20336 bp, 24 predicted proteins | sample GuaBasSedimGuay9_FD_113734 | JGI IMG/M metagenome (GOLD analysis project Ga0164318, IMG submission 113734) | Subseafloor sediment microbial communities from Guaymas Basin, Gulf of California, Mexico - Guay9, Core 4571-4, 0-3 cm | ecosystem: Environmental > Aquatic > Marine > Hydrothermal vents... | reverse complement strand
CCATCCTGGTTCGCAAGTGTTATGGGAACAGGAATACTGGCTATGACCAGTTTATTCTATTCTCAATATATTCCTTTCCTGAAAAATCTGGCTTATGTATTATTTTACTTCAATATCATCCTCTTTTTTGCTTTATTGATTCCATGGCTTCTTAGATGGATCTTCTTCAGAAAAGAAGCATTAAATGATTTGGAGCACCCTGTGCTCTCAAACTTCTACGCTACAATAGCAATAGGTATGCTTGTTTTAGCAGCAGATTTCATTGTGATCGGAAAAAACATGGGGATAGGAGAGGTTTTCTGGTTTGTAGGAACACTGTTCACGATATTCTTCGGCATACTAACACCATACCTGATGTTCAAAGGTGAGCATGTTAAGCTCGATCACATAAACCCAGCATGGTTTATTCCACCAGTTGGGTTAATTGTAATTCCTATCGCAGGAAGTTTAATTATTCCACACGTTTCAGGGATGGCGCAGGAGTTTGTTATATTTCTCAACTATTTTGGATGGGGGGCGGGGTTTTTCATCTATCTTGCTCTATTGGCTATATCAATGTATCGCTTTATTCTTCACCATCCTTTGCCAAACACATTGGCCCCGACCATATGGATAAATCTTGGACCGATCGGAGCAGGAACTGTTGCATTGGTTAATCTTGTTAAAAACTCGTCGTTCATAACTATGCAAGAGCCTTTCTTTATATTTGGATTTTTATTTTGGGGATTTGGCATATGGTGGGTTATAATGGCTATTGCATTGACCTTGCATTATATAAAAAGATTAAAGCTTCCCTATGCAATGTCTTGGTGGGCTTTTACATTTCCTCTTGGAGCGTATGTGGCTGCAAGCCACACGATTTCGTCACTATTTAAAATTCAACTAATAGATTACATTGGCTTTGCATTATACTGGCTTTTAGTTATTTTTTGGCTGGTTACTTTTGTAAAAACTTTTATACATGCATATCATGGGACGCTGTTTAAAGATCGATAATTATGAATATGATACAAAAAATTCAGAAAAATCTGTCAAAGAACAGGGATGTAACGATCATTGGATAAATCATGATAAAGACAAGAGGGATTATCAAACTAGACAAACTTTTTAAATCTAAATAGTGACCAGTTAAAGTCCCAAAAACTATAACTAACAGAGTATATAATATCCTTCTTATTCAAGAAAATTACTTTTTAAATTATTCGCTCATAAATAACTTTAGATATAAATTCGTAGGGTTAAAGATATACTAACTGTATTGGTAATAGAAATGATTAGACAACCGATAGTAACAGTCGTGGCACATGTTGACCATGGCAAAACAACCTTGCTTGATTATATCAGACATACGACTGTCGCCGCAAAAGAGGCTGGAGCCATTACGCAGAACATAGGGACAACACAAGTTCCTGTCGAAACAATTAAAAAACTATGTGGTCCACTACTCGAGAGATTCAATATTAAAATAGAAATACCTGGTTTGCTTTTCATCGATACGCCGGGCCACGCAAGCTTTGTCGGCATGCGCGAGCGTGGCGGTTCAATAGCAGATATCGCTGTTCTACTCATAGACATAAACGAGGGAGTAAAACCACAGACAGAAGAAAGTATAGAAATACTGAAAAGAACAAAAACACCTTTTGTTGTGGCGCTAAACAAAATAGACAAGATACGCGGCTGGGAAAATAGGGATGTGTGCTTCTTGAATAACTATCCTAGCCAAACAGACGAGGTCAAAGCGATCTTCGAGGAAATGTTCTATAGAGTAGTGGGAGACCTTTCTAAGTATGGATTCGACGCTGAGAGATTCGATAGAATAGAAGACTTTACAAAAAAGCTTGCTATTGTTCCAATATCTGCAAAGACAGGTGAAGGCATTCCTGAGCTGCTGACAATACTCACCGGATTAGCGCAGCAATATCTCAAAAACAGACTCACTGTCGGTGAAAAATGCAAAGGTCTTATTCTTGAGGTCAAAGAAGTTCGTGGTCTTGGAACGACGATAGACACGGTAATCCACGACGGCTCTGCGAAAAAGAATGACTATTTGGTTATCGCTGGAAATGAACCCATTGTAACAAAAATAAAGGCTCTACTTGTGCCAGAACCGCTAAGGGATATAAGAGCAGAACGTAAGTTCAAACCCATAGACAAGGTGGAAGCAGCTATGGGGGTAAAGATAGTTGCTCCCGGGCTGGACAAGGCTATAGCCGGTTCAGAATTCATGATAGTCTCAACAGAAGAAGAGGCGAAGACTATTGCAAACGACATGAAAAAAGAGCTGAAAGAAATCAAAACAGAAGAAGAAGGCCTCATTCTCAAAGCCAGCACCATAGGTGGTCTGGAAGCTCTCGTTCATATATTTGACGGTTATCCAATAAAAAGAGCCAATATAGGAGACATAACAAAAAAAGACATAATAGATGCTGAAGCTAACAAAGACGAATTTCTGCGCGTTGTTGTCGGCTTTGATGTTTCCGCGACAGACGATGCTGTACAGATGGCCAAGGATAAAAAGATAAAGATTCTCGACTCCGACGTAATATACAGGCTGAAGGAGGGATACGAAGAGTTCAGAAAAGAAAAGGAGAAAGAAATCAAAGAAAGGGAGATAGAAGGTATCACACGGCCAGCTAAATTCAAGATTCTTCCCGGCTGTGTTTTCCGCGCGAGCAACCCTGCAATAGTAGGCTGTGAAGTCCTCGGTGGGCTGGTGAGGGCTGGTGCAAAGGTTGTAAAACAGGATGATGAAAACATAACCGGAGAAATAAAACAGATACAGTCAGAAGGTAAAAATGTAGACGAGGCAAAGATGGGCGACAATGTCGCGATATCGCTCATAGGTATTAGCGTTGGGCGACATGTCAAGGAAGGAGATATATTTATCACGGATTTGACCAGCGAAGAGTACAAAACGCTTAAAAAATATAAGGACTTGCTGAGCGAGTCAGAAAAAGCAACACTGGAAGAAATCAGGAACATAAAGCAGGCCAAGGACAAGTTCTGGGGCGTTTGATGTGCCAAAACCAATTTTCGTTGTGCAAAAACATCGCGCGACACATTTGCATTATGACCTTCGTCTGGAGATGAATGGCGTCCTGAAAAGCTGGGCTGTGCCCAAAACCCCTCCAAGGTCAACAGGCACCAAGCGCCTGGCCATACAAGTGGATGACCATGATTTGAGCTATGCGAACTTTGAAGGAACGATACCCGAGGGTTACGGCGCAGGCACAGTAGAAATCTGGGACAAAGGAAGTTATGAATTGATAGAGAAAACGAAGGACAAACTCGTTTTCAGACTCGCTGGCGAGAAGCTGAAAGGCCTCTATTGCCTGATACGCTTCAAAAAGGCCGGAACAAAGACGTGGCTGTTTTTCAAAAAGCAAATAACAAGTAGCAGTAACGGCTGAAGTTATCGCTTAAGCCCATCTTAGTTAGATTTCCTAATTTTGCACATTCACTTGCGTTTGAACAAGTGCTATCCAGAGGCTGTCTGATTCCTTATTCAGATTTAGATTTTATGAATTCGCCAACAATAAGTTTACAAAATCCAATATGAAATATGTCGGAATTCAAAAAAATTTTAAGACGTAGAAAAACAAGAAGGCCTGACCACATAAAAACAGAAAAAAATAAACAGCGAAACAAAAAACTGGTTAACCTTGATCAGTTTTTGTTTTCCCACCGCCAGTTATGAACATCACCGCGAACGCCACGACCAAGACCATGAATATTGCTGCCATAGTTTCATCTGTGAGCTTGATCCCTGCGATCGAAGGTCCTCCCACTGCCAAGAAGAGCAAGACAGCTATAATCAACGCGGCAAGGCCCCACATATTCTTATCGCCGATACTACTTGGTTTCCAGCCGAACATACCGAGGAAAAGCAGAAATACCAGTATGCCACCGAATATTATTGAACTTCCACCGAAGATGTTAATGAAGAACTTACCGACAGCATCACCAGCATAGCCTGTCACGAAGAATGCAAATATAAGCGCAATAAGACCATTGATGTTCTTGGCATCTTTGCCAAAGATTTCCGTCTTCTGCAGAATTGCGTAGACTATCGCAAACACGAGCAACCATGGTAGCACGAAACCATAGAAACCCATGTTGTTAAGATTTTGGATTAATGTCCCAAATATTCCTAAAGGCATTTTTCAACCTCCTATGAGTATTCAACATTCCTTATGATTATTATATGCAGTTTACCTTTTTATAAATGTGTGATTGTTCAGACAAGCGTTTAATCTGGTTTATTCGGATTCGATGTTCTTTGTGGTTCGCTGCTCTGCCCAGACCAAGCCAACCAAAACATTATCAATACGACAACTATGCCTATTATCCATAGCGTGTCCTCCGATGCAAAATCAGCCGGGAGGTATGCCTCTATATCACTCCATGTCACAGCGAGCACGATTAAGAGCAGTGTCAACACGCCGAGCACCGGAAGAGGAGCACCTTTTGTTTTTTTTCGCATCTCGTTCACAAGATAAATGAAAAATAATATTATAAGTATTGCAGTCGCGATAGGCATTACTGTGTAGAGTATCGTGACATACGGTTCATATAATATAGAAAAAATGGCAAACACTAATGCGATGACGGTAATAACATTTGTATTTTTCTTGCCTTGTGCGTCAGTAAAAACACCTGTGATTATCAGTAGGCCATAAACAACGGCAAACGTGAATAAGAAGGACGCCATGTATGGTATCAATTCTGTGTCAATGAATTCCAGAGCCATGCTAATATTTTGGGCTCGAACTATTTAAAAATTTCTTGGTTAAAATCCTGGTGTGACTCAAAATCATAAAATGTTCAGTGTAGGCACTCATTTAAGCCCTTATTTAAATCTGGCTTGGGCATTGTGTGCTTGCCAATTTAGGCAACCAGCTAAGAAATTTGCGAGGAGGTTACAGAAAATTCGCTTTCTGGACTACTGGAAGATTTTCCTGTGCTTCTCTTTATTTCGTGGACCATAGAAGAAAGCTCTTCTATGTTTTTTGTTAAGGATGGTAAAATCTGTTTGAAAGCCTTTTCAATGCCTCCAATACGCGCATCTATATCGTCAATTCGTTGCTCTAGTGTCTCAATTTCTTTTTTCATTTTTGGTTGCTCTACCTTTGCGATTTTCTCATTGATTTTTCCTTCAAAGTCAAGCATAGACTGCTTGATGGCATCTATATCTTCATTTACTTTTTTAAATTCATTTTCAAGTTTTTCCCACTTTTCATTTACAACGCCTTCTATCAATTCTTCTATCGCCAACTGAGGAGAAAACTCCATTGATGTTTCTGTTTCAGGCAGATCTGGTAAAGATGGCTGAGGCACAGTCTGTAAGGCACCCTCTTCAAACCCGGCGGGAGGCATTATCTCTGGTGCAAATTCCCCTTCACCAAGACCTTCCTCACCATATCCAAAATCTTCCGATGACTGCTCAAACTCATTTGGCATATCAAATGTATTTCCATATTCTTGACCGTACCCGCTCGCATTAACAGGTTGTTCTTGTGGAGGTTGGTACTGCTGCTCGTAGGGAGGCTGTGCATACGCTTGTTGTCCTCTGGGCGGTCCCCCCGAAACCGGTTGATTAGGATTATTATCTTTTATAACGCCCTGCCGTATTGCTTCAAGCATTCCCTTTTCTATGTCCTGAAAAGAATATCCTTCTGCCTTAAGCTTCTTGATGATGTCCTTTTCTCCCATTCTTTGCGCACTTAGTTCGCGTATTCTCCCAAGCGCATTTTTCTTGGTCTTAGCTTTTTTGCCAAAAAGAAACACATAACCCACCTCATAAATCGTTAATTATAAACTTATAATTCTCCTTTCCATCTTTCATAAGGGCTCTATACGGCTGTAGTATATTCCGCTCATCTGGATTGTTTCTATATGGATGTCTCCATCAATCTATCTCATTCCCAACTTTCTCTCAAGTTCATCTCTGGTCACAAACTGTTGTCCAATCGGGCTCAATAGATTCATAGCATTCTCTAGCTCGTTGAGCTGTTTTTTTGTTGCTGTCTTTTCCAGCTTGTCGAAAATCTTCTCAACACTATTTTCTATCTTGGTCAGCCTATCATTTAAAGATTTTATTTTTTCCTCTAAGCCAGAAAACCTCTCCTTATACTGCGAGTTGTGCTTAATTGCAAGTTGCTCTAAAGAACCAAGTCTGGATTCTATCGTTTCTACTCGTTGCTCCACCATCCGCAGACGTCTATTGTTGCGGTTTGCCCTCCTGACAAGCTCCTGTATGATAAGACCTGTTTCGTTCTCCCTGGCCATATAATTCATTTGTGTTCAAGTAGTATTTATAACTTTTTCTAGGAATAGAAAAAATCTTTTTATTGGAGCTAATTATAATAAATAGTTAGTGATTAAATGGTCTGCGATTATACCTATGATGACGAAACAGGGAAGATAAGAGTTAACTGCCTCGGCTGTGTTTATGGCTCTAGTATAGAAGACTTCGATGTGTGCATGGCCACAACCATAAACAAACTCATTGAGGTAAAAAAAGCAACGGGCATCGTACTTGCCGAAACGCGAGAGTATGAATACGATTTCTCTGATGTTAAAATGCTGATGGAGATAGCAAATGTTGTTGAAAGAATAGCAAGAGAAAAGATTGTAAGGATAGATAACATAACACCCGGTAAATGTGAGAAATGCGTACCTGAAAGATACATGTTTCTTCAGAATAATGTTACATTGATAAGATATGATCCTGTCAAAGCTTATAAAAACCTTGTCCGGGAGCTTCGACACGTTAAAATAAAGATGAAAAAAATGCCTGAAGAATGTGTTCGATGCTCTGATTATTATATCAAACACGCACTCGAGCCCATCATTAATATGCTCAGCAAATGTACGCTGATAAAACTGGCTGAAAAATTAGGATACAAAGACCGTTCTTTTTATAGAGAAGTTTTTCACCCGAGCATTCGACCGAATTTTATGTACACAAAATACATCTCATTACCCCCGGCAAATGCGGAGACTGTTGACAAATACGACGTCGGGGATACAAAAGTTGAGATATATAAACTGCCTTCAAAAGTCAGATACTATTATCACGTCATACCACCTGAATTCAGGTTGTCCGAAGATGAATATTCGTTACTGGACGCGGCGCGACGCTATCTCGGTGCGCACAAACCAAAAGAAATGGAATTGGCAGAGCCTGAGAAAATCCGGGAAAACTTCTACAATATAGGCATAGACCTGCTCAGGGACATGGCTGAAAGAAGCAACCTATCTCTGAGTGAGAAAAGGATAGAAAAACTGGCAAACATCTTAACAAGATACACTGCCGGATTCGGTATTCTTGAGCTTCTCCTTGCTGACGAACATATCCAAGACATATCCATAAATGCACCTGTTGGAAAGGTACCAATATTCGTTTTTCATTCTGACTTCGAAGAATGTGAAACCAATCTTGTGCCAAGCCGGGATGATGCCGAATCGTGGGCAACACGATTTCGTCTGCAGTCTGGCCGACCTTTGGATGAAGCAAACCCTGTGCTAGACACGGAAATGGACGTGCCTGGTGCGCGTGCAAGAGTAGCTGCCATTACTCGTACGCTTTCTCCAGATGGCCTTGGCTTCGCAATTAGAAGGCATAGAGATAAACCGTGGACATTCCCACTTTTCATAGACAATCGGATGATGAACTCGCTCGCTGGTGGGCTTTTGTGGTTTCTCATAGACGGCGCGCGGACAATGTTGATAGCAGGCACGCGTTCCAGCGGTAAGTCCAGCCTACTCGGTTCACTTATGTTACAAATTATGCCTAGTCTTAGAATTATAACAGTAGAAGATACACTGGAACTGCCTGTTGTCAGACTAATGCAACTTGGTTATAATATTGAACGATTGAAATCGAGATCTGTTATAACAAGAATAGAAACAGAGATATCTGCTGATGAGGCATTGCGTACGGCTCTGAGACTTGGAGACTCATGCCTAATCATAGGTGAGGTTAGAAGTCTTGAGGCCCGCGCCCTGTACGAGGCTATGCGAATTGGTGCTCTGGCCAATGTCGTGGCTGGTACTATACACGGCGACTCGCCCTACGGCGTATTTGATAGGGTTGTCAATGACCTTGGTGTGCCAAAAACGAGTTTCAAAGCCACTGACATTGTTGTTATCGCAAACAGGCTCAAGAGTGCAGACGGTCTGCACACATTCAGAAGAATGATCAGCATAACTGAGGTACGCAAGCATTGGAAAGACGACCCAAGCGCAGAGGGCGGCTTCGTGGACTTGATGCAATATTCTTCGAAAGATGATACACTAAAACCAAGCGAAACTCTGCTTACTGGAGAGAGTGTGATACTAAATGATATAGCCAATCGCGTGAGGGAATGGAAAGGTGATTGGGATGCTGTTTGGGGCAACATAAATCTGCGCGCAAAAATTTTACAGACCATTGCCGATGTCGCAAGACAAACAAAAGATAAAAGTATACTAGAAGCGCCTACCGTTCTTGACTCGAATAATCAATTCCACATAATAAGCGAATCCGTTAAGAGGGAAATCGATGTGCTAGATGAAAAAATCATATATGAAAGATGGTTTGATTGGTTCAAGAAAACCTATGTGAAAAAGCCTGGCTTAATATAAGACGCATAATGTTATTAGACAATAGAGGGTTTTAATGTTATTAGGTATTTTAGATGAGCATCGACTTAAACAAATCGTGTAAGAAAGTGAACTAAAATGTTTGATTGGCTCAAAAAGTTATTTAGAGGACATATAACAAAAAAGAAAACTTTAAAGGAGGAAATTCTAGAACAGTATCAAACTGTTTCGATGCCGACTGCAATGGCAGAAAAACCAGACATAAGTTCTCTGCAATATAGAATATTCAAAGAGGAGGAAACCTGGAAAACTTTACCAAGGACAACTTATGAAAAGCTCTGCAACAAAGCTGAAAAAATACTGAGAATCGAACCAGATGAAAAAAGCAGAGCAAAGCTTCAAAAGTCCATTGACTTCTGCCATCTTAACATAACCCCAGAAGGCGTGGTATCGCTCAGCATTCTTATAGTGTTATTCTCGACTATGATAACATTTTTCTTCATTCTGATCGGTATGTTTACGCCACTGCCCGGTATAAGCCCTGGTAATGCTATCCTAGTATTTCTCATTGTGCTGCCATTCGCTTATTACATGTATCTTTATCCTGTTCATCTTGAAAAGCGCTTCCGAATAAAGGCAGGCTCAGAAATAGTGATGCTTGTCTTGTACATGTCCATATACATGCGAAATTCTCCAAACATGGAATCTGCATTGAGCTTTGCGGCGAAGAATCTTAGCGGACCGCTTTCTTATGATATAAGAAAGTTGTTGTGGGACATTGAAGTTGGCAAGTATAATAGCATAGATGAGGCTCTCACAGATTATTTAGAAAAGTGGAAAGATGACAAAGACTTTGTCGAGGCTATGCAGATTCTTAGCACGAGCCTCACACAGACAGAGAATAGAAGGATAAATATGCTTGACGAAGCTATTAATGTGATACTCAACGGCACGCGCGAGAAAGCAAGAGAATATAACTTGTCACTAAAGATGCCGGTGATGATGATACATGCACTTGGTGTGCTATTACCTATCATGGGTATGGTCATGTTTCCTGTTGTCGCGATATTTCTATCAGATGTAATCAAGCCAATGGCGCTCTTTGTTGGCTATGATATTGTTTTGCCACTACTACTATTCTTTTTCATAACCAACACGCTCGAAATGCGACCAGTAACATTCAGTAATATCAATATTTCATCCAATCCAGATTTACCTCCTAAAGGAAAATTTGCTCTCAGCACAAAGGATGGTGTGCTTTTCGTACCTGCCTGGATACCTGCGCTTGTTCTGGGAACCGTCTTGTGCTTTATGGGTATTGTTGGTTTTACCACATCTGGCGGAGAACTTGGACCATCTGTCGTCTTGATATCTGGTGTGGCTGTGGCATTGGGAATATATTATTACCTTATATCTTTTCAGGCTATCAAGATCCGCAACGAAATCAAGCAGATGGAAAAAGAATTTTCCGAAGCTTTGTTCCAGCTTGCCAACCGAACAGCAAGCGGCCTGCCAACTGAGGTTGCTGTAGAGCGTTCTGCCAAGAGCATCGGGTCGCTTCAAATACAAAAAATGTTCAAAATTGTCGTCAATAATATGAAAAAGATGGGCATGACCTTCGAGCAGGCGTTCTTTGACAAAAATCATGGGGCTTTAAGATACTTCCACTCTGACTTGATAAGATCCATAATAAAAGTTGTCGTCGACTCCAGCAAAAAAGGCGTACAAATCGCTGGCTTGTCAATGCTGGCAATATCTCGTTATCTTCGTGGTATCTACAGAACAGATCGAGAAGTTTCTACGGAGCTCAATGATGTCGTTAGCTCATTAAAGTTTCAGATATTTTTCTTGACGCCATTTATATGCGGTATAGTCGTAACTATGGCAACGATAATTATAAACATACTGGTCAGGCTTGGCGAGCAGATACAAAACATACAAACAGGTGGTTTCGGAACCGTGCTGGACATGTGGAGCAACGTGCCGATAACACCGGGTGCATTTCAGCTCATTGTCGGCATATATTTTATAGAAACATCTGTGTTATTATCGATGTTTATAAACGGCATAGAAAACGGAGAAGATGACATAAGCAGACATAATCTCATGGGGAAATCTTTATTAGTGGGCCTTCTTATATATATTATAGCCCTTTTCGGCACGCTCAGCATCTTCGGACCGCTGACGTATATGGTAATAAGCTAGGAGGAAATAGGCAATAGGTGAAGACCAGAATGCAATATATTTGGAAGATTTTATTTATTTTTATCCTAGGAGCATTGGTGATGACAATCTTGACTGGGGTAATATGGAGCCAGAAAGAGACTTTTGTCCCAATAATAAAATTAATATTGAAATAAGGTGATGATATGGATAAAATGATTTTGATTACAACAATATTCGCAATTGCTGTATCTGCAGTTCTTATCACATTCTTCCTTAAGGGTGGGTTTTCCGAGATACTCAAGCTTATGTTTAGCCTTCCGGCTATGCTGGTGAGCACCATCGCCAAAATGTTGAATCCATTCTGATGGTTATGATGAAAGGCGTGACAACTAATACAGCACTAATGGTTTTCTCGATAATATTTATTCTAGCTCTGGGACTTCTGCTTGTGAATAATGTCACCAAAAAAGCAGAAGAAACACGAACAAACCTATTTTCTCCTGGTGTTCAAAAAAATTTTGACATCTACAACACATCTGAACCCGAATTAACTTATGAAAATGGTCAGTTCCATTTTAGTGTGGAGGCAAAGACAAGAGAAGGAAGACGCATTGACCTCGTAGTTATAATAGAAGCAATAGACTATTCCAATCTAGAAAACTATATATGCAATATCAAAAAAATAGACAATTTCCTGGAAGGTGACATAGAGATTTCATTAGTAGCAGAAAAAAAGGATTATGTGGTAAAAGTTTCGTTTTGGGACGATAGCGATTGTCTAGAAAGGGTTTACGAATCGTTCAAGAGCAACGGCTGCTCAAAAGAAACATCAGCTCTTGATATAGGACTGACGTGTGGAGAGAGCTTCTTGGGTCAGGTAAAACAAACCTTTTCAACAGATGGATAATATGAACAAAGTCGCAAAAATAGTGATAATGGTATTTTTTCTAGTAATAGTAATAATGTTTGGGATTCTTGTACTTAAAAAAATGCAGGGGGATATGGAGCAACAACACTCGTTGTTAACAATACTTTTCTATAATCTGACTTCAATATTCAAAAAGGGATAGAATGGAAAAAGAACTCATAATAAAACTGATTATTCTCATAGTAGTTATAGCTATTATACTTTTGCTTCACAAAGACATAGTAAGCACTGTCGATAACTTCCTAAAAGGTCTCCCCGGGTGATAAAATGGATAGAAAAGCAATGATAGATATACCATACAGAATGCTACTTGGAATAATTCTCCTCGCATTTATCTTATATATAATATATGTTGTGATTCTTGGCTATGATTATCAGGTCCAAAAAAGGCTGGCAATAGCGTCTGCACAGGACATAGCAGATGCGATGAACTTTGCGTGCATGACAGGAAAAGATGTCGATGTTAAGGTCAACATGCCAGAAAAGGTTCCAGATAGGTCTTTCCTAAAACAATATTTCAGCTCTGTGCAAGACCCTCAGTTCATCCTTTACTACGAGGCGTTCCCAGAAGGAGAAGACCTCGCGTGGTCCAACTACATAGGAATTTCAATGGTTTTGGCTTTGGTACCGATAAAGATACCTGGCGCAGACAAGGTTGGCGGGATAGTAGCAAAAAAAGTTCTTGGTAAAAGCCTGTCAGAAGCAGCAGAATCTGTTGGAAAAAAAGCTGGAAAAAAAATAGCAAGCAAACTACCAGAGTTGGCAGCATCAAGAGTTAAAGCTGCTTTTCCTAATATAATTAAAAGCAGCGGGCATCTCGGCACTTGGGTCGGAAAGACATTCATATACCAGAAAAGTTTGTCAGCTGTTGATAGAGCCATGGACAAGTTTAGCGTGTGTTCACCACAATCGATATGCCTCAAAACCAAGGATGAAAAAATAGTCTTTCCGTTGGATGAGTGTAAAAAAAGAGGCATAATGTATGTGGAACTTAGCAAGGGAGCCTCTATACACGACACATTTGATTGGGGGACTGTGAAAGACTTTTTTTCTGTTGGTGTAGATAAATCCTTTTATCTGGCAAGCCCGTGCAAGGCACGGTTTAGAATTTATCACGCTACTTGTAAATGTTCTGATGTGAAGGAAGAACCGGTTTATTTCTATGATGAAAAAAATGACACGCTGAGGTGGATAGCCAATAGAACGGTGTGTGAAAAATCTACTCTTGGGAGACTTAAAGGGTCGGAAGAAATTCCATGCCTAAAAGTAAAGATATATAAGGAAGATATAACTAACGAAACTGGGGATAATTTTTGCTACACATCACCGCAAGGAGCAAAATATATAGCTGATGCACTAATAGTACTGGCAGAAATAGGTGCTGATATAGCAACCGCCGGGTCGGCTACTATCGTTACTAGGACTGCATCCAATGTTGGTATGTCATGGCTGGAAACCAGATGGGCCTGGCCAAGACATCCGTTTGACTGAATTTTGTGGTTGTGAATTATGAAAGGTATAATATCGCTCAAGTATTTAGTTCTCAGTGTTATCATAGGGCTCATTGTCGGTATAACCCTCGTCTTGACTCTGACAGAGTTTTCATCAATGATGGTAGACAAAAGTATTCAGATGAGCGCGCATTGGCAGAGCAACACCATCGCAAGCGTTATAAATTCTCTTGAATCTTCAATCTATCCAATAAGTGCAAACATAAAACTGCCGCAGGGAACATGCTCAATAGAACTTGGTGAGAATTATGTTACTGTGAAAACAGAAGAAAAAAAAGATAACTATTATCAAACATATTTTATTAGCAGAATTCCAGTAGAGCCTGCTAATTTCACATGCGAAAAAGATAAAGAAAAAATTATAGTTTTTGAAAAAAAGGATGATAAAATTGAAGCACACCAAAGGCCAGCTTGATGCTCCATCAGATTTAGTTATATTTACTTTAATCATAGCTGTATTTTTCACTTCGATATACTCTGTTTTCACATCTTATTCGGAAATCCGAATAGAACTATCTGAAAAGGAAATATCGAGAACAGCTATCCAGCTTACTGAAAATATTTTATCGTCTAACCTAACATATAAAAAATCCATATTTGACAAGAACCAGCTGGATAAATATCAGGACACAAATATAGAACCTGTAAAACTTTGTTCTTATGCCTACCTTGTCGAGATAACCGATTTGACGAACAACAACACGTGGTCTTTTGGCTACAAAGACGCTGAAGGAGAAAACGGAGCTACATATCCCGTTTCTATTAGATACGAAGACCACTTTGCGCCTGCAGAAATGAAAATATTTCTGAAAACAGGCAACATAATAAAGGCTTTTTGTAAAATTAATGGCACAGAAGCAAAAATACCTTGCTATAATCCAAAAGGTGGAAATGTCTGCATATTCACCGTCACAAAAGAAGGAGAAAATACATGCATATCTGGAAAATCTAAAAAAGTTTGTAGGAGATTTGGTGAGCTATGAGAAAAGGCCAAATGGAAAAACTGGTAACCGCGCTTTTTGTAATAATTATTATGATTGTGGCAGGACTATTTCTGACATTTTTCTTAAAAGGCGCTAAAATAGTCAAGTGGCTACCAAGTAAAATAAAAGGCGGTAGTAGCCAACCAATCGTTATAAAGGCTCCGGTAGAGACAGAAACCTTCATAAACAGACCTTATCTTATTGCAGATAGCATAACCAACCTCGATTACAACGGCCGTCGTGGGATAGATTATTTCTACGATATTTGGCTTGGCAACAAAACAGATGAAGACTTCAAGAATTTCTTAAAGGACTTTCTTGACAGATATAAGTTTCACTATATTGTTTACATAAAAGAAGGTGACGAAGAAAGAACGATAATAAGCAAGTTGAACGTCGATATTGAGAGATTGGAAAGCTTTAAGGCAGAAACACCCCTGCTCTATAAAAACAGAGTTGGAAAACTGGTGGTAGAGGTTATTACATGAGAAGGAAAAAAGGATTGATCCCGTTAAGTTATATTATGCTGGCATTTGGTGTGGTTTTTCTAAGTCTGTTTACCTATGCTGTCTATAAACTTGGTCAGACGCACGAGCATTTACTGACATTTAGAGAGGTTGAAATCCTGACGGTTAAAAACACCTTTTATCTCGCTAAAGAATCGCTCGACAAAACATGGTCGTTGAGCACGGTGCAGAACATTTTTGAAGCGTTCGAAAATGGGCTTGGCCACGAATACTGGTATCAGGGGACAGAGTTCAGGCCGACAAAAGAGGTTATGGAAGAGTATATCAGAAAGAACATGAAAACGTTTTTCAGCATAAAAAGGTACATGATTGTCAACGGCGTGAATGTTACGATAGGTAAAATAACACTGAAAAACATGACTTTTTCTGATTCTGATATGTTCGTGTCATTAGAATATGAGTTGTCTGTTCACACATCTGGCACAGATGTGACCAAGATTTTTGAATTTAATAAAAGCGTATCTGTTAGGCTTGATGAACTCAGAAAGGCTGGTCTGTGCGTCCTGGACCATCGTGGAGACATGGGTAGTATGAAATCCTGTGCCAACGATTATGTGGATATCAACATAGATGAAGAGGAAGAATACTATGAAGTGAACATAGCCGAGAAAGAGGCGCGATACAATTACATAGGCAAAGACGGGAGCATAAGAAAGAAACCGTTCACGCTAAAGTTTAAAATAGAAAAATAATAAGATTTGAATTATATATAGAAACTTAATATATGTAAGGTGATAGAATGGAAAAAGGATTATCGTTGGCAATAAATCAGCTAATTCTGCTAATAATAGCTGTTGTCGTTCTTCTCGTAGCGCTGGGAATTATTTACGGACAAATGCCAAATATAAATGAAATAAAAGCCAACCAGCAACGAATAAGCTTGTGCAACGCGTACGTTAAGAGTGATCCGAAATGCGAAGATGTTGACCAAGTTGAAGATGAGGTTACCGAAAAGTTGGCCAATGTCTGCCAACAGCTGAGATATCCCGGTTGCAGCGGTTCGCTTACCGTGGAGTGCGTGAAAAAGTGCTGTGATATTGCCTGTCCAGGCACCAAGTGAACACTTTAAAAAACTTTTGCTTATAGGTATAATTAATTGAACAGCAAAATCAATGAAATAGGGGGTAAGAAAATGGCAGAAGAAGCATCAAAAAAGGCAGACGATAACACCGTTTTCATTGGAAAGAAACCAAGCATGTCTTATGTCCTTGCAGCAGTAACGCAATTTGGTGATGGCCAAAAAGAAATTTATTTGAAGGCCAGAGGGAGATCAATTAGCAAGGCGGTGGACGTCGCGGAAATCGTCAAAAACAAATTTGTTCCGGAAGCAAAAATAAAAAGCATTGAAACAGGAACAGATCAAATAGAAAACGAGAACAAAGAAAAGGTGAATGTCTCCACGATAACTATAACCCTTGCCAAGGAGTAGGCAAGGCTTTTTATTCTTTCTTTTTTGCTTTGCGACTTTTTCTCTTTTTTCTGGTATTGATAACATGATGAAAATAAAGACAGAAGATAAGAATTCACACAATAAAATTTTTGTTCAGGGGAAACAAAAATTTTAAATACCAGGCCCGTCAATATTTTATTGAAACGTTCAGGAGGTTCTTGAAATGAAAAAAGGTGTTTCTCTACCTATAAACATGATTATAATAATGATAATAGCTGTGTTGGCTCTGTTGGTCATTCTAGCATTTTTCATGCCCGGTTGGTTTAAACAGACAGGAACAATGGATGTAGAGACCGCGTTCACAAAAGGCTGTAACAGCTTATCAATACTACATAACTGCGATCCTGACACGGTTGAAGACATAATAATCCCGGGATTTGATCATGACAGAAATGGTGAACCTGATTCCCTGTATGAGGTTTGTCAACTTAGAGCAGCTGTTTCAACACATGAAGACTGTGCCCATTTGTGCCCGCAGTGCAAGCCATTAAACATGACGCGATAGAACAGAGCGGCAAAAACCAACACTCTATCTTATTTCTCAAGATATTCTGGGTATCAGTATAGTATTTATAATGCCAATTGTAGAAGCATAAAACTCGAGATTTTCCCTTCCGGAACATCACATTAAGATATCGTCCTCGCTTCACTCCTCAGCCCCTTGCACTTTTCTCGCCTTCGGTTCGGGTCACTTGACAACGGTTTAATCTAGCTCTTAATCCACCGATCGAGCGAAGATTCTCGCCTGAGCCCCGTTATTCTCTCTATAACTTTGTTTACCCTATCTTCTGAAAAATCATGCTCGTCAACGAGTAGTTTCTTGATTTCGTCCTCGTCCGGCTTTCCAAATGTTATCTCAACTTCCTTTACTGGGGGGTTTTTGAAGAAATTGAATATTTTTTCTATATCCACATCGAATTTCCATTCTATGTTCTCTACGAGCTTCTCAAGAGTTGGATATTTCTTGACAAGCTGAAGTGCCTTGACAGGACCTATTCCCTCTACACCAGAAGGATTATAATCTGTACCAACAAGTATACCAAGCAATATTAACTGATCCCTTTTAATGCCAAGGTAGCTCAAGGTTTTCTTTAGGTCAATCAACTGCGGCTTAATTTGAACATAAGAAGAGCCTCGCTTTTTCTTGCCTGATATGGAAAGATTTGTAATAAGTCTCGGTGCACCAAAAAGTAGAGAATCGTAATCTTGGCTGGCGGATGCCCAAGCCTGTCCCTGTTGAACAAGAAAAGCTGCCTCTGCCTCGCCTTCTGATGGTGCGTTAACAACTGGTATGCCCATAGCCTGTAAAAGCATTTTGGACTCCTTTATCATCTCGTCTGTCAGTGATGCCGCTTGCTGTGCATATTTTCTCGCTTCTACAAAATCCCCCCTTTCTTTGGCTTCCTCCATCCTTTTATGAGCTTCTGCCCTTCTTTCCCGGCGCTGGCTAATCTCCCTGTTCTTGAAGATGGGTGGCTCGCCATCAAAAACAAATATCGGTTTTATCCCTGCCTCCATAAACTTGGCTGTTCGATAGAATAAACCTGACAAATGAGAAGTAATCCTGCCATTGGAATCCATCAATGGTGTGCCATCATATTGCCTTATAGTTGTGAGGAACTGAAAAATAGTATTAAACGCATCTATTGCGAGCCTTCGGCCGAGAAGGTCTTTTATTTCTATCTCTTCTGACTCGACCAGGCGCGATATCTGAACACCCATACAAATAATTACCCTGTTAAATTGATAAAACTTTGCGCAAGTTTGTTCTTACACCTATTTGCACGCATAACAGGTACAAGACATGTTTACTTCTTAGTCCACTCTCAATCGAGGAGCGGACATTCATTTTTCGTTCGCGTGCGTCTTTCGTTGTGGCACTTACTCTAAACTTCTGATTACGTGATTTGAATCATATCAAGGTAACAGATTCAGTTTCAACTGATGCGACACCTTCTATCTCTGACAAGGCATTTTCTAAATCATCTGTTCCGCCCTTGTCTGGCGCACGAACAACCATAACCTCCAGCGCCTTCAGACCAAAACCTATATCCTTCTCTATGATTTGTTTTGGGTTAACCTTTTCTTCTATATCCTTTTTTATCTTTTCTATATCTTGTTCAGGACCATCAGGCATAACCTTCAGTTTTATTGCAACGTCTCCCATGTTCAAACCTCCTTTGCTTCGCAAGTTTTTATAAATCTAGCAATATCCTCGATCACCGAAATTTTTGAAATTTCAGAAGGGATCGTATCTGTTGCCAAGAACATATCTGCTCCCGCGGTTCTGACCTTCTCGACACAGTCACCGGATAAAATTGGGTGGACAACAGCTATAATGATTTTTTTCGGCTGATGCTTTTTAACTATATTGATGGCGTTGACAAGCGTTCCACCACTTGATGCTATATCATCTACTATAACAACATCTCTTCCGCTCGTGTCGACAGAAAGCGTTTCTTCTGTCTGCACATCACCACTATTCCTGTCTCTGTGCTTTTCTAGGAACGTATATTCACCAGAACCAAGGATATCAACAATTTCCTTTGCCCATGCTCCTGATTTTTTGTCCGGCCCGATAACAACCGGATTCTTCAGCCCCATTTCAACAAGATGTTTACCAATGCTTTTGAATCCAGATATGCTTGTGGCTTTAAGTCCAGGACAGAATGTTTCGATACCTGAGAAATGACAGGACACCGTAACAAGCCTCTCAATACCGGCGTGCCTCATAAGTTCCATGATATAAGCGGCTGACAACGGTTCGCCGGGTCTGAAGACTTTATCTTGGCGCGCGTACACCATATAAGGCATGACAAGAGTAATACTATCACAACCCAAAGATTTGATGTTTTTCGCGGTCAGGAGAATCTCTACAAGATACCTATTCGGATCAAGCGGCCTTTCCAGGCGGCTCGCAAGAATCACACGACCCGGACTATTAATATTCTCTACACCAAGAATCCTTGGGCGTATCTCCCTATCAGGAAACGTCTTTCTTTCAAGCTCAAAAAATTCGCAGCCCAAGTTCTCAGCTAATTTATCGGAAAATCCATCTCTCGGGCCAATTACTATCATATAGACACCTGATTTGTATTTTCTATTGCATGGCTGTTATCAAAGATTCATAGTTTATTTTAGGCACAATCTTTTTAAATTGTTCTTCTTCTATGATTTATCAATGCCCCCATAGTGTAGCTAAGCCGGTACAAAGGTTCTACAATGGATAGCACAAGAGGTTGCGGACCTCTTAACTCGGGTTCAAACTAACCCTTTTCTTTGTAAAGAAATAGGCCATTCGGCTATTGAAAGAAGGGTTATGAAAATCCCGATGGGGGCACTAATCATAATCTCTTTTTTATTTTCGTGAGCCACGTCTCCAAATGAACAAAAATCGGTGAATTTTTTCCGGCAGGCATTGTCTGACATTTTTTTATCGCTTTGATTACATCTGCTTCTGAGTTGACGTCCTTGAAAAGCGTATAAGCGTTGCCCACCTCGCCTGAAAAATGTGCATCTGAGCCAGCGACTTGTGCTACGCGCATTTTTGTTGCGAGCCGCTTTGCCTTCGAATTTGAATAACCGAGAATACAGCGAGAGTTGAAAACCTCTATACCATCAATCTCGAGACCACGAAGTTTTTCTTCTGTGGTGTGCTGACGAAAATAGTCGAATGGGTGAGCAAAAATAGCAATGCCGCCCTGCTCATGTATCTTTTCTATGGTTTCCTCTGCTGACATGTTCCTCTTTATGACATTCTGTATGCCTAGCGCAAGTATGTGCCCATCCTTACTACTGATTTCTTCTCCTCTGATAAAAATTAGGGAACTATCCAAACGCCTCAGAAGATTCTTCGCTTCTTTCCACGCTTTTATAGTGTTATGGTCTGTTATAGCTATACCATCAAGGCCGCAGCGCGCGGCTATTTTTATCAAATCCTTCACAGGCATGGAAGAGCATTTTGAGTGGTTTGTATGGATATGCAAATCGATGCGCATAGATAATAAAAAGCAAGAAAAAGTATTAAAGTATTGAAGAAAGTATTGAGAATATTCTAAGGTGTGTGAAAATATGGATAAAAGAAAACCATTCATATCCATAATAATCCCTACATTAAATGAGGAAGGTTATATAGAAAATTGCCTGAAGTCTATAAAAAGGCAGAGCTACAAAAATTATGAGATT
>Ga0164318_10001593_pt1 | contig 20345 bp, 18 predicted proteins | sample GuaBasSedimGuay9_FD_113734 | JGI IMG/M metagenome (GOLD analysis project Ga0164318, IMG submission 113734) | Subseafloor sediment microbial communities from Guaymas Basin, Gulf of California, Mexico - Guay9, Core 4571-4, 0-3 cm | ecosystem: Environmental > Aquatic > Marine > Hydrothermal vents... | reverse complement strand
AGCGGGGGGGTTACAATATGTGGCAGCTGATTGGCATGTTCAGCGGCCTGGCAATGCTGACCGTTGTTGCAGGGTATTATCTCACCTGCCTCGGGGACACGATTGCAGAAGAAACGGGGTTTGGCCACAACATTGTGGGTTTTGTCCTTCTTGCTGCCATCACTTCCCTTCCCGAGCTTTCAACCTCCATTACCGGTGCCACATTGGGCCAGTCAGAGCTGGTGTTCGGCAATATGGTGGGTTCCAATGTCTTTAACACACTGATCATCGGCCTTATTCTGATTGCCATGGGTTGGAAAATACGATCGGAAGGCCATGTGAGAAATGTGCTTTCAGGCGCCATGGGAATTGCGATGGCAGCGATTGCCGGTATGTTGATAGTGCTGAAATCCGGTTTTTCAGGAATCGTGCTTGTTGCGGCATATCTGGTTATGATGGTAATCCATTACCGTTTTGAAAGAAAGGAACAGAAAAGTGGGGAAGGGGACCCTCCTGCTTTCTATTTTAAGAAACTGATGCCCATTTACCTGAAATTTCTCTTTTTTTCAGTCATTATTGTCATTGCCGGTTACTTGATGACCGGAGTCTGTGACCGGATTGCAATTACACCCTTCCATGCTGGTTCCGGAATTGTAATACTGGGCAGAACTTTTGTCGGTCAGATGTTCCTTGCGGTTGCCACATCTCTCCCTGAACTGATTGTTTCTTTCAGTGCGGTGAAACTGGGGAAAATAGATATGGCGTACGCCAACGTCTTCGGAAGCAATATTTTTAACATGGCCATACTGGGTATTTCCGCCATGGTATACAAAGGAAATATGTTTGCTGATGTCGGAATTCACATCTATTTTTCTTTCTTTGTTTTTATTCTGATGGTTTCAATTGCGATCATTTCTTTGAAATACAGGGTAAAAAGCCGGATTCGCTGGGACGGACTTGCCATTCTGTTTCTTTTCATCCTGAATGCACTTTATCTTTTCAATCGTTAATGAAAAAAGCCGCCTTTGAAGGCGGCTTTCAATTATCGTTGGATTATACAGGCTATTCTTTTACCACCCATACTTTTGTTTCTACTTTCACTTCAGGGTGAAGATGGATGATGACAGGGAATGTCCCCAGCTTCTTGACCGGTTCGGGGAGTTCAATCTTCCGTTTGTCAATTTCAATTTTTTCCACTGCGAGAACGTCTGCAATATCCTGATTGGTAACAGAGCCAAAGAGTGCTTCAGATTCACCGGCTTTTTTTGCAACGCTGATAGTCATTTTTTCAATAATGTCTTTCAGGGCATTGGCAGCCTCTACTTCTTTCTGGTTTTTAAGTGCCCAGCTCTTTTTTTCCAGTTCAATTTGTTTCAGATTGCCATTTGTTACCTGGACGGCCAATCTCTTCGGCAGGAGAAAATTTCGGGCGTATCCATCTTTAACTTTGATGACTTGTCCACGGTTGCCAAGTCCGGTTACGGTTTCTTTCAGAATTACCTGCATGATCGGAACCTCCTAAACGTTTCGTATCAGGTTTAATCTTATAGCAGAATGAGGCTTGAAGGTCAAACGATTTCAGTCTAATTCAGCTTTCTTCATTTTGAGCGAGTGGCAGAATTTCTGGTTTCAGCAATTCAATGAGCTTTTCTGTCTTCAATGCGACGATACAGCCTCGGCCGCCACCATTGATGGCAATACTGATATGGCGCTTGATATCTTCTTCCATCAGTACCGGAAGCTCTTTCCTTGATCCGAATGGGCTGATTCCACCAACCTGATAACCTGTCAAACGTTCTGCTTCGCTTACTGAAGCCATCCTGAGTCGTTTAACACCTGCCGCTGCCGCGGCTTTCTTCAGATCCAGTTCAAGATGGCCAGGCATCAAGATAAAGAAATACCGAGTACGGGTGGTGTCGCCGACAACCAAGGTCTTAATCATTCTTTCAAGGGGTACTCCCGTAGCTTTGGCAGCAAATTCAGCACCCTTCTTATCATGTCGATAGGTGTACACTTCAAAAGGAAAGTGAAATTGTTCAAGATAAGTAATGCCTCTGGTTTTCATTTTTTCCGATTCCTCCCGGGGCTCTTTGTTTCTGTTGTCGGGCGCCGATTTTTGAAAATCAATTTAATCGGGACATCCGTAAGCTTAAACTCACTTCGCAAGCTGTTTTCAATATATCGTTGATAAGAAAAATGAGGTTGTTTTCTTGAATTTGTGAATATCGTGAAGGTCAACGGCATAATTCCGGTCTGGGTGATATAAAAGAATTTCAAAAACCGTGAACCCTGGGTGGGAGGGCGATGCTTTTGTGTTATGTTGATGAGAAACTGGTTGAGCCTGGATGTGGGGATTTTTCGGGTGGCCTGTTCCGTGATTTGATCGATCAAGGGGAGGATGCGTGTGGCCCGTTGGCCGGTTTTTGCGGAGATAAATAGAATCGGTGCATATTTCAGAAACTTCATCCGTTGGCGCATCTGTTCTTCGAATTTCTTGACAGTTCCGGTGTCTTTTTCCACGAGGTCCCATTTATTGAAGAGGATGATAACGTTCTTATGTAAATTGTGTGCGTAGCCGCTGATATTGGCATCCTGCAAAGAGGTGTCCTGACTGGAATCAATGAGCATCAGGACAAAATCTGATTTTTCGATGTTCTGCTGAGCGTGCAGGACGGAAATCTTCTCAACAAAGTTACTGACTTTTGATTTTCTTCGAATTCCAGCTGTGTCAATGATACGAAACGTTCGTCCGTGGTATCTCAGTTTTGCGTCAACAGCATCCCTGGTGGTTCCCGGAATGTCGGAAACAAGGGCTCGATTCTCTCCGAGAAGGCGGTTCAAGAGCGAGGACTTGCCGACATTTGGTTTTCCGATGATTGAAATGGCATATTCGGTGGGAAGCTCTGTTTCTATTTCTTCAGTATCGTTTTCTTCGGATTCTTCAACCGGCTCAAGATGAAGCATTGTCATAATCTTCTCTTTCAGACTTCCCATTCCATCTCCATGTGCGGAGGAGATGGGAAGCATTTCCTGAAATCCCAGCTGATAAAAATCAGAGATGTTGTGAGCTGCACCCTTGATGTCCACCTTGTTGGCCGCGAGAATTACCGGCCTCGCGGCTTTCCGGACAACATCCGCAACTTCGATGTCCATGGCGGTAAGCCCTTGATCCGCATCCACCATCATTACGATGAGGTCGGATTCTGCCAGGGCAGTGAGGGTCTGAGTCCGCATCTGCGAAAGAATGTAGTCGGAAGTGGATGGCTCAAGGCCTCCCGTGTCCGTGAAGAGAACAGGAACGCCGGTAGCGAGTTCCACTTCATGGAAGATTCTGTCCCGTGTGACGCCGGGCATGTCGTTTACAATGGCTTTGCGTATTTTTATCAGCCGGTTGAACAGGGTGGATTTACCGACGTTGGGTCGGCCGATAATTGCGATAACAGGGAGATTTTTCACTTCTTTTGCCTTTTTCTATTACCCGATGGGTGGAAATAAAACACGGAATTACCAGCATTTTCCGAGTTTCTTACCGCCGATAAGGTGAAAGTGGAGGTGCGGGACTTCTTGTCCGCCATCTCCACCTGTATTGATAAAAATTCGATAACCGGAATCGGAAATACCGAATTGCCGGGCCAGCTTTTGTATAACCTGGAAAATCTCACCTACCAATGGTTGGTCATAGGTCTCTATCTCATTTGTGGATTCAATGTGCTTTTTCGGAACAACCAGAATGTGAACCGGCGCAACCGGGTTGATGTCCTTGAATGCTACAAGATTTTCATTTTCAAAAACAAGTTCTGTCGGGATTTCTCCCCGAACAATTTTACAGAAGATACATTCCATTCTCATCTCCTTTTCCCGGGAATGCTACCAGCATCGGTCGGCGTTGTCAACGCAGCGACAACATGTTTAGATAGTCATCCCGTTATAACTGATATGAATGCCGCCAAATTCTCTTTTAACTCATAGTAACTGAAAGTTTGATCAGTGCGTTCTCCCTTCCGCAGCTCGGAAGATATGGCGGGCCAGTTCACGAATCCGGATTGGTTCATCCATTGGTGGCCAGTCTGGTAGTAGAACTTATTTATGGATTCCTTGCGGGTTATTTCTCCCATCGTATGGAGGAGTTTACCTCTGTTGAGGATAGAGGGTAGAATATTTGGGGGGAGCGTGTCATTTTGCCTGGATATTGAATAGTAACTCTCAAGGACAGTATAATAAGCCTCAAGATAGGACAGGATACAGCCCGCTATGTTTCTCAGCACAAACGCAGCCTTGCTGTCGATGCTGAACCTGTCATCAGTTTCAGTAACAATGCCCAGTTCTTTCAGAAGTGACAATTCTCTGAGGATACTGGATTGCTGAGGTTCATCTGTTTCATAAACAAATTCCCTGTGAAAAAGCTTAAAAAGAAAGTTATATTCATTTTTTAATTCAGCTAAAGTAAAAGAAGTTGTTTTAAGTTTCAAAATGGATGCTGCAACAAAAGATACATCAATAAAGTGGTGAATAATATTGTTCTTGTAGTATTCCATATAGCTTCTCTTAGACTCAATCGGGCGGTAAACAACCTCGTTGTCAATGGTATATTCCTCAATTTTTTCAGATCGGACAAGGTAGCTCAGGACTTTTATGACAGCATCGTCAATTGCGGTTGAAAGCTCCGCAACGGGAACTTTGCGGGATTTAAAGAAACGAAGGGCATAATCCAGTCGCATCATCAATCCGTCACGGCTCATGCCTCTGCGGACATTTGCCAGGAAAAGAAGAGAAACAAGGGCAATCGGGGTAACCAGAGTGCTTTTCTGTATCTCTCGAATGACCCGATATCCGGTTTGTCTGGTAAATTCCCGGAATTCCCTGTCATTGAGTTTTTCCAGTTGAATTCCAGTCTCCGCGAGATAGTCCGACAAGCTGAATATTTTTCCGAAATTCATATAGACCTTGCCAAAATTTTTTCCGAGAAGCCTGGCGGTTTTCAGGACAGAACGGGCGTTCTCCTTCTTTTTTACAGCCCCTTCGGCCTCATTCAGATAGGCCCCGGTCTCAAAAAGTTTTCCGTAAACAATTGACATTGGGACAAAAAGAAGATCCTTTACTTCTCCGGTTCTGACAGCCGTAAGGTTGATGGCGAGAAGCCCGGTTTTGGGGTGAAGAAGCTTTCCCGTTCGGCTTCTGGTGCCCTCTGGAAAAAATTCCTGGGGAATTTTGTCCTTCAGAATTCTTCGTACATAGGCTTCCAACACAACGGGATAGAGTTTGTCTCCCTTGAACGTTCGCCGGATAAAATAAGCGCCTGATCGTCTGAAAATGGGCCCCATCGGCCAGAACGAAAGGTTGATACCGGCCGCGATAAAGGGCATCATCAGGTTATTCAGGTTAAAAAGATAAGAAACAATGAGATAATCCGCGTGGCTGCGGTGGCAGGGCATTATCAATGCAGGCGCTTTACGGGAAAGAACACGGTACTGCTCCATCCCTTTGCGGTCAATCCAGAAACCTTCAATGATTTTCGGCCATGCCCAGTCAAGGATACCGCGAAATTTTACAACAGTGGACTTTTTGAAATCCGCAGCCATTTCATAGAGAATTTTTTCTGCTTGCCGCATGAGTTTTGCCTGTTTTTCTTCATTGCCGTCTGCAATGGCGGCTACCTGTTTGAGGAATTTTCTGTCTTTCAAAACTTTTTGAAGAATGTGGGCACGGCTTCGCATTGGAGGCCCTACTACGGCCCGTTCCATTCTGGCCAGGGAACGGAAAAGACGGCTTCTTATCTGCTGGTCTCCCTTTTTTTCATTTGATTCATTCATTTCCGGTGTAAAAGGTGTCCCAATCTCAAAAGCGACATTCTTGGGGCGGAAAAGAAGCATGTATCGATTATAAATTTCGGAATGGTACCGGTGTTTTCCTGAAAATAAGGGGTGTTTGGTGATGGGAAGGGGATATTTGTTCCAGATGATACAGATGGGAATCAACACGATTTTCTTGCCCGTTTTCTGGACTTTTTTTGTCAATTCACTTAAGAAAGGGGGCACCCGCTGGAAAGATTCCCGGGGTTGAAGAACAGCAAGGGCGGGTTGTCCTGATTTCCAGCTCTGAGCCTTATCAAGCGCATTCTGCACATCATTCGGATCCGTTGTTACAAATACCGGGAAGAATTTAAGATCTCTATCGATGCTCTTTTCGATAACATGTTTCAGGAAACGCTGCTCAAGACGACTGTTGTATTTGATTACAAAAATAACCAGACTATCTGGTTCCTGTATGTGCCGCGAAATCAACTGCAGGACATGATCTGTAATTTGTACCCTGGAAAAAATTGTTTTCTTCTTCTGCCTCATAGTTATGGTATTGTACCACAAAAGAGGAAATTATGTTTAAGATTCAACTTGCATGATTTGACAAAAAAATTGTGGAAAGGGATATGAGATGGCAGAATCAGTTTGCGATGTATCAAGTTTAAAAGAGGGGCAGGCAAGGGTTTACCGAGTGAATGGCAAACATGTTGCCATATACTTTGATGGGGAGGATGTCTTTGCTTTTTCTCCCCATTGTCCCCACGCAAGGGCCAACCTGACGAAGGGTACTTTTCAAAAAGATGCCGTCAGGTGCCATTGGCATGGCTGGCGCTTCAGTCTTCAGGACGGAAAAGGCCTGAATAATGACGCTGAACTTAAAACCTATCCCGCAAGCATCCGGGATGGAGAGGTAATGGTTGAGCTTGTGGAACCGGAGGGCCAACCCAAACAGGAAGAGGGGGAAGACTCGTTTATGCCGGAGATTAAATGGAAAAACTGATAAACCTCAATCTCTTTGGTTGTCCAGAGCATCAAGGAGCAGGTCACTTTTTTTGACAGCTTTTTGCAGCCATTGTCCATAGAGGTCTTTTTTCCTGTTTTCATTTAATGTTCCTGTTTCGGGCCGGATGGCCGCACGTTTTTCTTTGGCAAAGTGATTCAAAACCAATGCGGTTGCGACAGACACGTTAAAACTCTCGGTAAACCCATGCATGGGGATAATTACGTGGCTATCTGCCAGTTTGGTGAACTCTTCAGAGACCCCTGCATGTTCGTTGCCTACCACCACCGCAATTCTGGAATCTTTAGAAACACTGAAATCATGTACGGGAATGGCTTCTCCGGTCATTTGGGCCACAACAATAAGAAATTTCTCTGTCCTGAGTTGCTCCACGCATTCTAAAATACTTTTATGTTTATGAATAGAAACCCACTTGTCACTGTACTTTGTAACTTTGGAGCTTAGATCCAATTGTGTATCCTGTTCAATCACATGAATATCCTGAATTCCAAGTGCCTCAACGGTTCGGACAATGGCCCCCATATTGTGAGGATCAAAGAGGTTGTCCAGTACAACGGCAATATCATCCAGCCGGGCGTCCAGAATTCGGTGCAGAGTGTCAATACGCTGTTTTGAAAGGAGAGATTCAAGGAATCTTTGTTGTTCCGGGCTAAGGGTAGATCGTGGGATAATCTTCTTGATAGTCTTTCGTCTCATGTGGGAATTGTATCACAGCAGGGTAGAAAAAGAGTTGGAGCACGGGTAGGAAAAGACAGGCAATAAGAAATCACCTGTTCCTACCCGGCCCCTACTCCTATTATACAGATACGACTTCGGTGACTTCGGGAACTTCTTCCTTCATGCGCTCCTCAATGAAAAGTTTCAGTGTCATGGTGGACATGGGGCAGCCGCCACAGGCACCGAGAAGTTTTACATAAACAACGCCGTCTTCAAACTTGATAAGTTCCACATCGCCGCCATCCATCTGAAGGGCAGGGCGAATGTTGTTTAAAGCCTCTTCAACTTTTTGTTTGGTTTCCATTTGTACCTCCTGTTAATCACGCACAATTTTATGAGAGAACACTTGAAAGAATATCAATACCCTTATCAATGGTTTTTGCATCAATAGTCAATGCCGGCCGGAAACGGATGGACAGGTCTCCACATTTGAGCACGGCCAATCCCTTATCAAAGCAATCTGAAGCTATTTTATTCCGAATTTCCTCGGTAGGCAGGTCAAAAGCGGCAAAAAGGCCGCGTCCACGGATATTTGTAATGGCTGTCCTCGCGGTTTCCCCAACCTCATGAATCCGTTTCAGCAGGTGATCACCCATTCTCGCTGCATTCTCCACAAGATTGTCTTCTTCGATGATTTCGAGAATCCGTTTGGACCGGACCATATCAGTGATATTGGCACCCCAGGTCGAATTGATTCTTGAAGATATCTTGAACACGGAATCCACATCGTTGAGTTTGTCTGTGGCCATAATTCCGCAGACCTGAACTTTCTTGCCAAAGCAAACGATGTCGGGCTGAATGCCGAAATGCTCGAAAGCCCACATTTTCCCGGTGGCACCGAGGCCGGTCTGAACCTCATCAGCAATGAACAGAATTTCATTTTCTTCTGTTATTTCACGTAGTGCCCGGAGGAATTCGCCTCTGAAATGGTTGTCTCCCCCTTCACCCTGAATGGGTTCGATAATCAGTGCGGCAATCTCATCCTTGTTGTTCTGGATGGCGGCCTTGATTTCTGCCAGCGCCTGGGCCTCCCGTTTCTCAACATCTTCAATACTGTCCGCTGTCAGAGGGAAGTTAATTTTGGGGTTGCTGATTCTGGGCCAGTCAAACTGCGGAAAATATTTGGTTTTGGTGGGGTCGGTGTTGGTCAGGCTCATGGTGTAGCCGGTGCGGCCATGGAAAGCCTGGCGGAAATGCAGAATTTTCATTCCCTTCTCTTCCTGATAGCCCTTGGCAAAATTTTTCCGGACTTTCCAGTCAAAAGCGGCTTTCAGTGCGTTTTCAACTGCCAGTGCTCCGCCATCAATAAAAAAATAATTATTGAAATCCGGATGGGCGCCTTTCTTTGAAAAAGTGTCCACAAAATCTGCCATCCAGGTCGTGTAAATATCTGAGTTGGCCACTTTATGGATGGAAACTTCTTTCAGAGCTTCAAGAAATTCGGGGGTTCTCATCTTGGGATGGTTGAATCCCAGGGGTAATGATGCAAAAAATGCATAAAAATCAATAAATTCCTTTCCGTCTCTTGCATCCACCATCACGCAGTCGTGACTCTTTTCAAGATCCAGAACAATATGGTAACCGTCAACAAGCATATGCTTGCTTAAGCTGTTCAGCACATCGTTTGGTTGTACGTTTGTATTTGCCATTGTCAAAACTCCCTCCTAAAATTCATGCTCACCCATATTATCCGACGCCTACATAGAGGTCAACTGAATTCGTTTCCCAAATCTCCCTTTTCTTTGAGGTTGGCAATTCTATGGGTTGCTGTTAAAAAAAAGGGGCGAAAGCCCCTTTTTTTGTTGCGATTCAATCTTCTGAAAAATGGCTCAGCGGACGATGTTCATTTCCTTGATCAGGTTCTGGGCGTTTGAAAACTTGTCCAGAACAAAAATCATGTAATCCGCGTCTGCCACAATGCTCCGCGTCAATGCCGGGTTGAAGTAGTAGTCGGCAGAGATGGATTCGTAATTTCCGTCAAATAACAATCCAATGAGCTGTCCCTTGCCGTTCAGGGTCGGGGAACCGGAGTTACCGCCGGTGGTGTCGTTGTCAGTCAGGAAATCAACCGGTACGTTGCCGCCAAGTGCCGGATCGCCGTAGGAGCCGAATTCTTTGTTATTGTACAGCTCCAGTAATTTTTTCGGGCTGGCGAACGGCGTTTTCCCGGTCTCTTTTTCTACAACTCCGGCTAAGGTTGTGAAAGGACGATACCAGACCGCTTCCCTGGGGCTGTATCCCATGATAGAACCATAGGTGAAGCGGATGGTGCTGTTGGCATCGGGATAGAGTTCGTTGTGGGTGTAGGCGTGGATCAGGTCAATGAGTTGCGGTTTCAGCCGCGACAATGCGCCGGCAAGGGATTCGTTCTGATCCCGAAGATCCTTGATTTCATTGGCAAATTCTCCGCCAAACTTCAGGAGGGGGTCATTGACTTTTGCCAGTTCTTGGGCGCTCATGTTGAAATATGCCATCCGGGTTTTAACCTTTGTCAGCCCGGTTGCTGCGTACATTTCATCTACCTTTTTGTTAATTGCAGTATCCAGGTCAGCTGCAGCGACCTTTCCGAAGGTGGCTTTGAAGGTTTCCGGCCACTGGTCTTTCGGCAATGCGGCCATCTGGTGCAGAAAATACTTCATCAGGGTCACATCGCTCTCTACCAGCAGGTTCCGCTGCATGGATTTGAGCCGCATCTGGATTCTCGGAACATTGCGGTTCATGTATGCCGGGTCCCGTTCAAGGTCGGGTTTGGTTTTTTCTTTTGCCCAGCGGGTCAGTGTACCGGCGGTGGAAAAGGTCGGTATCAGGCGCATGTAGCCCATGATGGTGAGTTTGTTTGCAATGGGTTTCAATTGGTCATTCACTTTGTTTATGGCCGGGATCAGCCCCTTGAATTTCGAGCCGCTTTTGGATTTTTCAATCCACTTTTCGAGTTCAGCATCTCTCTTCTGAAAGAGAGAAACAACCTTGTCCCGGTGAAGTCCGTCATTGACGCCTTGATAATATTTCATGGAGTTATTCAGCATTTTCACCCAGAATGCCACGCGAATATTGTTTTGTTTGCTCTCACTGCCAATCTTGTTCAATTTGTTAATGATGTCCTGAAAGAGCCGGAGACGGAGGGGAATCTGTTTGTTGAGATAGAAGTCGAGCTGATCTGCAGTCATGTAGCGATTTGTGGAGCCGGGAAAGCCGAGGATAAAGGTGAAATCGCCTTTCTTCAGCGGTTTGATTGAGACGGTGAGAAAGTGGTCCGGCTGGTAGGGGACGTTGTCCTTGCTGTACGCCGCAGGTGTCCCGTCCGGTGCTACGTACGCACGGAGAAAAGAGAAATCACCGGTATGGCGGGGCCATTCAAAGTTGTCTTCATCCCCACCAAATTCACCGATTGCCGCAGGGGGGGCATAGACCAGGCGAATGTCCAAAAGGCGGATTTTGGTGAACAGCATATACTGGCGGCCCTGGTACATTGATGCCACAGATGCCCGGATATGGGGGTTGTTTTTCTCCACCTCCGTTTCCAGTTTCTTGACGGCATCTTCAATGGCTTTGAACCGTTCTTTATCTGTCATGCCCTTTTTCACTGCCTTGTTGATGATTGGGGTAACATCTTTTGCATTTAGAATAATGTCAGCGTGATAGCCCGGCGCCGGCAATTCCTTGTCGAAGGAAGGGGCATAGAACCCGTTGGTGATGTAGTCGTGTTTGGCGCCGGCATTGTACTGGATTGCACCGTAGGCCACGTGGTGGTTGGTTACGATGAGCCCATCTTTTGAGACAAAGGAACCGCTACCGCCCCCGAGGCTGACGACTGCTTTGGAAACGTGATCCTGAATCTCCGAAAGGGGGATCTTCAATCCCATTTTCTGCAGTTTTTTCTGATCGAGATTCTGGAGTTCGTTCAGGGGGAACATTCCTTCAACGGCAAACGCTGCCGCCGTTGTAAATACCATCAGCAAAATAATCAGACTCTTTTTCATTCAAAATCTCCTCTTCTTAGAATTGTTCAATTACCCGGTTTATTATACCTGCCTTTTGATGAGAGGTTTCACGATTTTGTCGTTTGACGAAGAAAAAATGGACAGCATGGGACTTAAAGAGCCTGAAACTCGATTTTATTGAATGTCACTTGTTCACGATTCGCTTCCTTGTTATAATCTTACAAACTGGAGGGGTGAATGGATTTAAAGCAGGCAAAGGTGTTCGGGGCGGTGATAGATATTTTTTTGCCTTGTCTTTACGGACTGATGGTATTTTTTATTCAACCTTTTATCAGGCCAATCGCCTCAGCGGCGTATATCAATGGCGTCGGCTATCTGTTCAGTGCGGTTGTACTGTTGACACCACTGGCAGCACGGAAGCTGTATTTGAAGGGGGGGCGAACACTTCAATTCCGACTGGTGGTTTATGCAGCCTACCTGTTGCCGGCCACCTTGGGGCTGGTGTATTTCCTGATTGGAGGAATTATGAGATATGTGATTGGGTTTATGGTCTTTACAATGGCGTATTATCTGCTGTTGGGCAAGCTTGTGTTCGGGGAAAAAGACGATGAGAATGCGTGATTTCTTATATTTCTTTTCAGTTCTAATCGTCGTTGCGGCCGGCATTTCCTGTGGCAAGGGAAATAACAAAACTTCCGGAAATACGAAAGCCGTTTCGCCCGGCCATACGGATTCGTTTGAACCTGTAGACGGCGACTGGATGATAACGACAACTGGTGCCATCAATACCCTGAATTTCCTGGAGGCTTATTCAACGGATCAATTGGATGTGGTCTATCTGATTGGAGACCCCCTTGTAACATACGATGCCAATCTCAACGTGGTGCCTAGACTGGCGGAAAGCTGGGAAATATCAAAAGATCATCTAAAACTGACTTTTCATATTCGAAAGGGTGTCCATTTCCACGACGGGGTTCTGTTGACAGTTGACGATGTTATTTACACATATGAAAAATCCCAGGATCCTTCAGTTCTCTGGGGCAGCTATCGGCAGGTGTTTCAGAATGTGAAAAAGCTGAAGAAAATTGATGATGTGACCCTGGTTGTGACATTCAAAAAACCAGCGGCAAATCCGCTTTCAGCTTTCGAAGACTTTTTTATTCTGCCGAAACACGTGTACGATACAAAGAAATACAGTTTTGACAAGAACCCGGCCAATCTGAAGCCGGTTGGAACCGGGCCTTACATCCTGGAAAAATGGGAAAAGGATGTTCAAATCGTGTTGAAAGCAAATCCTGACTATTTTGGCGGGCGGCCCCATCTCGATAAAATCGTATTCAAAATCATTGACAGAAACGCAATGATCTTTGATATGTTGATGAACGGAGAGTTGGATTTAAGCCCCATTACAACAGTGGAATGGCAGTATCGTACACAAGAACCGGAATTTAAACGGAATTTTCAGAAAAGAAAATATTATGTTCTTGCCTTTTATCTGATGTCATGGAATGAGAAAAACCGTTTTTTCCAAAAGAAGGCAGTCCGGCAGGCGATGGCGTACCTGGCAGACAGGGAGTCATTTAATAAAACCAACTTTTTCGGCTTATATAAGATAGCCGCTTCGCCAGTTCATCCTCAGTCCCCTTTCTTTAACCCCAATGTGAGGGCTTATCCTTTTGACCCGGCAAAGGCAGCCCTGCTCCTGGATGGAGCCGGGATTGTAGACAGGGATGGTGACGGCGTGAGGGAAGATGAAAGTGGCCATCCATTTCGTTTTACCTACCTGGTAGATAGTAATGACAAGAATGGTGCCACCTGGGGCGAGTTTTTTCAGGCCATTCTCTCAGAAAATGGAATTGACATGAGAATCAAACTGGTTGATTCCGGGAAGTTTCAGGAATTGACAAATGCAGGCCATTACGATGCCTGTTTTCGTGGCTGGTTGACCGGTGCTGATCCGGATTTCATGATTTCAATCTTCAGGACACGCAAGGGCAAGGAGAGTTTTAATGATACCGGCTATTCGAATCCGAACCTGGATGCGCTACTTGACAAAACCGATCAGGAACTGAACCCTGAAGTTAGAAAGCAGTTGTTTATGAAAGCCCAGGAGATTGTACATGTGGATCAGCCTGACCTGTTTTTGTATTATCCGGCGGCGCTTGTTGCGGTTCACAATCGTTTTCGTGCATGTCAGACATCTCCCAGCGGCATGTTTCGTTGCTATCCCGGGATATTGAAAACCTATGTCCCAAAACCACTGCAAATACATAAGAGGGGGAAATGAAGCTGCAGCCTCCCCACAATTATTTGCTTAACGAACAAAGCTTATGAAGCATGCCACCTGGAAATCACCACTGATATACCTTCTTTCATTTCTCGTGGTCATGTTTCTGATTTTTATTCTTGTGTATCGTGTTGGTGGCGAAACAGTTCTTCCCAATTCCGCTGACCTCTCCTTACAGATTAAAAACAGCGGGGTAAATCCGCCCCGGGTTGAGGAAATGCCGGGGGCATATTTAAAGTGGCTTGCTAAAGCTGTGCGTTTGGAATTCGGCACGTCACTATCCTGGCATCGACCGGTTTCTGAACTCATTCTTCCGAGACTCTGGAATTCAATTCTATTGAACCTGTTCTCTCTTTTTCTTATCTTTTCCGGGGGACTGACCTTGGGCAGTTTTCTTGCATACCACACGCCTCAAGCAGGTCATCCATTGGAATCTCTTCTTTATCTGTTGTATGCAATCCCTGATTTTGTTCTCGGAGTTGGGCTTTTGTCCATTTTTGCATTCCATCTGCACTGGTTTCCTTCCTGTTGTCTGCACAGTTTCAACCTGCATGTTAACGGTCCCCTGCAAAATACCGCAGATGTCCTTTATCACCTTGTTCTTCCCGGGGTGACGTTATCGGCTTCGGGAATTGTCTTTATCACCCGTTTCACGAAATCTTCCCTTGACGAAATACTGAACGCTCCCTTTGTGTTTGCATTGAAGAGCCGTGGCCTTCCCCGCCGGATCGTATTGCGGCATGTGTTAAAGAATGGAATTTTCCCATTCCTGACCATGGCAGGGTTCATTATACCGGCCATTGTCAGCGGTGCCGTAGTCGTGGAATCTCTCTTTTCTTTTCCCGGAATTGGGAAAACTTTCTTTGATGCTGTTCTGACACGGGATTATCCTGTTATTCTGGCAGTTGTATTTATTGATACTTTATTTGTTTTCTTTGGATTGATAACTTCTAACTTTCTGTACCGGCATTTCGATCCGAGGGTAAAAAATGCGAATTCTTAGATACGGAGCCAGGGGATTCATTTCAATACTCATTCTACTGAGCATCTGTATGCCGATGTTGATTCCGGTAAATCCGATGAGCCGGAAGTCAAATGGGAGGGAAACCGTTTCAGTGGAAGGGCAATTGACCACGAATTCCCGGAACGCTTCCCTGTTTCCAATCCTGCATATTTCTCCATTCAGAATTGACAGTGGGGCGTCTCTTAAACCACCGTCAGGGAGACATTTACTCGGAACCGATATTCTGGGAAGAGACATTCTGGCGAGAATGCTCCTCGGGGGGCAGGTTTCTTTCTTCATCGGCTTTCTGGCCACGGTGATTTCTCTCCTTATCGGGATTCCGGCAGGGGCACTGGCCGGGTTCTCAGGTGGATGGCCGGACCGTATTTTCAATCGTTTTGTCGAACTTTTTTACGCAATCCCCATGCTTCTGCTCCTTATCCTTATCTCAGGGACAATGGAGCTATCTATTGCTTCACTGGCAATCATTCTCGGTGTTTTCGGGTGGATTGTGCCCGCGCGCTACATGCGGGGAGAGGTGATGAAGTTGAGGGAAATGAATTATGTTCAATATGCGGTGGCGACTGGTGCTTCCCGCTGGCACATTATTCGGACACATCTTATTCCGAACGGAATCGGCCCTGTGCTGGTGTCAGCCAGTTTCAATATGGCAAATCTGATTCTGATTGAAGCCACACTGAGTTTCCTGGGCCTTGGTGTGCGCCCGCCTTTCCCCAGCTGGGGCAGGATGGTGTACGAGGGCTTGGGATTCTTGAATGTTGCTCCGTGGATATACGTCCCGCCGATGGTGATGCTTTTCTTGTCCATATTTTCTTACGATATTCTGGGGCAAGACCTGAAACGTATGATTCATTCCCGCTGACTCTGCCATTCCTGTGATAAAATGAGGCGAAAACTGGTTCTGGAGGATTCATGAAAAAAGCAATTTTTCTCTTTGTAATTCTATGTGTTGCCGTAAGAGTTCCGGCGGCTGAAAAACGGGCATTCACGCTGGATGACCTGTACCGGCTGAAATCCATTTCATCATTGGAGCTGTCACCGAACGGGAAGGAAATGCTATTTGTTGTGACAAATTTCAACCTGAAAAAGGCAAAGAAAAACAGCGACATCTGGAGAATGAACCTGAAAACAGGTGAAGCAGAACAGCTGACTTTCAATGAAGCAGCTGATTTTGCTCCCAAATGGTCGGCGGATGGGAAAAACATTTATTTTGTGTCCACGAGGAAAGACGGGGCGCAGCTGTGGAAGATGGCGGTAAATGGGGGAGAAGCCCGGAAGCTGACTGACTTTTCCACCGGTGTTTCAAACCCCCAGCCCCTTTCCGATGGTTCCGGTATCCTGTTTGAAAGTACCGTTTTCCCTGAAGCCGGGGCGGATTCCACTGAAAATAAAAAACTTCATAAACAACTGGCAGATGGCGCCACTCAAGCCCATTTTGCCTCTGAACTGCTGTACCGACACTGGACCGCATACCGGGACGGGCAGTACACCCATCTGTTTCGCCTGAACATAACGGACGGCAGCATTGTTGAACTGACAAAAGGGAAACAGGACTATCCCACCTACGGCGGCAGTTTCGTGGTTTCCCCGGACGGGAAAACCGCCTGTATTGCAGTGAATTTTGACAAGCACAAAGAAACTTCCACGAACACCGACCTCTACCTTTTGAATCTTAAAACGATGAAAGGGAGGAACGTGACAGCTGCCAACCCTGCTTATGACGGGGATCCTGCATACTCACCGAACGGCCGGTACATTGCTTACCGGATGCAGAAGGTCCCGGGCTATGAATCCGACCGTTTCCGTCTCTCAATCTATGACCTGAAAACGCACCGGACCACCTTTCTGACCGAATCCCTGGACAACTGGGTGAGCGCATTCAAATGGGCAAAAGATTCTAAGAGCATCTACTTCACAGTTCCCGAAAAGGGATATGAGCCGGTGTATCGGGTTGAAATTACCAGCGGGAAAATAAAAAAAGTGCTGGGCGGTACCGTTGTCCGGGAATTCGGATTGACACCGGACGGAACCATTGTCTATACTCGCTCTTCCATTGGAACCCCCTATGAAATCTGGAAGTTTCGCCCCGGACACACGAAAGCTTCCCTCCGTTTAAGTGATTTCAATCAGGAAATTGCCAGGGAAGTAGACATTCGCCCGGCAGAAAGCGTGTGGGTGGATGGTGCCGATGGCAGCAAAGTCCAGATGTTTATCGTGAAACCCCACAATTTTGACCCGGCAAGGAAATATCCGCTGATTCTCAACGTACATGGTGGCCCCCAGTACATGTGGTCGGATTCCTTCCGGGGTGACTGGCAGGTGTACCCCGGTGCCGGGTACGTGGTCGCATTTCCCAACCCCCACGGTTCCACCGGCTACGGCCAGGACTTCACCGCTGCCATCTCCGGCGATTATGATGGAAAAGTGATGACAGACATTGAGAATGCCACCCGGTACCTGGAAAAATTGCCCTATGTGGATACCAGTCGAATGGGGGCCATGGGCTGGTCCTGGGGCGGCTATGCCATGATGTGGCTGGAAGGGCACAACCGCCATTTCAAGGCCCTTGTTTCCATGATGGGCATCTTTGACCTCCAATCCATGTACTACGCCACAGAGGAACTCTGGTTCCCGGAGTGGGACAACGGTGGCACCCCGTGGGAAAACCCGGCCTACTACCATCGAGCGTCTCCATCCAGTTATGTAACTCAGTTTAAAACGCCGTGTCTGGTGATTACCGGGGAGCGGGATTATCGGGTTCCCTACACCCAGAGCATGCAGTTTTTCACGGCGTTGCAAAAGATGAAAGTGCCGTCGCGACTGATTATCTTCAAAAACGATGGTCACTGGCCGGACTATGTAAAGTCCATGCCGGTGTATTACAACGCGCACCTGGAATGGTTCCACAAGTATCTTGGCGGTGACGCTGCACCGTACAGCACAGAAAAAATGATTCGGAATCAGGCATTTGAGGACAAGAAGTCGGACAAATAGTCAGTTATGTTGTAATTGGAAGAGGCGAACCCGCACTATCAGCGTAAGCTGGCAGTGCGGGTTCTTTGGGACAATCTGCAAGCCATGATATGCCCCCTCCTTTCCGATTGACGCTCAAGTCCCGGGTATCTGCGCGTGTGTTCATGCCCTCTACTCCTCGGTCGCGTACCGACGTACCATTCCTCCTTTGCACAGGACCCAGTACCGGAACTGAAACAGGTTCCGTAGTCTGGGATATTGAGTCAGATTGACCTTACCCCATTTTCTGCTGTCCACGCCCACGCTGTGGGAAAAGGCAGGATTTTTCTTGACTCTTTCCAACTCAAAGAATAAATTCAAATCATACAGAATAAGTGAGGTAACATGAATCAAAGGAGAAAATTCAAAAGTATAAGTCGGATTTGTGAAGAAATAGATTGGATTATTTCAAATAAGGATTACAAACAAGATCATAAGCGGTTGCCTTTAGACTTGTGGGATGCTGTTCTGCATAGAGAATTGCTTTATTTTGAAATTGATTTATTCTGTATTACAATATTAAAAATAGCAAATGCAAAAAACAGAAAGTTGCCGTATTTAGAGAGGGAATTATGGGATTTTATAAACAATTTGCCAGTCTACATCTCTCGAAAGCAGAATTTGAAGATATCAGAAGAGGAGGAACTTGATTTTTGTATAGATTACCCGAATGAAGGTAAAAAAATGCTATCGAGGCTCATTGGACTGTCAAAAGAGATTCTTGAATTCCCTGATGATCACAGCAAAAGAAACGAAACAAGGAAATCTGGTTCATTAAGATTATTAGCTGAATTGACGCGACATTATTGCATTCCGGGAGTAAAAGAATTGTTTTTGAACTCGGTAGGGAGTAAAAATCCCCAAGAGCAGTATTGTGCATTAGAGGGGCTAATGAATTATTATGATGGAAAAGGAGATGAGGTTGACAATGGGGTGATTCAAGCACTTGATAAAATTATCAAAGAAACAGAAGATAGAAGCGTGGTATTTATCTGTCTACAAATACAAATAAATGCAGGAATAATTAGTGAAATGTCGGCCGTGTTTGCAATGGATGATTGGAAAGATGAACATTATTATAAATAGAAACCATAGTCACAGAGCTCTGATTTTCCATTCAACATTCGGCGGAACGCGCCTGCAGTGCCTGTCCCTCGCTTTGCGCCGAAGTCGTTGGTGAGGGTGGCAACCTCTTTGATGGTGAAGGTGGGATAGATTCGCTGGGTTACGTTCCCTTTGGCATCTGTTTTGTTCATCCAGTCCATGAAGTAGATTTTCTCTCCTGTCTGTTCTCCATCTGCCAGCCCAATGAAAGCACTTACTTTCATTATTTGCCTGTCCCTAAATTTTGTGTCCCTAAATTTTGTTCTAAAATTTGCTATTCGGGCTGAAGTGAAGCCTGATTCTCCTTGACGAGCTCTGGAAAGGAGGAATACAATCATCCCATCAAATCCGGGGAGAGCGTACTTGTGGTAGGTGTGAGTCCTGTTGAGTCCCAGATTTATCCTTTTAGGAGAAAATTAGTAAAGGGTGTTCCGGGAAATATTTTGTGATTAAGTACTTATGAACAAACTTAGAAAACAATTCTGGATTTATCTGCGATTGGCGGTGGTGTTTGCTGCGCTGGCGGGGTTCTTTGCGTATTCCTTTGGGGAAACAATGAGAATGAGCATGGAGGGACCGCTTTCAGATCGTTGGAACCAGTTGTCCTGGTATCATCCTGCTGTGTTCTGGTTCGGAGGTTTTTCTGATCGTTTAGTTTCAGTCTTTAGGTTTGTTGACCCGGCGATAGTTGCAAACTCAATTATGCGGACGATAACGATGGGCCTTGCTTTCACATTTCTAGTTACGGGAGCGCTGGTGGTTTTGGCAGGTCGTGAATTTGCTTTGGTGCGGACGGATATGAATGCCACTGTTGCCCCTCTGCAAAAGAAGCAGAGTCCGCCGTGGAACCGGATTCTTTACGGCGCGTTTCTGGGTGGGGCAATGATTCTGGCTGTTGCGCTGGTCCCTCTCTTTTCTTTCATGTTTTTCAGAAGAGCCCAATGGGACATTGTGGTTTCTCTCAATCTGATTCTCTTCGGTTTCAGTGGATTTCTTTTCTTGTGCCTTTATGGGTTGTGGCAGATGGAACAATGGGGTTTTTGGGGGCTGGTTATCGGATTTCTGCTGACTATGTTCCTAGCCCTGATTGCCGGTGCACCAGTGGTGACGGATATCGGGTGGTCGCTGTTCTGGATTATTTTTCTATTGATTGTAGTCTTTGCAGGCGGGGAAAATCGTGTATGGGATAAGATGCGATAAAAAAAAGGGATGCGACCAGATCCCATAGGACAGGATAGTCACCCCGGCTTTGTCAGTCCCCATTTTGCTTATAAAAGAGTACCACAGTTTATGTGAATTCCAATTAAAGTACAGCGCTTCATTTTCATGGCCTGCGAAGCAGCCAGGGCTGGAAACTTCAATTAAAAGTATACAATTCCTTATTTCGGTCCCGGACGGGAGCGAAACTTCAGTTGAGCGCACCAACCTGGGGATCGAACGCGACGGATTGGGCCAGATGTGT
>Ga0164318_10001592_pt1 | contig 20358 bp, 18 predicted proteins | sample GuaBasSedimGuay9_FD_113734 | JGI IMG/M metagenome (GOLD analysis project Ga0164318, IMG submission 113734) | Subseafloor sediment microbial communities from Guaymas Basin, Gulf of California, Mexico - Guay9, Core 4571-4, 0-3 cm | ecosystem: Environmental > Aquatic > Marine > Hydrothermal vents... | reverse complement strand
TACGACAGCAATACCTAAAGGGTCTGATTTAGTTGAAGTTCTAGTTCTAATTGTTTTTTAAACTGCCTTATTCTATCTATCAATAGGCTGGCAATTTCACGTGCGGCCGGCAGATAAAGTTTCTCATCAAGGTTTAAAAGTTTTTTATCGCAATGGGAAATAACTGCTGCAATATTGCCTCCATGTTTCATTTGAAAAGCACAAACTCGAAAAATTCCCACAGCGCCCAGTGCATCTATTTTATCTGCATCAGAGAGAATTTGAGCTTCTAGAGTATTGGCTTGTTCTCCCAGGGAAAATGAATGGGCGCGGATGATATGGATTATAGCAGAAATAACATCTTCCGAAATTTTTTTAGTAGCAAGAAATTCGGATGCCAGAATAGCAGAAATGGCAGCATGATTGGTTGAAGCATAATGTGCAGATTTTGGGGGATTTCGACCAATGTCATGCAAATAAACTGCGGCTTCTAAAATATTTTTATTAACCTTTTCTGAGATTGGTAAAAGGGATAAAATTTGCTGACATCGGCGCTGTACTCTTTGAATATGTCCCCATCCATGGAGATCATCCCATAAATCGTAAAATTTTTGAGCAAAATTCCGAATATCTGCTAAAACCTCGATTGAAAGATAAAGGGGGGTAAGATTGCGAAAAATATGAGAAGTATCGGGCATCGATGGATTGATAATTTTGCGAAAAAAATAAAGGCATTTGTCAATAAGGTAATAGCAGAGAAAAATGGGCTCAGTGGAAAATTTTTACAAGTGGTTAGCACGTTCAAATACCCGTCTTGGGACAAATAATGCCCAACAAACCATAATGGCGCTTAAGATTTTCAACCGGCAGTTAGAGGGGCAGTATAAACGCATGGAAATTCAAAGAAAGCACGCCTATCAAAAAGCTCAAAAGCGTTATTCCGATGGAGACAAACATGCAGCTTTCAAACTTATGCGGAGTGCTCTGTTATATCGAAAATGGGCAGATAAACTGGATGAATTTCGCACCGATTTGGATGATGTGCAATTTCAACTTTCTACCGCCCATGACATGAACAATTATGATGAAGTTGGCTATGATATGTTGAAAACTCTCTGCGAACTCCGTTTAACCCTTGGAAATCCTCAAATTCAAAAAATGTTAAATGAATTAGATGTTGGATACGGTTCATTGCATAATGTTTATCAAGATTTCATTAAATCTGAGGAATTGACGGAGAAATTACGTCCGTTAGAGGTAAGGGAGCGAGAGATTCGACAAGAATTTGGAGAAGTAAGTAAAACCAAGAAAACGAAGGAAAATGATGAATCATCGATGGATAAATTGTTGCTGGATGAATTACCTGATACACCTGATGGAGCTGCTTCAAGTCGACAATCAAGTGGGAAGAATTCCGATGATGAATTGTTTGATTTAGAAAAAGAGTTGGCACGATTGCGCAAAAAGCGCCAAGGTTAAGGAATATTCAATGAAATCTTGAGGAACGAATCACATTATGAATTACTCTATGAATCGGAAATATTACATTGGGGTCGACATCGGAGGAACAAATGTTCGTACTGTTTTTGCGACCGATTCTGAATATTTGTTAAAAATAGTCCAACCCACAAGAAAAACTGGACCGGATACCACATTGGTTTCTCAAGTCATCCAAATGATTGAATCAGGGCTCTCAACTCTAAATATTCATAAGGGCGAGATCTATGGAATTGGAACCAGTTCAGCTGGACCATTTGTAGATGGCGGGACAAAGATTTGGACGCCAAATATATCGGGCGTGGGCAATGATTGGAAGGGTGTTCCATATATTAAACCTTTGAGAGAATATTTTGGTCCAAATTGTATACTGGGCTTGGCAAATGATTGCGTTAGCTCTGTAAAAGCAGAACAATTATTTGGAGCAGGTCAAGGATATTCAAATTTAGTATATGTGACCATCAGCACCGGAGTGGGAGGCGGAATTATTGTCAATAATCACTTACTTAAAGGAAAATCCAAAAATGCTGGTCATGTGGGGCATCTGATCGTGAAAAAAGATGGACCATTATGCGGTTGTGGGCAGCATGGATGCATTGAAAGTATAGCTTCCGGTAGAGCGATTGTACGCCGTGCAAAAGAACAAGGTATAAAGTTAGAAAATGGAAAAGGTTTAACCACAAAAGATGTTTTTGACCTATATCATCAAGGAAATGCCAAAGCTCAAGAATTAATTCATGAAACAATTGAATATTTAGGCATTATGTTCAGTGATATTATCTCTATTGCAGATCCTGAGATTATCATCATTGGTGGTAGTGTTTTTATCTATAATCAAGACCTTCTCTTGCCGAAAATTATCAGTTATGTCAAAGATAACTCTTTTGCTCAAATATCCAAAGGAGTAAAATTTGTCCCCAGCCAGTTAAAAGAATTTGTGGGGGATTTAGCAGGATTATCCCTGATTTTTCCATCCGAAGTTATCTCAAAGTGGCAGCAATTGCAACCTTGGCGTAAAAAAATCAAGATCAAGGATCAAGTCGTTGATAAAGTGAATTAATTTTTGGGATTATTTGAAGTGTTTTTTTTATTGCAGTAATCATCTTGAGCAAATATGTGAGTTCTTCAAAGGAGAGAGGTCTTCTGATTGTATTCCATTTTCGTTCTTTAGAATAAATTCTGCTATTAAGAAATTGAGGTATTTGCGTAATACCACCGAGGGAAAACTTCCAAACATCGAGCGAAATTGGGCGAATCCATGGAATTTTGTTTTTACTTAAGTAAAGTGTTTCAGAGATTGAGTCATAATAATAATCCCTTATGATCCATTCATCTGCTCCAATATCTGCTGTTTCCAATCTAGGATCAATATCTAATTGAAGTAGGTGAATTTCAGTAAGGTTTTGGCCCAATTTACTTAGATCGTAAAAGATCTCTCCATCAGCTGGTAAGGGGATTCGGGGAAAGTCTTTTCGTAAAAATTCATCATATCGAGTCCGATAATGTGGGCAATGCAGAACTGCGTATATATAATAAAACATCTGCTTATCTGTAACCGAATAGGGAAGATCTGGTAAAATCATATTTGATTTTCCCTTAAATGATAGCAAAAATGCATAAGCGGTATCGGTAACACTCATATAGCATTTTTCTATTAGTTTGTCTGCAATCCAAGCAGTGCAGAAATTTTTCTTGCGGGAAGATTTTGTGACAGTTAGAGCTGGGTTGTCTGCAGTAATCATATCAATATATCCCATGCGATGCCCTTCCAAGATATGACGATCATACACGATATATCGATAATCCCATCCTCGGTAAAGTATTGGCTTGATTTTTTGCATGCACTCCGAAAAACTCGTCTTGGAATAAACTTTAGCGCGATTCCATGATTTAGTATCATTATAGCGAATTTGCCACTTGTCCAGTAATGAAAATTTCTTGTGAAAAAAGGCTTCCATATTCTTTTCTAAATTCTGAGGGTCACAATCGATTACCAAGCGATCTTTTCCAGCCATTATACCGCTTATAGGACGTTTTCTAAAGAATTTGTTTAATGGGACAAAACTTTGATAGTGAGTTAAAAAGGTGGTATCGATATCCACAAAAAAGGATTTGGGTGTAGGTGGTAGCAGTTTGAATCTCTTTTCATCGAAACCTTGGGCTAATATTTCGAATTTTGATTCTTTTGTAGGATTGGGTACATCCATATAATGTATAGCAGCATTTTTTGGTGAGCAATTATCTATTCGGATCATAAATGCAATGCATACCCCAACCTTGATGTTGAACGGATTTCCGGATTCTTTTTTCCGATAATCTCCGTGTAAATTGACGATATATATGTGATCAAAGGTTTTTTGCAGCGATTTTCTCATTACGGAAAACATCTGTCCGTCTAAATATTTATTGTTAGTAATAAAAGCTACGATACCCTTACCAACTTGCTCAATTTTCCATTGGGCAAATCGGATGAATTTTACATAATCATCTGATAATATTTTTTTATTTCGTTCTTGTAAATCTTGTTTGTAGTCTTGAATTTTTTCATTTATCCATTTGCAATCATTTTGACTGCTGAGATTATAGGGAGGATTGCCCATGATGACAAAAATATCCTCTTTATCTCTAATTCGTAATGCTTCTTTTATTTCCTTCCCAATTTCTGTATTATGAAACATCCATTCATCTAGTGTCTTATCCTTTGGAGGACTCATCAATGTATTCATTAAGTAGGATTTTAAGGGATAATCTACAGCTTTCAAAGGCAATCCTAAATTATCTAAGGTCAGAAAGGTGCGTATATGACCTAATACATAAGGTGCCATGAGAATTTCAAAGGAATAAACGTTACCAAAGAATTCTGAAATCACCCAATCTTTAAACTCAGCGTGGGCTAATCCTGGCTGTTTTTCGTATTTCTTTTCCATAAGTTCTTTAGCAATATGAAGTAAACCTGAAGCAAATGCCATTGTCCCGGCAGCAGGATCCAAAATTCTCAAACATTGTATGGGAATTTGAAGCGGACGGCTTGTTTGCAATTTTTGCTGAATAAACTTTGAAGCCGGAATGTTTAAGAGATTTTTTGAAGATAATTCTTTCTTAACTGTTCGAGAAAGAATTCCATCCCGCTTATTAAACCATCTTTTCAGAAAGAAATCGATTCCCTTAATGATAAATTCCACAACTTCATAAGGAGTATAAATCACTCCCCGCTCTTTGGCAGTTTTTGGGTCGTATAGATTTAGAAAGTCGCTGTAAAATGTGGTGATTAAAGTTTCTGAATTACTGATTATGGGTTTAAACTGTGTTTTCTGGAACCTGACTTCCATTTCTTGGAATAATGGTTTAAATTCCAAAGGGGTTTGATTTTTCAAGTTTAGAAAAAGATTGCGGAGAAAGCTTCCAAAAGGTAGATAATCACCAACTGTATATAGTGAAAATTTAGATGATTTATCTGGATTTTGCTGATGATACTTAATCCAAGCAGAGAATGCACCATAAACTAATGTTTGGGCAAATAAATCTGCAAACATATCTATCTTAGGGCTTTTTTCTTCTTTGAAAATTGATTTGGCAAAGTCTTCTTTTATTTGGATTAGATATTGAGCTGCCTTTTTTTGAGAAGATGACATCTCTTCCCCATTTAAAAATGCCATTAATATTTTTTTTGTTTTTTCCTTTATTTTAATCGCAATGCTGGCTAAAGGATGTATAAGTTTTTTTACATTAGAAATGTTCTGAAGGTGTTCCGAACAAGTGGCTGTCAGCAGCTGTTGTAAGTTGGAAGAAGCGTTTTTAGCTGGAATAAGTGTTTTTTTTGCATTTATTTTCAACAATTGACAGGAAAATTGGAATTCTATTTTTTTAGTAGTAGTTGGTTGCTGTTCTTGAATGGAGTTTTTTGGTTTCACCAACCAGAGATTTAGAAAATCTGTGATTAATACTTGAGCGCCCTCCTTCTGATATCGCTCAATTTGATTGAATAATCTGGATCCTGGTTTATATTCAATAATTTCCTTCACCGGAGTAAAAGGTTTCTTTGCTTCTATATGAAAGAGAACCATCCCATTAAATGTCACTGTCATATCGGGTTTATTGCGCGAACCTGAAATTTTATATCCACTTTGTATGAGATAACCTCTTGAAGGTGGAAAGATGGTTTCTAAGAATTGTTTGAACTCATCGTAATAGGTGATCTCTGTGGCTGTTCCGCTTTCTAAATGAAGCGCAGTTTTATGTGCATATTCTTGAAATGACTTCGGGGACACAAGGATAATATCTGGGATTTCCATGAATATAGTCAAGTTAAATTAAATCTCATGGATTTTATTAAGGCAATAAGATCCAAATAACATTCATCCATAAAAATTACTACATTTTGCTCTCAAAAATTGAGATATATTACCGAATAAATCCGAAAAATATCCATAAACCAACCAATAAAATTGTAATTAATAACCAAAGCCAGAATTTTCGATTGTTTTTTCTTTTAAACCGTTCATAACGAGCCAATTTTTCCTCATCGGTCAAATTTTCATTTTCCATTTGTAAACATAACACATTTTCATTCTAAAATATTGCTCTGAATAGAATTCGAATTCAAAAAGTGATTGTTTTATCTACTAGGATTTTTTTGATTTGTTCGTTCTGAATTCGAATAGCGTTTTTAGCGGGAATACCATGTTGAAAGCGAGGTAAGGATGAATTAATTGCGTGCTTTTTGATTGTTCTTTATCAATGTAAGCTAATGTTTTCCGCATTAATTCTTGATAATCTTGTAAATATCGTTGAAAAGCTGCTTCAGAAAGCGGGATTAAATCTCGAGGAACTTGATGAGATTGGTGAAAATTTAGGGCTTCCACTTCGGATTGAATTCTTTGCTGATTTTTAGCATAAAACTCTCCTAATCGGTGTAAAAATTCCCTAATCGTTTCAAAAAGTAAAATATTATACTTAAATACCGTGCGAGAATAGTCCAAAATTTCCGAAGGTGATGCTGTATCGAGTTTTTCAAACGGTTCATACAATTTTTTATGAAAATCGGGGTGCAGTATAAAATATTTAATAGGTTTAATTGAATGAGCTTCTTTTTCATTTAATTCAAGAATTAAACCATGTTCTCGCAGCATTTTCATGTGATAAATGATGGTATTTTTTGATTTTTGCATTAATTCACTTATTCTTGTCAAGCTTAATTTCCGGTAAATGAAAAGGAGTAACAGTGCTTCTAATCTGGATTTGCTATTTAAAGTTTTAACTATTCCGAATTTTTCAGTTAAAGGGGAGGTTTTTTTGTTTTCTTTTATCGTCAATTTGGAAGATTTTGAAAGAGAATTTTGCGATTTTGATGGCATTTTTTTACCTACTCTTGAATATGGGGCCTTCTTCTAAGAAAAATTAAAAAAAATTTACAAAAGAAAAATTAAGTTATGTTCGATATACAGGTTCTAAACCAGATTGAAAATGCCTTAAACTGAGTTCTCTCCCACGGGAAATACGAACCTTAGGAATAATATGCTTATTCTTGTATAATTCAGTTATTGCAGCTACTGTATAATCGATGTCTGCTTTGGTGTATGCATTTCTAGGAATTGCAAATCTGACAAAATTAAGAATTCCCTTTCGCTCTTCAGGACTACGTTGATCCCATTCAAAAGCAAATGGGCCTAATTCACAAGCGCGAATTCCGTAATGTCGTAATAATTCTATAGTAAATCCTACTCCTCCAAAATCTTCCGTGGTCAAATCCGTTCCTTCCAAAAATCTGTCCATATCAATGTAAACAGCATGACCACCCGGAGGTAGAATTACAGGAATGTCTCTTTTTCCTAATTCTGCAGCAAAATATTGAGTTAAGCCGATTCTTGCCTTTAAATATGATTCCTTCACCACTTCATATAATCCCATAGTCAAGGCCATGATATCTCGTCCGCTTAAAGCGCCGTAAGAATCATTTCCAATAGTAACAATTTGTTTTTCTTTAATTCTGATACCGACATTTTTGCCGTTAAGAGAATATTTCTGAACAAATACGCCATTATCTCGTAAGAATAATGCGCCTCCCATATTGGCTAATCCATCTTTTTTCAGACTAATGGTGAAACCATCGGCATAAGAGAACATTTCCTGAACAATGGATTTGACTGATTTATCTCCATATCCATCTTCATATTGCTTAATGAAATATGCATTTTCAGCAAAACGGCAAGCATCAAAAAATAATGGAATATTGTATTTATCTGCAATTGATTTAACTTCTTTAATATTTGCCATTGAAACGGGTTGCCCTGCCACAGAATTATTCGTTATTGTAAGATAAATTAAAGGAATCGAATCCGCTCCACGTTCTTGAATAATTGTCTCCAATTGGGCTACGTCCATATTCCCTTTGAAGGGATTGGAATTGGGGGTATCTTCAACTCGAAATGGCTCTAAAACCACTTTCTTATCGAAAACATTAATGGGGTCGATGTTTACCGCCCGAATATTTGCTCCAGTTGTATCAAAATGTCCATTATTTGGGATAGCATAATGTTTAGAAGGATCAATTTCATGTAAGATTTCTGCTAAAGTGGAGAATAATAAGTGTTCTGCCACACGTCCTTGAGGACATATAAATGTGTTAGGGCGCATTAATTGATATTTTCCTCCATTGACAAATCCGCCTTCATAGCTCTTCAAATACAGTTCTTCCATTAGTAATTGTGTGGATTCTTCTCCCTTCATAATCAAATCTAATGGTCTTAAAGGATGTTCTCCCCGCTCGAAAGTGTCTCGGAACGCTTCTAGCAGTACATAATAGCCCCGATTGCGACCGTAGGATTCGTCTCCGAGCATTAATGCTGCCCACTGCAAGTCCGTCATAGAGGTGGTTCCGCTATCGGAGAGATAATCCAGATATAAAAGATCTGCTGGGAATGAAAACATATTATATTCGGTTTCCTTTAAAATCCGTTCCCGTTGTTCACGGGTGACTGTTTTATAATTACGGACAATATAGGCTTTATGAGATGGCAAAGGCGCGTCGAGTTCATCTTGAGATTTTAGTTGATTTGTTTTTGACATGATATCTTCACGCTGGTCTTTGTTTTTAAGATAAAAAACGAGAAAATGAGTTATGTTAGTTCTTATAAAAAAAGTTCTATAATTAAGCATATAACGAAAAGTATTTAACTATTCGCGAAAAATTTTGATATTTATCTCACATAGAAGGAAAACCGATATTTATCCAATAAAAGGGCTAAATTAACGATAAAATGGGAAAATAATAATTAATTCGCTAGGTTTTATGAAATATCATAATACATTCAATTTTAGGTATTCGATTGACTGAAAATATATGATTTAAAGAAGATGTATTTAATTTCAAATTTAATGGAGAAAATTAAATGTTTGGAATACTTGTGTACTGTGAAAAAATATGAATTTCTGTATTCATGGATATCCGATTGAAAACTGCCCGCACTGCTTGAAAACTATGGGCATTAAACCACCTATACAATTAGTAAAACCAGCCCCTCGAGAGATTCCAATGCCAATTTCCCACAAAGAAAAATTATTGAACTCAAATAAAATCACACCAACACCACTTTTTAAGGGATCTACATCAATTATGCGTGAAATTAAGCCCATTCCTCGACAATTTCACCTTGAATCTACACAGATCCATGAGAACGAATCTCTCTTTCTCCAACGGAAAAAATTACTGGAAGAAAAGTATAAAATTGGCTCCGAATCGGAAAATCTTTTTCAACCTGAACAATTAATTGATCTTAAGAAAAAATTTACATTAAATTAAATTTTCCAGCTTGGGGGTGCAATAATTCCAATTTTCTTTCGCATCCCAGTTTTTATTATATGGTAAGGAAATTTCAATTTTCCAGCGATTTTTTGAATTAAAACAAGTTCACCGCCTCGGTTAGCATCATCGAATATTAAAGGAACTTGTGTGTTAAATAATTCCAAATTATGTAAGAAGCCTTCTCGTCCTATTTTTTTTGGTGGGCCGTCAATTAAAATGAAATCATAATGCTTTGGAATTTTTTTTTGTATCTTTTTGGTATCATACCAAGAATATTCTCCGTAATTTATAATAGGCGCATAAATGTAATTAGAAGGAGCTTTTCCTACCCATTCGGGATTATGTTCAATGGAATATACTGAATAATGTTTGGTAAACTCTTTGGTGGCATTACCTGAACCCAATTCTAACATTACATTTCCATCTGGAAAATGGGCAAGAATCCAATTAAAAGTTTCTCTTGAGATAGAGGCAAAGCCAAATCTTCCCAATTGTTTAAGACGTTCCATAAATAGATTTTTAACCCCCAAAATAAATATGTTATGGGTATATTAATGAAAATTAGAGAATAAAAAATGGATGTTGAAGATCTAACTTGTTATAGAATTCTAAATGCGAGAGAAGCTCCAATTGGAAAAATCATGGGTAACAGAACGGAGATATTCGATTTTCTCTTGAATTGGAAAATAACGATTAAATCTTTGCATCCTATTCCAGAGTAGAGCATAGTTTTCATATTTCTCGATCAATTTTCCATTCACTTTCTCCCAACTTCGCTCTTTTGCATATTTTAATCCTGCTTCTCGGAATTTATGATATTGTTCTGCATCGGTTAACATTATTTCACAAGCCCGTTTCCATTCTGTCATGTTTTTTGAGGGAACAATTATTCCTCCATTAGATGTTTTAACAATTTCCTGACAACCCCCTTTATCAGAAACGATCACAGGGAGTCCGGATGCCAATGCTTCTTGAATTACTTGTCCAAAAGTTTCTGTGGTGGAAGGAAAAAGGAAAACATCAGAACTGGCATATGCTTTTCCCAGTGCTTCTCCTTCTAAATAACCTGTAAATATGGCTTTAGGCATACTCTTTTCTAAATGTGAGCGAATTGGACCATCTCCGGCTAATACAAATGCAATGTCCTTATCAAGGCGATCTTCAAAATATCGGTATAATCGCACAAAAGTGCGAAGTCCTTTATACCAAACTAATCGACCAACAAAGAGAAATACTTTTTTGTTTTCAGCCCCCCATTGTTTGCGAAGAGTTTGCGAGCGATATTTTGGATTAAATTGATTTCGATCAATGCCACGTGACCAAATATCAACGTGTTTAACACCTTTGTGTTGAAGAAGATCTACATATTGTTGGGTTGGGGCGAAAACATTTAGGGCTTTATTATAAACTGCGACCATTGCTGGCCACATGGTTTTAACCAACCAGTCTACTTGAAAATATTTCATATATGATTGAAAATCGGTATGATGAATAAAAACTACGGGAATATTACGACGTTTGGCATAAACTAAGGTTAATAACCCCATTAAGTCGGGTGTTGCGATATGAATGAGATCTGGCTGAAATTCATCTAATTCTCGATAAAATTTTATCGAAGGAAGCGCACAGCGGTAATCCGGATAGAAATTAAATGGAATTGAAGGCACTTCGACTAATTTTAAGCCCTTTCGTTTTTGAGGGGTAATCATTGGGGCACCTAACAATATTCGGTGGTGTCTCTTTAAAAGAGAATCAACTAATTCATAGGTAGCACGGGCTACTCCATCTTGATTTTTTTTAAAAGTACCACTGTAAATTGCAAAGCGCATAAGTATAAATTCACCTCGAAACTTATTTATGATTTGGAGTCCAATTTCTATCTTCAAATGGTTACCCAAATAAATAATCTTCAATTTGTAACAAACATTTCGATAATATAAATTTAATTATCTGAAAAAAATTGCCCAGAAATTGATAAATCTAAAATATTCTTTCTCTTTTTGGAATTCTGGCAAATTTTACCTTCATTATGATTTTTTGAAGAAATTTACGATCCCCCTTGGAGAGGTTGCAAAATAGAAATCTTATCGGATTTTTGAAGACGATATCGTTTAGCTTTTTTCGGCTCAATTTTTTCACCATTTACCATTATCAAATACAAATTTGAATTTAAATTCGAAATGGAAAAAAATTTGGTGTTAAAGATATGTCGTAGCTCTTTCAACAGCATTTTAATTGTTCCGTCATCTGGGATATCGACTAGTTGATCTTTATGTAACATCCCACTGCCAAAATTACCTGTTATATTCACTTCTAATTGCATATCCTTGAACCTCCCACATTTTTGAAGATATTGAAATTTATGCAAATAACTTCTAGAAATATTGAAAGAATATTGGAAATGAAAAAAGGTTAACATCCCGCTTAAAACTTTTGGATAGTTAGGTTATGGCATTTTCAGTAATTTGTTGAGGGACATACTAACAGTGCCGATGGTACCATGACTGATGGGTAGTATTTGATTGACTATGACATAGTGAGACATAAGGAAAAAAAAAAATATTAGAAATGAAAATAATTAATCGTTTTTCAGATTTTTACTAAAGATTTTCAGGAAGAATTGAAATTGGCTCGTTATCTCCATCTTTACCAATAATATCTTTCGTAAAATCTAATCCCAATTTCTCTAATGTAGATTCCTCTGGAATTCCGGTTTGAGAATCCCATTCCATGGCAGAGTAATAATCGCTTACCATCGTTTTTATATCCAAAGAAATTCCTTTCAAAGGTCCTTTTTCCATCGGTGGAATTCCTAATGCTCGGGTATTAATTTTATGTTGAATTGCTCCATGTTTGGCATTGAAAGATTGTCTTAATGTTTGAATTCGATATCCGATAGTCATTAAATCTTCATTTGAAAGTTCAATCCCCGTAGCGTTAGCAATAAAGCTGCGAACTTTCATGGAGCCTGACCATGAAGCAAAGTTACAGAAGCCTAGAGATGCCAAAGTCTGCTGGATTTTTGCAATATATGCTTGAGCCGGACCCTTCGAATCATATTTATGCTTTTTGGATTTGGGAATTTTCAAACCCTTGATAAATTTACCTACAGGACCGACTTCCATGAAATCTACGCTTGCTGCAGTATGTCTACCTGGAGTTGGATCTGACACATAAGTCGTGGCTAAACTTGGACCGTATTTAGGATCATGCATCGGAAGCTCTTGGCCATTGGCGTGAACTGCAAATTTTTCCGCTCCATTACCGATTTTTTCTGCTGCAATTTTTACCCCTTCTGCTAGTATGGAACCAATATGTTCTCTTTTAACAATCATTTCCAGAAGCGGAATGATACATTCAGAATTCCCCCAACCAAGTTCCAAACCACCAGTATCTTCTTTTGTAATAATTCCTTGCTCATAACATTCAATTGCAAAAGCGACTACTCCACCCGCTGAAATAGAATCATAACCCATTCGGTTAAGATATTCATTCACTTTTAACAAGGTTAAAACATCGTCATTTAGAATTAATGCCCCAAAGGCGGTGGCTGTTTCATATTCAACCCGATGTGTCTCTGAAAGATCGATTTCAGGTATTGAAAGGATCGCTCCACAACGTAATGGACATGCAAAACAACCATACGGTTTTTTCTTCCATTTTTCCAAATTGTGAGCAGTCAAGTTGCGTACCTTACTTTGGGGAAAATCAAGATATCCAATTCCTGCCCAATTTTTTACCGGAGCATCTCCTACTTCAGAGGAAATTGCAGTACTCATCCCAGTTCCATATTTTGACATCATAGTTACCTGCATTCCTGCTGTGAGGAACATATCCATTTTAAGAAACCGTAGCATACCTGGTAAAATATTATTGAATTTCATCATCACCCGACTCATCACATCTTTGAAATTCATTTTATCCTTGTATTCTTTGGTTAATTGTATGACTGCGTATTTGTCCTTATATGGATAGGATATATTTCCTTTGAGAGCAACGGCTTTTAATTTCTTCGCCCCCATCACTGCACCCAATCCCGATCGAGCGGCTAAACGTCCTTTATCGTTTACTATTCCAGCATTACGCACTAAATTCTCCCCTGCCGGACCTATGGCGGCTACGTGTAATCGATTTCCATGCTGAAGCTTGAGAATTTCTTCCGTTTCTACTGCGTCTTTTCCCCACACCGCTGTAGCATCTTCGATGGTGGCTTTGCCTTCCTTAACTAACAGATATACGGGCTTATCGCTCAATCCCGTGCATACAATCCCATCGTAACCGCATTTTTTAATTTCGGGACCGAAGGTGCCTCCGCTGTTAGAATCTCCCCAACCACCGGTTAGAGGGCTCTTTCCACAAACCATATAACGGCCGCTGAAGGGAGTGGTTGTTCCGGTTAATAAACCCGGCATGAAAGCCAAAGCATTATCTGGTCCGAGAGGGTCTGCATCGGCTGGAATTTCTTCATATAAAATTCGTGCTGCCAAACCATATCCTCCTAGATACTGAAGATACCATTCATCTGGAATACTTCGCTCTGAAACTTCCTTTTTTGTTAAATCCACCCACAATATTTTACCAAAATATCCGAATTTTTCTTCCATATATATAATCACCTTGTTATTTTTACTATTTGTTTGAATTTAGTATAAAATGTTTCCTTTTGATTTTAATTAGATAGTAAAATACCTTAATTATCGGATTCTCATATAAATGTAGTCCGCGTGGAAGCTTCCGCATATTTGACATCTCGTAAATATCTGTAAGCAATACTGTGATCCTTGTTCTTCATATAAACCGAATGAATTAATGAAATCTCCCCCGAATGCACTGTTCTGTGCTCGAGGACCCTCGGAATTGCCGGTTTTTGATATCAACATGAATGGTTGTAATTGTAGCAAATGTCTTACAGATTTACTTTTTTTTCCTTATTACTTTTTAATTCTGAGTTCTCCTAAAAATTGGACCATATTTCCAAAAGGATCCCATGCATCGAACACTGAATTTTCGATGTCTCGACTTTTAAATCACTCAAAAATTTCTTTGTTTTATCAATATCACGCACATTAAAATAGATAACCGCTGAATTCAAACGGATTACAACTTTTTCCTTTAAATCTAATCCGATTCGCAAACCTTCCACTGGAGATGATAATTCCAACCATCCCATATCCTTTGCTTCTTCGAAAACCACAGAAAATCCTAAAATATTGTCGTAAAATCTCAAAGCTACCTCAAAATCCGTTACTGGAATGTGAACATATACCATCATACCCAATCAAGTTCTTATTATCCATATTAAAGTTAATCGCCTAGCTGTTTAAAAATACATGGATTACTTTTCATCATGAGAACCTCAGCAAAAACCTTTTAATTTTTGGTGACTTAGACTTCCATAAGATCAGATGGTTCTCTTTCCATCTTCCAAAATGGAAAAAGAACCTAAAAAATCATTACAGAGGTTTAAAAAATGTCACAATTAGGCGGAACTCCCGTATTAATCTTAAAAGAAGGTGCAGAACGACAATCTGGTAAAGATGCATCTCGAAATAATATTCTCGCCGCAAAAACAATTGCTGAAGCAGTCCGCAGCTCTTTAGGACCTCGCGGAATGGATAAAATGTTAGTTGATCAATTTGGCGATGTGACCATTACTAATGATGGTGCCACCATCTTGAAAGAAATTGAAGTGCAACACCCAGCTGCAAAGATGTTAGTGGAAGTTGCCAAAACTCAAGATGAAGAGACTGGTGATGGGACAACCACTTCCGTAATCTTAGCAGGTGAATTACTGAAACGTGCCGAAAAATTGCTTGATCAGAAGATTCATCCTACAGTTATTACCGAAGGCTTTCGGAAAGCAGCAAATAAAGCGTTAGAGATTTTAGATGAAATAGCAACGACTGTTTCACCTACTGATAAGGAAATCTTAAAGAAAGCGGCAAAGACATCCATGAGTTCAAAAATAATCCATGAATACGACAATTTAATTGCTGATATCGTGGTTGATGCATGTTTAGCGGTTCGAGAGGAAATCGATGGTCAAAATTTGGTTGATTTGGATCGAATTCAAATCCAAAAGAAAGAAGGTGATTCTATTGAGGAGACCAAATTTATTTCCGGAATTATCTTGGACAAAGAAATTGTTAATTCTGGAATGCCTAAACGGATAGATGATGCAAAAATTCTCTTGATTTCTGCCGCAGTTGAGGTAGAAAAAACCGAATTTGATGCAAAATTACAAATTACGAGTCCCGATCAAATTAATGCCTTTTTAGACCAAGAACAACACATGTTGGAAGAATTAGTGGAAAAGATTGCCGCTACTGGCGCCAATGTTGTAATTTGCCAGAAAGGTATTGACGATATGGCTCAACATTTCTTGGTTAAGAAAGGTATCGCCGCTGTGCGTCGGGTGAAAAAGTCCGATTTAGAAAAATTGTCTAAAGCCACAGGAGCAGTGATTTATTCCAATTTGGATGATATGTCTACCGAAGGTTTGGGATTTGCCGGTTTAGTCGAAGAGCGTAAGGTAATGAATGAAAATTGGGTGTTCGTAGAAAAATGCAAGCATCCAAAGTCTGTGGTTGTATTCATCCGGGGCGGAACCGAATTAGTTGTGGATGAAACCGAACGTTCCATTCACGATGCTCTTTCTGTTGTAAAGGATGTCATTGAAGAACCAAGCATTGTGGGTGGTGGTGGTGCACCGGAGGCAGAAGTGGCTAAAGGTTTGCGAAAATTTGCCGAAACCTTGGAAGGTCGTGAGCAATTAGCAGTTGAAGTCTTTGCTGATTCCATGGATATCATTCCCAAAACCTTGGCTGAAAATGCAGGATTAGATCAAATTGAAATGTTAATGAAAATTCGAGCCGCTCACGGAGAGGGAAAGAAATACGCCGGTTTGAATTTGGAAGAGATGAAAGTCGAAGATGATATGACCAAAATTGATGTAATTGAACCCGTAGCGGTGAAGAAACAAACCATTAAATCGGCTTCCGAAAGTGCTCAAATGATTTTACGCATTGATGATATCATAGCCAGCGGAAAATCAGACAATCCAGCCGGTCCTCCAGGTGGTATGGGTGGTATGGGTGGTATGGGCGGCATGGGTGGAATGCCTCCGGGTATGATGTAAGCGCAAAAATTTTTTTTTGCATTGCTTTCATTCTTTTTTATTCTTATTTTTAAATTTAAGGGGATTATGTTAGGCAAATCTAGATAGTTATTTAACTAAAATGAAAGAATTATTTATTTGTAAGTATTATGAATAAGTAGAGATTCTCTGCTAATTAGTAAAGATGTGAACACGTTTTTAGATAGGCGATTTTAGGAGCTGAAATTAGTGAGCATGAAAACCAATATATCACAAGAAGTTTATGCAGCATTAAAAGAATACGGTCTTACAGATTATGAAACTCGTGCATTTGTTGCATTAATCACCAATGGTGTTAGTTCCGCCAAGGAACTGAGTGATCGGACAAATATCCCTTATAGTCGGATTTATGATGTATTGGTTAATTTAGAGACTCAACAATGGGTGAAAGTTATCAGCGGGCGCCCAATGAAATATAAAGCTGAACGTCCTGCTTTTGTGGCTAAATTGGCTAAAAAAGAATTGGAAGAGAAATACCAACGGATTGAATCTGCACTGTTGGAAAAACTGGAACCGCTATATGGTGCAGAAGAAACGGTTGAATCTACTCCAATTTGGATTCTAAATGGGCAAGTTTTCCAGAAAGTGGAGGAAATGATTAGAACCACATCTAAAAACCTAACCCTCTTTTTGAAAAATCCGAATGAGAAAATGATCTCGGATTATTTTGATATATTTTTAGATCTCTCGGAAAAAAAGGTCGAAATCAATGTTTTGGTGGATGAAACTCACCTGAAAATCCAAAATAAAAATACTTGGCGAAAATTGGCTTCGATTGCGCACATTCAATTAGTGAAACATGTTTTATTCGATGCATTTTTGTTTGATCAATCTGAAATGATTATCTTTTTGACTTCATTTATGAAAATTGACATAAAAGATGAGAATATGGTATTTTTAATCCAAGAAAATCGGCTGATCAATTATAGTAAAACGTATTTTAAAATGCTCTGGAGCATGGGTCGAAAGTTTTCAATGCGAGAATTTAATAACTAATTACGGAAAATTTTTTGGAATTCTAATTTTTAAATAATTATGGTGTTAGTTGCCGTTCTTGCTGGATCCACCTCAGATGAGAAGGTGTATCAAAAAGCATTAGATGTTTTAAAAGAACATCAAATAGATCATGAATTGAGAATTTTATCTGCTCACCGAAATCCTAAAGAATTGGAAGAATATGTGCGCACAACCGATGCACAAGTCTTTATTTGTGTGGCTGGTCTTTCTGCTGCATTACCTGGAGTAGTCGCGTCGCAAACCAAAAAACCCGTGATTGGAGTTCCCGTTAGTGCCAAGCTTGGAGGATTAGATGCTTTATTATCTATTGCTCAGATGCCTCCAGGAGTACCGGTTGCTTGCGTTGGAATTGATAATGGAAAAAATGCCGTTTATTTAGCAATGCGAATATTAGAGATAGAGAAATAATTTCCAACCCTTGGACCTTTTTTTCATTCGTTTTCTTCTAGATATTTCCTAATTCATGCTGTAATTTTCCATTTTTCGAAATGGTGGTATATTATAATCAGTTAAATATACTTAAAAAGAGGGTTCCAACAAAATATGCGGATCTTTATCTTCTTGAAAATTTTTGGAAAAATTAGGCAAAAAAAATGTGAATAAATTGTACAAGGTGGTAGCAATCCAAAAGAAGAAAAAAATAACCACAATCATGGTTAGAGAGAATTATTCACCTTAGGGGGAATTAATATTAATTTATTTATTATTTGATTCTTTCGGCTTAATTCCGAAAACTTCTTCAACTATCGGTTGTATGTGAAGTTTACGGGTGTCTCCATTGAAGTTCTCCAAATCAGGATGAGATTTTTCAATTTTTTCCACTAATTCTTCCAATATTGTGTGGTAAACACCTAAATTTTCATCGGCGAGTAACAAACAGAGAACTACTTTACCTTGTTTGAATATCAGCGATTTTTCTCCTATTTCAATATTTTCTAACTTACCACGTTCGCCCGAAATTTCCGAAAGCATTCCTTTAATGCCAACCAAACCGCCTGCAACTAAGTCTGTATTTGGTCGACTTTCATCTTCTGGAATTGATGCAGTAACTCGAATATCTCCATGTAATTCCGCCGCAGCAATCTCCGCAAACGATTGGTAATATAAAGAGATTCCAGTCTCTGCGATGATCACATGAAGTTCTTTCATTCCAGATTTCCATGAAAATTCGTCGTATGATGGAATTGAAAGGAAAAAATAACGCATGATGAGAAATCCAATCAGTTCAATTATGGTCCCATAGACATACCACCAATTTTGATCGTAACCTTCCTTTCCTCTCACAATAATTTCAATTGCTCCTCCAACTCCTGCGATTATGATTCCTAAAATTCCGAGAAGGACTTTTCTTCTCACTTCGCGTTGCGGGGATAGTTTTACTACTAAAATAAACACAATCCCCAGAAAATCAATAATACTGAAGCCAAATATCACTAAGATCACTGGAATCATAGTGGGAGAAGAAATTATCACGTATTTGATGTTTGCGGGATCGGAGGCACATAAAACCATCCAAACAAACATATAGATTACCGTTAAAATTCCAAATAGCCCAATTGAATAAAGAAGGATTTTTTTACCTTTTAGCAATATTAACAAGCAGACATATCCTATTGAAACGATAATAGACAGCATTATAATGTACTGTAGAGGTGGAATCCAAGCTAAATTCATTTGGCTGGCTTCGAAATCACTTTTCAAAAAGTAGTTCAGGAAAGCGGGAAACAAATATAACCCGTATCCCAACATAGCGCAAGATATTATAAAGAATACCATATACGCGGGATCACCACGTGTTCGTTTATCCGCGCGAATATATCTTGCGAGCAAATCACTTCCAAATAAGGTCAATAAGAGGATAAATGCTCCATAAAGCACCATCACGATTACTTCGATGGTTGTAAATGAATGATTCAGATTTTCCAGAAATAGCACTTTTGATTATCTCCCTAAGAATTATTAATTGATTATACTATTGTTTATTTGTGCCTAAATAATTTAAGCATTTTTTATTTTTTCATTTAGCTCTCTTCAAACCAAAAACCACAAGTGTCTTTTGTAAGATGTTCTCTATTCGTTCTCGGATATTTTTTGCAAGAGGGAAATCTAATAGGATAGATCAAGCATTTTGCTTTCTTATTCTCATCATACCTCAAGAATGGACATTTGTTTGGTAATTTACAGCACTCCCCACAGCGATTACAGCTTCCTCTTCGTGTTTTACTGATAGGTAAAAATAGTGCTACAATATTACGGTAAATTTTCGCTAGGTATGTATTTTTCATAATATTTATATAATTCAGAAAAGACTAAAGATTTTCTTAAAAAAAAAATGAACTTTTATATTTTCTAAGGGTTATTGGATATTAGAGGAAAAACGCATGAACTCCGATCGTATTCTTATTGGGGTGCTTTCTGACACCCATATCTCTTCTTCCAGCGGGATTTCTTCAGAGTTAAAAACGGCTCTCTCTGAATTTGATCGATTAAAGATTAATTATCTATTTCATTTAGGTGATTTTACCAATATTGGTGTATATAGGCAATTGGTTAATAAGTATGGGGAAGAACGAGTAATTGCTGTTCTTGGAAATATGGATGGTAGAAACTTGGAATTATCCTCATTATTACCTGAATTTCGGGATTTAACTTTATTGGGGCATCATATTCTTCTTCTTCACGGCTGGGGTGCTCCTATAAAAATTATCGAGCGAATTAGCAAGCGATATGATACTTCTGAATATGATCTCATTGTTTTTGGGCATACGCATCGCCATTTATTAATTCAAAAAGGCCAAAAATGGTATTTCAATCCCGGACCCTGCAAAGCCCGTGGATCGTTCGGTTTTATCGAGCTTACTCCAGATGAAATCATTCCTCGAATTGTGCAAATTTAATTGATATTTCT
>Ga0164318_10001591_pt1 | contig 20364 bp, 22 predicted proteins | sample GuaBasSedimGuay9_FD_113734 | JGI IMG/M metagenome (GOLD analysis project Ga0164318, IMG submission 113734) | Subseafloor sediment microbial communities from Guaymas Basin, Gulf of California, Mexico - Guay9, Core 4571-4, 0-3 cm | ecosystem: Environmental > Aquatic > Marine > Hydrothermal vents... | reverse complement strand
GCTAGCCGTCATTAAGCGGCTAGAGCATACGCATAATCGTCTGCGTCTGTGTTTAACCCACCTGTTTTACGAGCAGGCGGAACCTCGGTATGCAGCCTAAGCTTCACTATCCCCGTCGAAGCCAGTTCGCCCCCATCTCAAAGAACTATTAAAAGTATAAGCCTTTTAAGAATCATAGTCAATAAGGGCCACGTTTTTTGACCTGCTCCATTTCTCTTTTTAGTTCTCTCTCCTTTATGGCTTTCCGCTTATCATATTTCCGCTTACCCTTAGCAATAGCCAATTCTACCTTTGCCCAGCCCTTGGGCGAGAAATACAACTTGGTGGGAATTAGGGTATACCCTTTTTCCTCTGTCTTGCCTATGAGCCTTTTTATTTCTCTCTTGTTGAGAAGGAGCTTCCTCGGCCTCCTCGGATCAAGGTTTACGTGTCCAGCGTAGGCATATGGTGTTATATGCATGTTATAAAGATATACTTCACCTTTCTTTACCTTTGCATAGCTGTCCACTAGGCTAGCCCGGCCTTCGCGCAGGGATTTTACTTCAGGCCCGAGCAACACAATACCTGCCTCCAGGGTTTCCTCGATGTGGTAATCGTGTGAGGCCTTTTTGTTTTGGCATACTACTCTCACGGCCATCCTAGATCCCTTTTCCTTAGGAAGTCTTCTGTGATGCGGGTAGATGCTCTTCAAGGCCCAGCTCTACCAGTTTAGGCCCCATTGCCCCACTCAGGTAATCACGAACCTCTTTGGCGGTAGACATTTTCATCACCTCAGCCAGATCCTGCTTTGCGTCTTTCATTGCCAAGGCCCTGATAACCTTCTTTATAACAGGGATAGACCTTGGATTCATGCTAAACTCTTGAATACCAAGTCCAAGAAGAATGCCTGTACAAAGAGGATCGCCAGCCATCTCACCGCATAGGGCCACCGGGATATCTGCTGCCTTGCCAGCATCCACAACCATTTTGATCATCCTTAATATGGCGGGGTGATAGGGCTGGTACATATAGGCAACATGCTCGTTTACCCGATCGATGGCCAAAGCATACTGAATTAGGTCATTTGTGCCGATACTGAAGAAATCAACATGCTCGGCTAGGACCTCTGCCATGGTTACTGCCGAAGGAACTTCTATCATGATCCCCACCTTCATGTGTGGATCGTAGGCCTCACCTTTTTTGTCCAACTCTTGTCTGACTTCCTCCAAGATCCGCTTTGCATCAAGAATTTCTTGTACTCCCGAAATCATGGGAAACATCAGGTGGATATTCCCGTGCGCACTTGCCTTAAGTATGGCCCTAAGCTGCTGCTTAAAGATTTCAGGTTGCTTCAAACAAAACCTTATTGCCCTTAGTCCGAGAGCCGGATTAGTCTCCTTTGTGCCTGAGAAATCAGGCGCAAATTTATCCCCCCCCATATCAAGGGTCCTTATGGTAACGGGATCCGGGGCCATCACCCGTGCCACTTCCTTGTAGTCTTCGAACAAATCCTCTTCAGTGGGAAGGGCTCTGCACCGCAGGTATAGGAATTCGGTCCGGTACAGTCCTATGCCTTCACCACCATGCTCCTTTACCGCTGCCACCTCCTCCAAAAACTCAATATTTGCCTTTACCGCTACCCTGTGTCCGTCAATGGTCTCGGCAGGCAGATGGCTTGTTTTCGCTATATTGGTCTTGTATCTCTCCAGCCGAAAGTGCTTTTCTTGATAGAAAATGATGTCGGCATCGTCAGGGTTAACGATTACCTCACCTGTGGTTCCATCGACAATGAGCAAGTCCCCATCTTCGATTACCCTAGTAGCTGTCTCCAGTCCCACGACTGCCGGCAACTCAAGGGCTTGCGCCATTATAGCTGTATGCGAGGTCCGGCCTCCTACGTCTGTTATGAACCCCATTACCTTGTTGACATTCATTTCCGTAGTGTCACAAGGTGTTAGTTCATGTGCCACAATTATTACCTTGTTAGTTATTTTTGCGAGGCTCTCTTGCTCCTCCCCTGAAAGGTTCCGCAAGATCCTTTCGGTAACGTTTTCCACGTCAAAAAGACGATTCCGGATATATTCGTCATCGATTTCCCCGAACATCTTACGGATATTATTCAGGGATTTTCTAATGGCCCACTCAGCATTGATCTTCTCTTTAAGAATAGTTTCTTCGGTAGCGTCCGTGAGCATGCCATCCTTCAAGATCATAAGATGGCTATCAATAATGAACCCGTGCTGTTTTATGTGCTCGGGCATGTTATTTCTGAGGCCCAGTAGCTGTTCTTCTGTTTTTTTTAGCGCATCACGGAACCTCTTCAGCTCTTTTTCCACTTGTTCCTCGTCCACCAAGTAGTGGTAGAAAATCTTCACCCTGCTTCTATCAACAAGATGGGCCTTCCCGATCACGATCCCAGGTGAGACCCCTATCCCCCGAAGCACCTTTTTTTGCTCTGATTCATGGGCTGTCATTGCCCTTCCCCAAATTTCCCCTCAAATAAAGATTCCAGCTCCTCCAAGAGCTTTTGTGAGTCTTCTCCAACCGCCCTAACATGAACCTCGGTACCCTTTGGGCATGCCAAGGTTAAAATGGAAAGGATACTTGATCCGTCGACCTCTTGATCATCCTTTCTCAAGTACAGCTCTGCGCTGTGTTTTCTGACCAAATCCACAATCTTGGCCGCAGCCCGTGCATGTAAGCCAAGGTTATTGGTCACCCTCAGGGTCTTGCTTACTTCCATGCCTTCCAGCCTTTGCATGTTGAGCCGCTAAAGTCTCTCCTTCCATGCCCTCTTTTAATGCCCGCCGCATTTCCAAGCACGCCTTGTATATCTTTCTATATGAACTTCCCGTCTCAGCAGAGATCTTAGTAGCGATTTGCTTTATCGGCAAATCCTCCCTGAGAACCAGCCTATCTAAATAAGCCTTTATTTCTTCGTTTAGAGCTTCCTCCTTTCCAGAAGCAGCCTCCACCACAAGGACAATCTCCCCCCTCACCTCTGAGCCTTCCACTGACTTCAGCATTTCACTGGCCCTGTGGCGCCTGATCTCCTCGTGCACCTTTGTCAACTCCCTCAGCATGGTGATGCGGACCTCCCCTATGACCTCAAGAATATCCCTCAATGTATCTTTTATGCGATGAGGCGCCTCATAAATCACCAATGGCAAGACCTGTCTCTTCCATCGATCCAACTCCTTGCGCCTCTGGCCTCGTCTCGCCGGCAAAAACCCCAGAAAGACAAACTTGTCGGCCCGAGTCCCAGAGACGGAAAGGCCAGCGGTTACGGCGCTAGGACCAGGTACGGGTACGACCTGCAACCCTGCTTCCAAGGCAGAGCTTACTAGGTACACACCGGGATCAGAAATACAAGGTGTTCCTGCGTTAGTGACCAAAGCCACGTTCTTGCCCGATCCAAGCAACCCAATTAGCTCGGGACCCGCCTTCCGCTGATTGTGCTGGTTGAAACGCCGCAACCTAGTCTTTATCCCATAGTAGTTACACAATGCCTTTGTTCGATTGACTCCTTCGGCCGCAATTACATCAACTTCCTTCAACACCTCCAAAGCGCGTAATGTAATGTCTCCCAAGTTACCTATGGGGGTTGCCACTACGTACAATACTCCTTTAGCTCCTGAGAATCGTTTCATCGTTCAGCAGCATAAAACCCCAAGGCCAAAACACCAATCCAGACCAAGCGTACGTCTAATAGGCAAGTTCAAAGGCATCCTTGATCACCTCAATGTCAGGGCCATGGGATGTTAAGTTAACCGCCACCACGTCGAACCTTGCTCTTATGTTTTCACAGCGGTTTTGCTTCATATAAACCAGAGCGGCCCTCGAAATCTGTCTTTGTTTCCTCCGGTGAACCGCTTCCTTTGCATAACCCAGCGAACGATGCCTTCTGGTCTTGATCTCAATAAACACCAGTGTCTCCCCGTCTTTTGCAACAAGGTCGATCTCCCCAAGGGAGCAACGGAAATTACTAACCAGCGGCTTATAACCCATTTTTCTCAGTACCTTGAGAGCAAGCTCTTCGCCCTTGTTCCCCAGCTTAATCCTGTCCTTACTCACTTAGCTCACTCCCCTAAACGTTAACCTATGAATAGGACAAGGACCAAAGCTCTTGAGAGCATCCATGTGTTCCTTGGTTCCATAGCCTTTATTTCTATCAAACCCGTACTGCGGATATTTTTGGTGATACGAGTACATTATCCTGTCCCTGTATACCTTGGCCACGATTGAAGCCGCGGAAATACTCAGGCACAATCGATCGCCTTTTACAATACATTTTTGGGGAATCTCGAGGGGTACAGTATTAACTCCGTCCACCAACAGGTAATCGGCCTTGACAGGAAGACTAGTGACAGCCCTTCTCATGGCCTGCAGCGTGGCATTAAGGATATTGTTTTTATCAATTTCCTTGGGCGAGGCCACACCAATACCGACCAACGCACCACCCTGTGTCAGGCTGCGGAAGGCTTCGTTGCGAGCCTTCTCGGTCATTGCCTTGGAATCCCTTATCCCATTCGTGGTTACACCAGCGCCCAATATTACCGCTGCTGCCACCACCGGTCCTGCAAGAGGTCCCCTGCCCGCCTCATCGATTCCCGCTATATGTTTGTACCCGTAACTTGCAACTAGTTGCTCATAGTAAGACGTGCCGTGCTCCAATGAGGAACCACTCAGCTCGGGAAACAAAAAAAGCTTCTTTTCGTGGAGTTCCAAGCTGTCCCAGCTAGACCGCTAAATTCTTCTTTCTTTGATTCTTGCAGCCTTACCCCGCAGCCCCCGTAGGTAGTAGAGTCGGCTGCGCCTAACCTTGCCTCTAGTGACAACCTCTATCTTATCAATAAGGGGAGAATGAAGCGGGAAAATCCTCTCCACGCCGATACCATAGCTAACCTTGCGCACAGTGAAGGTGGCCCCGGTTTTTCCTTTACGCTTCCTAATAACCACCCCCTCAAAGACCTGTATCCTCTCCTTGTCTCCCTCTTTGATCCGGGCATGCACTTTTACTGTATCCCCCTCCCTGAAGTCCGGAATATCTGTACGCATTTGCTCTTTCTCTAAGATATCCATTACGTCCATTCTACAATTCCTCCTGCCGGAAAATTTATCTCCCCACCAGTCGGTCTACAATTATAGAGGCTGCTGCCCTTACCGACAGGTGATTATATTCAGTGGGCCCGTATACGGGCTCCAACACATAGTCAGCTGCTTCCAATACTGATCTATGAAGACCCCAGGCCGTCCCAAAACACAGGCATACGGGCCTGTTTTTCTCTAGCAAGTTCCGCGCCTCCTTATACCCGATCGTCCTTCCCACACCTTTTGAGGCGTCTGTTGCCAAAAGGACCGGCCTTTCTCCTTCTATCTTGGTTATCTCTTCCCTTGCATACTCAACAGTGTCAACCAAATGAACCAGTTCTAAGGCTTCCTTGCGGTCAGGGTTATACAAGCCACCGTAGCCCTCTGTCCAATGCTCCCTGATCCTTTCCACCAATCTTTTTTGGTCTTTCAAAGGAGTTATCACGAAAAATCCTTTTGAACCATATGTCCTAGCCAGCCTGCTTATATCGTGAATATCAAGGGTCGTCACTGCCGACGCTATGGTATCGCGGTTCTTGTTATACACGGGAAAATGAACCAGCCCAAGATAAAGCCGCATATAGCCCTTACTTGTCCCCCTCAGGCTTGATTTCCCGGGAAAGTTCTTTCAGTGTCTCCATGTCTTCCTTAGACAGCCGTGCCTTGGCTAACAGATCAGGCCTCCTCAATGCAGTCCGCTTCAAGGACTCCCTTCTTCGCCACAATTTTATCCTTTGGTGATCACCTGATAGTAATATCTCCGGCACAGCCTTTCCCCTGAATACCCTTGGCCTGGTATATTGAGGATACTCAAGAAGCCCGTTCCTAAAAGAATCCCTTTCCACGGATGCATAGTTGCCCACCACTCCGGGCAATAATCGCGCCACAGCGTCTATCACCACCAAGGCCGCCAGTTCCCCACCCGACAGCACGTAGTCGCCGATGGATATTTCTCGGTCAACACAAAATTCCTTCACCCTCTCGTCCACCCCTTCATACCTGCCACATATGAGCACCAAACGATCATAGCCAGCCAGTTCCCACGCGATTTTCTGTTCAAATCTTTCTCCCTGAGGGCTTAAAAGTATCCTCGTAGTGTTTCCGGTCCGAGTTTGCAAGGACTCAACAGCACGGACTATGGGTTCGGGCTTCATAACCATGCCTTCGCCTCCCCCATATGGCCGATCGTCAGTGCTCCGGTGCGGATCATCGGTAAAATCTCGAATATTTATCACATTGATCCTCACCAGTCCCCTCTCTATGGCCTTTCCCAGGATTCCGGTCTTGATGTAACCCGACCCAAAGATTTCGGGGAAAATGGTAAGGATCTCAATTTCCATCTATCTCCAGCATGCCGTCCAAAGGTGAGATAATCATCCTGCCCCGCATAAGATCCACTTCACGTACTACCTCGGTAGTGGCAGGAATCAGGTATTCCTGTTCCTTGTTCCTCACTACATAGACGTCATTGGCAGGAGTAGGGATTATCTGTTTTAGGCGGCCGACATATGATCCATCTTCGCAGTACACTTCGAGGCCTAAGAGTTCAAACCAAAAGAATTCGTCTTCGCGGGCCTTCTTAAAAGATTTCTTTTTGGCCATTATGTTAGAGCCCCTGAAGGCCCCAGCCTGCTCCACCGAGTCTAGGCCCTCCAGTTTAAGCAGCAACGCTTGCTTATAGGGCTTGGCAGAGCTTACCCGGAACTCTTTTAGGCCACCAGAGGCATCAGCCAAAAAAACGGACCCTGCCTTTAGGAACGATTCCCATGACTCGGCGTAAGACTCAACTACAAGCAAGCCCTTCAGACCGTGAGGCCGTCGCACCTTTCCAATAATGATCAACTCGGCCGAAGAGAATCGCCTCAATGCTATTCAATAATCTCCAGCACAGACCGTTTGTTGATCTTTGTGGAGGCCGCGCTGAGAATTGTTCTCATGGCTCGAGCGGTGCGGCCTTGCTTGCCGATCACCTTGCCGAGGTCTTCCTTGGCCACCTTCAATTCAATCACGGAAGTTTGCTCACCCTCTATCTCTTTAACCTCAACTTCCTCCGGCTTATCCACGAGCGCTTTAGCAATGTATGCGATTAAGTCCTTCATCTCCATTCACCTCCGTGTTTGGGGTCACCGCCACACCGTTGCCGGTCACATACCAACGAAGGAATCTAGGCCATCCACCTTTGGACGTTTCAAGTTTGCTTTCCTACGGCACCTTCCTGCCCTTGAATCAATCGATTGCGGCCGGGACCGTTATAGCAATCCCTGCTTCTTAAGAAGCGCTCTCGCCGAGTCCGAAACGCCTGCTCCTTTGCTCAGCCAGTAGTTTACCTTTTCCTCGTGGATCTTTACCTCAGCCGGGTCTTTCATTGGATCATAATAGCCGAGGATCTCAAGAAATCTCCCGTCACGCGGCGCCTCAGAATCGGCCGCAACCAGCCTGTAAAATGGTTTCTTTTTGGCGCCCATCCGCGCCAATCTAATTCTAACAGCCATAAAGCGCTATCACCCCCCTTTCTTAAGTATGACTAATCTTTAAACACGTCATGAAAACAACGATGGCAATGATCTTGCCCCTTTTCTGCTGAAGCGCTCCATCATCTTCTTCATTTGGGCAAAGTTTTTTATTAGGCGGTTGACATCCTGGACAGAAGTGCCGCTGCCCTTCGCGATTCTCCGCCTCCGGCTACCGTTTATAATCTTGTAATTGCGTCTTTCCTCTCTTGTCATGGAATTTATTATGGCCTCTACCTTTGTCAACTCCTTCTCGTCCGGCTTCAATTGTTTCAGCTTCTTTAATTGACCCATGCCAGGCAACATGCCAAGGATCTGGTCCAAGGAACCAAGTTTCTTGATCTGTCGTAGCTGGCCAAGAAAATCCTCAAAATCAAATTCCGCCTTCTTTAGCTTTTTCTCTAATTTTTCTGCTTCTTTTTGGTCGAACTCCTCTTGCGCCTTTTCAATAAGCGTCAGGACATCGCCCATCCCGAGTATACGCGAGGCCATTCGCTCAGGGAAGAAAGGTTCAAGTGCATCTATCTTCTCTCCAACGCCAATAAACTTTATAGGTTTACCAGTGACTGCCCTAATGGAAAGGGCCGCCCCCCCTCGAGCATCTCCCTCCATCTTCGTCAAAATCACGCCCGAGATATCCAGGACCTCATTGAAACGCTTCGCAACATTCACAGCATCTTGACCTGTCATGGCATCCGCCACCAACAGTATCTCCTGGGGCAGCATCCTCTCCTTTATTCTGGCCAGCTCCGCCATTAAAGCTTCATCAATGTGTAGGCGGCCAGCAGTATCAATTATAAGAAGGTCCGCACCTTGGCTGCCTGCAGTCACTCTTGCCTCAACGCAAATGTCCTCTGGCTTTTGTGAAGGTTCAGCCTCATGGACCGGCGCGGAAACCTGCTCCCCTAGCTTTCTCAATTGTTCAATGGCTGCGGGCCTGTAAACATCCGCTGGCACCAAGTATGGATGCCTTCCCTTCTTCTTCATGTGGGCTGCCAGCTTGGCTGCTGTGGTGGTTTTTCCTGATCCCTGCAGCCCAACCAGCATTATACAATGGGGCGTAGGTCCCCTCAAATTAAGGGGGCTCATCTCTCCGCCCATGAGCTGAATCAACTCGTCGTTGACAATCTTGATAAATTGTTGACCGGGCGTGAGACTCTCCAGCACCTCCTGCCCGATTGCCCTCTTGCGAATATCATCGATAAAGGCCTTCACCACCTTGTAGTTGACATCCGCCTCTAAAAGCGCGATCCTCACTTGTTTGAGGGCATCCTGTATATTGGCCTCAGTAAGCTTCCCTCTCCCAGTGAGCCGTCGGAAAGTCGCGTTTAGCTTGTCGGTAAGTGTCTCAAACATTGTCCTTGCCAAAAATCAAAAGTATTAAATTTACTCCTTTTTTTAAATAATTGTCAATAGGCATTTTATCCCGCTTCATTTTTGAATGTCGTTCAAATTCTATCACATTTTCTCTCCTTTTCCAGCAAAATATTTTTCCATAAGTGTTATGATTTTAAGTAATTATATAATTTATACCTCAAATCCCTTATTTATTGCGAAACATGTCCCCAGCCTTTAATATGATTATTTTGACAGGATCGATATAATGCAGCACGACGAACCTATTATAGTACCAAAGAAAAATAGGGGGGACCCTAGGGTGGGGTCTGACTCCCTTATGATCCTTCTTCCGTCCGAATTGAGACATCTGGCCCAAGTAACCAAGGCCAGAAGGGTTGCTTTGAATGATGCGGCGGTAAGCCGAATTTATCTCGTAGACGGTGAAGGCTCTCGGACCCTTACCCTCTGTGGACCATTCCTTGGAGCACCCCAAGCCGTTATGGCCATGGAAAAATTGATCGCCCTGGGGATAAAAAGGATTTGGATGCTGGGGTGGTGTGGGTCCCTCAAAACCACTGTGAAGGTGGGAGACCTTGTTCTGCCTACTTTTGCATTCTCAGACGAAGGCACATCTAGACATTATCCCATTGGATCAGATAGACCTTCAACAGATAAGGAGCTGCTTCATACCATTGCACATGTGCTCGAAAAAAGAGGGGAAACAGCTGAAACAGGACCAGTATGGACGACCGATGCCCCTTATCGGGAGTCCAAAGAAAAAGTTAAAGGATTTCAGCGTCTTGGAGCCGTAGCAGTGGAAATGGAACTCTCAGCACTGGCAACCGTCGCTATTTACAGGGCAATCCAGTTTGCTGCCCTGTTGGTTGTATCAGATGAACTTTTCGAGTATGTTTGGAGGCCCGGCTTCAATGAACCAAGGCTGAAAAAGCAGACAAGGCTGGCTGCAGATGTGCTTCTTGAGGCTGCAAGTAGTTTCTCCGCGGACTAGAGGGCGTGGCGCTTTATGGTCCGCCGTGACTTAGAACTAATCCACCCGTCAAGTGAGAGACCATGGAAACAAGTATTGAAAACGGAATTCTGGCAATAGACATAGGGAGCGGCACACAGGATGTCCTCGTGTGGCGCAAGGGTGTCCCAGTCGAAAACTGCACGAAGATGATTCTGCCTTCTCCAACAATGATACTGGCCAGTCGCATACGACGGGCAACACAGCACCGACAACACATATTCCTCAAAGGAACTACCATGGGCGGCGGACCATGCACGGCAGCGGTAAGGTCACATATCAAGGCAGGATTCAGGGCTTTTGCTCAGGAAAAGGCTGCCCTCACCTTCAATGACAATCTTGAAAAAGTCGCTGCCATGGGAATTGAGATAGTCTCTTCAAGGCCGGATGTGGAACCATTGGTAGAACTGGAGACAGGAGATCTGCACCTTGACTCCATCAGGGAAACCCTTGAGCGGTTCGAGGTCAGCTTACCTGATAACGTTCTCATCGCTGTTCAGGACCATGGATACTCACCCATCGGGAGCAACAGAATCAGTCGTTTCCAAATGTGGAAGAACATATTGAATCAAGGTGATAGCTTGCATCACCTTCTTTTTTCAACACCTCCACCCAATCTGACCAGGATGAAGGCTGTTAAGGAGGCGGCACCGGATTGCTGGGTCATGGATACAGGTGCAGCAGCCATCATCGGCGCGGGCTTGGACCCGTGGATCCAACAAAAAAGAAAAGAGGGAATGGTTATTATCAACATTGGAAACGAGCACGTGTTGGCCGCACTCCTGAAGGGGAATAGAGTACTAGGGGTTTACGAACATCACACCTCTCTACTTACACTCGAGAAGTTAATAGACCACTTGGACCGATTTAGAAGAGGGAAACTTAGCAACGAAGAAGTCTTCGAAGATATGGGGCATGGATGCTTTGTGCAGCCAGACGCCAAAAAACTAAGCGATTATGCCTACATCGGGATAACAGGGCCTAACCGCTCCCTATACCACATCCCCGGTGGGCATATGGCCGCCCCTTTCGGAGACATGATGTTGACTGGATGTTTCGGACTAATACACTCCTTCAAAACAAAAATGCTCCAGGGGAAAGAAAATGGATGAAATCGAAAGACAAATAAAGGAGCTCCGGGAAAAAATTCGCTATCATAACTATCGCTACTACGTGCTAAATGACCCCGAAATATCTGATGCAGAGTATGATCGACTATTTCGCCAACTAGTGGAACTTGAACAGGCTCACCCCGAATTGATAACACCCGATTCCCCGACTCAGCGTGTTGGCGCACAACCCCAAGAAGCGTTTGCCCAGATCACCCATCGGCAGCCTATGTTGAGTCTGGAAAATGCCTTTAGCTCTCAAGAACTCTTTAATTTCGACGCCAGACTCAAGAGATACTTGAACCGTTCAAGCCCTATAGAATACACGGTTGAACCCAAGATAGACGGCTTGGCTGTTGAACTGGTTTACGAAAATGGCCGCCTAAGTGTGGCCTCCACTAGGGGCGACGGTTACGTTGGCGAAGACGTTACCCTCAATATTAAAACCATTTTGGCGGTGCCCTTGACCCTTATGCAACCCAAGAAGGGACCCCCTCTTCCTGAACTGTTGGAGGTGCGGGGAGAAGTATACATGGAGATAGAGGCATTCCATGAACTAAACCGTGAGCGTATCAAGAAAAACCTTCCTCCCTTTGCAAACCCCCGTAATGCTGCAGCGGGTTCCGTGAGGCAGCTTGACCCCAGGGTAACCGCCAAACGCCCGCTGAACATATTTTGTTATGGTGTGGGAGAGGTAAGGGGTGCCTCCTTTGAGACGCAAATGGACATGATGCTGGCCTTTCAGCAGTGGGGTCTCAGGGTTAACAGACAGTATATAAAACTCTGCAAGACCATAGGAGAAGTCGTCAGTTACTGTGAAAAACTGGAAGATATGCGCGAGAGCTTTCCATACGAGATAGATGGGGCGGTGATAAAGGTCAACAGCCTTGAGCTTCAGCGCAGACTCGGCGAAAAGGCCCGAAGCCCCAGGTGGGCCATAGCTTATAAGTTTAAGCCCACCCAGGAAACCACAAGACTCTTGCGCATAGAGGTTCAGGTAGGCCGCACCGGTGTTTTAACCCCTGTTGCACACTTAGAGCCGGTTGAAATAGGTGGTGTGGTGGTAAAAAGGGCCACACTGCACAACGAAGATGAGATTCAGAAAAAGGATATCAGAATAGGAGACGTGGTCCTCGTTCAAAGGGCAGGTGATGTGATTCCGGAGGTGGTGATGCCCATTGTGTCCAAGCGCACGGGAAAAGAGAAAAAATTTGTTATGCCGAAGAACTGCCCGGTATGCGGAACTGAAGTTGTGCGCAAGCCTGGAGAAGTGGCCTCCCGATGCCCTAATCCCAACTGCCCGGCCCAGATAAAAGAAGCTTTGAAGCACTTCGTATCAAAGGGTGCCATGAATATCGAGGGATTAGGTGATAAATTAATCACGCAACTGATCGAAAAGGGTCTCGTGAGGGAACCAGCAGACCTTTATGCTCTTACAAAGGAAGACCTGCTGAAATTGGACAAGGTGGCAGAAAAGGCGGCCGGTAATCTCCTTCACGCCATTGAGAACAGCAAAAAGACTTCCCTCGCTAAGTTTATTTACGCCCTAGGAATAAGACACGTGGGCGAACATATCGCGAGTGTGCTCGCAACCCATTTTGGGAGTATCGAGGCCCTCCAGAATGCCTCCGAAGAGGAGCTTTTGGCCATTGATGAGATAGGTCCAGAGATAGCACAAAGCATCGTTTCGTACTTTCAAGATGAAGAAAACCGTCGCCAGCTAGAACGCCTTCTGGCATCTGGTATTGAATTGGAGGCCCCCACCAGGGTATCTGATTCGCCCATCGCAGGAAAAACCTTTGTACTCACAGGGACACTCGCCAGCATGACGCGCTCAGAAGCAAAGGAACTCATTGAAAAACTGGGAGGCAAGGTATCCTCGTCGGTGAGCTCTGCTACGGATTACGTCGTGGTAGGAGAGTCTCCGGGCTCTAAGCTGGCAAAAGCCATAGAAAAAGGGATTGCGATACTGAACGAGGAGCAATTTTTGAAGATGATAGGTGGAGGAGCCCATGGGTAATATTCGAGTCAGGCTTATCATTGAAGGAAAAGTCCAGGGGGTTTGGTTTCGAGATTCTACTAGGCGAATGGCAAAATCCCTCGGCGTCAACGGATGGGTAAGGAATCTGCCGGACGGAAATGTAGAGGCGGTAGCCGAGGGTCCAGAGGAACAGGTAAAAAAGCTGGTGCAGTGGTGTCATCATGGACCACCGCACGCTAGGGTAACCAATGTGAGACAGTTCCAAGAAGAATGGAAAGGGGAATTTAATGACTTTGAAATCCGCTATTAGATATAGATATTTCCTCTCCGCCGAGGCCCGGTCTTGATCGAGTCTGGTTTCCGTGGCCAGCCATATTAAACCTCGTAAAGATATGCATGCTGGTGAAAGGATTTTATGATGAAGAAATTCGGCTTGTATTTGACGCTCCTGCTTTCGACCGTAAGTATTGTCCTGAACGGGTGTGCTACTAGGTCGGGTTCACTGGAGCCTTACGGTTGCCCCAAGTCAAGTCTCAAAAAAAAAGTAATGGTCAGCCCTTTTGTGGATCACTCGGGCCTGGGAAGGGGAGTGGCAACGAGTATTTCACGTTACATAGTGGATAAGATACGTGCGAGCGGCAAGGCCATTGTCTTCGAGGCTCCTCATGTGGGGGAATTCGATGAAGCCACAGAACTTTCCTATGGTGTAGTGGTCAACAGAGCACTCTTGTCCAAGGCGGAAGAAATGGGCATGAACATGCTGCTAACAGGGACCATTAGTGCTGTTGACAAGCAAGAGCGCCTGGGGGGTGTATGGCCTTTTAGAAAACCTAACGTCCACTTCCAAGTATCCTTGGTGGTCAATTTGATTGATCCGCAAAACGGGACCGTTATCCTCACGCATATGGAAACCGATGGGATCGAACTGAACATGGAGGAATTGGAATTCACGGAAAAGGGTTGGGTGTCGGATCAACTAAAAAGAAAGGTCTTGCCCAAACTGGCAAAGCGCGCGGCCAAACTTCTGATAGAGGCTATTGAGTCTGAAAGATGGGAGGGGACTATCCTTGAAGTAGAAGATGGCAGTATTAGGATTAGTGCGGGAAAAGACGTTGGTGTGAAGCCCGGTCATCGATTTGATGTTTTCGGGGGCAGAAAAGTTGTAAAGGCTGCTGATGGAAGGCAGTTTTGTATTTCCTGGAAAAGGATCGGCCGGCTTAGCGTGACAAGAGTTGGCGAAACCACCTCGGAGGCAAGGCCCTTGGAAGGCAATGGCTTCACTCGCGGACAAATAATTGTCAGTCTGGACTAAGCATCTCTTCAGCCCTTGATATGGCTCGTTGCGTGATCTCTTTGCCTCCTAAGAGACGCGCTATCTCCATTACTCTTTGCCTTCTATTCAACTCGGAAATGGTGGTAATCGTCCTGCCGGCTTCAACCTGCTTTTTTACCAGAAAATGGGCTTTCCCTTTGCTCGCAATCTGGGGCAAGTGGGTAATACAAAGGATCTGGTGCCTATTGGACAGGTTCAATAGCTTTTCACCCACTATTTCTGCAGTAGCCCCACTTATACCTGAGTCCACTTCGTCGAACACTACCGTCTCCACCGAAGCCTTGCTCGCCAGCACTGATTTCAGTGCCAAAACCACCCTAGAAAGCTCCCCACCTGAAGCTATTTTTGCCAGGGGCCGCAGCGGCTCACCGATATTGGGCGATATCATGAACTCGACCTGATCAAACCCTTCTTCTCTTATGAATTCGGGCGAGACGTTCAAACGCTGCCCTCCCCTCTCAGGTCCAGGTACACTCTGAAAATGTATTTTAAAAACGGTCCCTCTCATATGGAGACGGCTCAGCTCTCTTTCCATTGCCCGCTCGAGCCTCTTTGCAATCCCTTTGCGTTTTTGTGAGAGCCGATTTCCCTTAGAGGCAATCCTTTCTCTTAGCTGCTCAAAATTCTTTTCCTTTTCTCCCAGTAAAATCTTGCTCCTTTCAATCTCCTCAGCCCTGCCACAGATGCGTTCTCTGTAAGCAATCACATCCTCAAGAGTGGGACCGTACTTGCGCTTCAGCTGGTTCAAAAGAAAAAGCCTGTCTTCTATCTGCTCGAGTCGCTCCGGATCTTGCCCAATGTCATCCAGGTATTCTCGAAGGGTATAACTCGCGTCTTCGACCTCTGCAGCCGCTCTTTTCAAGGTATCCACAGCCGGGCTCAGCTGGGGATCAATCCCCGCTCCTCTTTCCAGGTCTCTAAGGCATTTTGATATTCTGGACAGGACAGCATCTTCTTGGTCGTAGAGTACGGCGAAACTTGACTGCGCAATTTTGAACAATTCTTCAGCAGACTTGAGACGCCTTTTTTCCTGCTCAAGTTCCTGATCCTCGCCCAATCTAACCCGGGCGCTATCGATTTCCTCTGCCTGAAAACGGGCCAATTCCTGTCTTTCTTTTGCGAGCGATATCTCGCCCCTCAAACGTGCTATTTCTTCGGCAAGAGCCTTGAAACGCCGAACATCCTGACTGAAAGACTCTCGCTCGCCCTCCAGCCCCCCAAATTCATCGAGCAATAGGAGGTGGTTTTCTGGTTTAAGTAAGGCTTGGCTGGCGTGTTGCCCTGACACGGCCAAGAGTCGAGGTCCGATGCTTGCCAGCATTGCCACGGTTGCTATGGATCCATTAATGGTCACCCGATTTTTGCCGGATCGGGAAATAGTGCGTTTGATAAGGAGTTCACCACCAAAAGGAACATCCATGTCTTCCAATACTCGTGGCAAAGTTGAAGATTCGGGGATCTGAAAAAGGCCTTCTACCCTTGCCTCCTCTGCCCCTTCCCTTATAAGCTCTGCGGTGGCACGTCCTCCCAGCAGCAGATTGACTGCATTAATTATGATGGATTTGCCTGCACCTGTCTCGCCCGAAAGGATGTTCAGGCCTGGGTGAAAGTCGATCTCGAGATGCCTTATAATAGCAAAATCCGAAATACTGAGGCGGACTAACATCCTTAGTGTGCCGATCCTTCCCAGGTCACCCTCAGGACTTCTTCATATGTTGTTATTCCTTCGAGAAGCTTTCTGGCCGCGTTTTCCCGCAAGGTGACCATCCCTTCCTTCATGGCCTGAGATTTGATATCGCTTGGTTTTGCGTCAGGGGTGGTGAGTTTCTTCAGTTGCTCAGAATAGGGCAAGACCTCAAATATACCCGTCCTGCCGTGATAACCTGTACCGCGGCACCTAACACATCCCTTGCCCCTATAAAGGGTAAGGTGATCTCGCTCCTTCACATTAATCCCAAGCCTCTCAAGCCGCTCCGCGGGAACATCCACTGGCTCCTTGCAGTTCCCGCAGATGGTTCGTACAAGCCTCTGGGCTACCACCCCGACAAGGGTTGCTTGAATCAAAAACGCAGGGATGCCTAAGTCCAAAAGCCTGGTTACCGAAGAAGCCGCATCGTTCGTGTGAAGCGTGGACAGCACCAGGTGCCCGGTAAGGGCGGCCTGTATAGCATGTTCTGCTGTCTCCTTGTCTCTCATCTCACCAATCATAATAATATCTGGATCTTGACGAAGGATGTTTCTCAAGATGGTTCCAAAAGTTATCCCTACGGCAGGCTGCACAGCAATCTGATTAAATTCCTCATACACCATCTCAATGGGATCTTCAACGGTCACTATGTTGACTTCCGGAGAAGAAAGATACCGCAGTGTGGAATAAAGGGTAGTGGATTTACCGCTGCCTGTGGGCCCACAAACAAGTACGATCCCATGGGGCATGTGAATAAATTTTTCGTACCTCTCAAGGTCTTGGGCGCTAAACCCCAGTTGATCCAAGTCTTGAAACAGTATCTCCGGATCCATTATCCGCATTACCACCTTCTCGCCAAAGGCAACCGGAACGGTGGACACTCGGATCTCGGCTTCGGTCTCGCCCCTACCCGTCTTAATACGCCCGTCCTGAGGTCGGCGTTTCTCTGCCATGTCAAGGCGGGATAAATTCTTTATCCTGCTTACTATGGCGGAATGAACCGCCTTTGGGAGCCTATAAACCGTATGCAATACCCCGTCGATACGCATCCGAACCACACTTACGTCTCGTTTAGGTTCGATATGAACATCACTTGCTCTCTGGTCAAAGGCATAGGAAAAAAGATGGTTGACTGCGTTAACGATATGTTGATCATTGGAGGCCACCTCGCCAGCCGGTGTAAGACGCACAAACTGCTCCAAGTTGCCCAAATCAACAGGGCTGCCGGCAAACTGATGTTCTGCTGCTGCTATAGAACGCTTGAATCCATAAAATTCCTCTATAATCCGCAAAACATCAGACTTGGTGCTCACCACTGGGTTGACCTTGTATTTGGTGACCCTTGCTATGTCTTCAAGCACCTCCAAATTAAAGGGATTTGGGGTCGCCACTATCAGACATTCCTCTTTCATTCCGATAGGTACCACCAGATGTTTCATGGCAAAGGTGTGAGGAATTATGTCTGTAACTAAGTTCAGGTCAAGCTTGAGGGGGTCGATTTTCTTATAAGGAATGCCCCATTCTGAGGCGAGGGCCTGGAAGACTGTTTCTTCATCAACCACCTTATCAGGGGCGTCACACCGTTTAAGTTGTAAGAAACAAACAATGTCCACACCAGTTACGGGCTGGCCCCCAGCTGATGAATAAAACCCTTTAATCCCTTTCAAAGACCGAATCTTTTCGAGTTTATTTCTGAGATCATTCTCTCTCGCCAGGACTTCTTTCGCCTGGGTTTGTGATATGATCCCCTTGCGGACTAAAATCCTACAAACCTGCTCTACTTCTAATGCTTTGTCACCATTGGTCTTCGCCATTGTAATTCTCAAACCTTACCTAAGAGGCAGTAGAAGAGCGAACTATTCAGTAGGCCAACCAATGCCTTTGGATCTCAAGTACTTTCTCGCCTGCTCAGAGCCCAAGGTAGCAGCCTTCTTATAATCCTCCAAGAATGCACGGATGTTTCCAACCTTCCTGTAGGATGTTCCTCGATTCAAGTAGGCCTCGGGATCCTCGGGCTTGAGTTCAATAGCCCTTGTGTAGTCTGCAATGGCTTCCCTGTGCCTCCCCAGGGCAGCCAGGCAAAAGGCCCTTCCAAGGTATGCCTTCTCATCATCCTCTTCAAGCTCAATTGCCACCGTAAACGCCTTTATGGCATCTTCGTAACGCTTCAGCTTTTCTAGGATCACTCCCATGTTGAAATGAGCTACCTGATTTTCTGAATCAATTTCAGTCGCCCTAATATAATCTGAAAGGGCTGCGTTTAAATCCCCCTGCTTTTCGAGAAGCCCTGCCCTCTGAAAATACGCTTCTGAATGGTCAGGATTCAGAGAAATGGCCTCTGTGTAATCATTTATCGCCTCGGCTATCTGAGCCCGCTTGGCCCTCAGGTAACCCCTAAAAAAATAAGCATCCGCATTATTGGGGTCCAATTCGATAACCTTGGAATAGTCCTTAAGCGCTGCCGATTCATCCCCCAATTCTTCATAAAGGCTGGCCCGGTTCATGAAAATATCTGCAGAGTTCTCACCCATCTTAATGGCTTTGGTAAAATCCCTAAGAGCTTCTCGGCTTCTACCTAGCTCTCGCAGGGCATAGCCGCGGTTATTATATATTCTTGCATCATCGGGGTTAAGGGATATAGCTTTGGAAAAGTCTTCCACAGCCTTCTGATACTGCTCAAGTTCAAGATACAAATTCCCCCTGTTATAGAATGCTTCCCAGAATTTGGGATCTAAGGCGATCGCCTTTGAGTACATTAATATTGATCTCTGGAAATTCCCATCCTCCTGAGCTTGTAGAGCTTTGTCAAACAACTCCTTTGAAGCGCCACTGGTGGTAGCGCCTATGGCTTGTTCGACAATCAAAAGCGATACAATGGAACACACCAGTATAGAAAACCTCTTCATGGCACCCTCCTGCCCCCGCACCGGGAGCCGTAAAAATCCTCCAACATTGCTATTATACAAATTATTCGGAAAACACAAACCTATTCATGAGGCATATTCTTCTTATGCCACTGATTATTTATACTTCGTGAAATCTGCAGTCATCCCCAGAAGGAATATGCTTAATGATAAAATAAGACCAGGTGCCAACTAGGCACCTGGTTCTATCCTTGGAAGGTGTCGGCCTTGCCGCGAGCCATAAAGAGACTGGACTTCTGGGTTTTTACTCTGGGACAGGCGAGCGCCAACCAGCACGTGCACCTTTGGGTATGTGAAGAACCTTAATAACGGTCGCAGTCTTGGCATGGCTGTTCTTTCTTTTCACATACTGGACCTCTGCCTTGCAAGGGACTGGCAGCATCCTAAATGGCAGGGGCTTTTCATCAGTACTAAGAATTTTGACCCCAAAAGGAACCCGAAAATACTCCCCACCCTTTAATGTAACTCCTCTCTTCTCTTTGGCGACTATGATTCCCGTTGCACTCAGTGTTGTTGGTTGAGCCCTAGGAACCTCTCCCGACTGAGCCATAGAAACAGGTCCAAGTGCAACTAAAAATACTAATAATATTGTATAAATCAGGATTTGTCTCTTCATGCCAAAATCCCCCCTTTATTGTTCTCTCCAAGAAGTGAGCCCGCTTTTCACATTAAACGCCGGTTTCAGCTTGGTTCCAACGATAGTACCGGTGCTTTGTTGGATGAAGGCCTTTGCCCCTTCTTCCATGCCTATATGGACACCTACGGCAGAGGCTTTACCAGAGCCAAGACTTATCACGTCAAGAACTTTGGTCAGCTCCATACCATTCAAATTGATGGTAGTGGTGCCGTTATCAAAAACGGCCTTGTAATATGCTGTGCCCGTCTCATAGTACTGGCCGTATAGATAACTTTCCCCACCAAATCCGCATATATCTTCATTTGGCACAAACGAAGGGGTGAATACTATACCTCCTAGTACGGCGAATTTCGTTACCACCCTTTCTTTGGATAAACTCAGGCTCCTTTTCCACCCATCATAGTTTCTTGCTGTCGGCAAAAGATCATCTTCGAAAGTGCCGTAATAATCGCCATCAGTTTCATAGACATCTCCGCCTTCTATTACTATGTAGGGGTCTGCATCAAAGAGATCAGACAGACCAAGCTCCAAATTGGCTCCGTAGTTATGGTAGTATGTAGCTTTCTCTTCATTATAAAATGGATCTTTTATACCAAAGAGGTACTGTTGGTCCGAATTACTCTTGTCAGAGTCACTTAAATATCGACCAGAGCCAACATACACCCAGGCATTGTCAAAACTATCAATACTTAATGCAACCGGCGAAGTAATCGGTCTTGTGGCGTCAAAAAGTGGTCTGAGTATCCAT
>Ga0164318_10001590_pt1 | contig 20366 bp, 17 predicted proteins | sample GuaBasSedimGuay9_FD_113734 | JGI IMG/M metagenome (GOLD analysis project Ga0164318, IMG submission 113734) | Subseafloor sediment microbial communities from Guaymas Basin, Gulf of California, Mexico - Guay9, Core 4571-4, 0-3 cm | ecosystem: Environmental > Aquatic > Marine > Hydrothermal vents... | reverse complement strand
TGCCAGCCATAATGATCAGCTCTTTAATAGGAGTGTTTCTTGGTTTCGAGATTCATCCCTTTATTTCGGGTATTTCTGGGTTTGCGGCTGCGCTCATAGTATTCATAGCTGGACTGGAATTGAAGCCTGAGTTTATTAAGAAGAATAAGGAGAGAGTCCTAATAATGTTCTTTTTCGAGGCAACGATTTTCTTTACTATTTTCTACCTACTTGTAACGTTCTTGCCGCTACAGTTTGCCGTTACAATAGCCGCTATAATGGTTGCGTCAAATGAGGCATTCGTTCTGGATCTTGCAAAATACGGTGATGAAGAACTTGCACAGTTCGGTATAACGATTTCAGTACTCGAAGATGCTTTAGCTGTATTTCTATTATCTCTCGGATTTTTTGCAACTCTTACAATAAGCTTGCCTGAAGAGCATCTTGCACTACTTCTTGCGGTAATTGTCATGTTGATTCCACTTTTTTACATAATAAGTGAACCTTTTGATAGATTCATAGACAGAATAGAGAGACTTGATGCAAAAGTCTTACTTTCGATCCTTTACCTAGAGATCTTGATATCTACCGCCGAGGTTCTAGGGATACCAGAGGCTATAACGGTGTTCATAGGGGCAGTAAACCTATCTTTGAGAGGATTTGATAAAGAAGCGTTTAGGGCTATGGAAAGCTACTATGTTCTAGCTCTTATAGGCTTTGTGGCATCACTACCATATAACCTTGAATCATCTATTCCCCAACTTCTCAACATTTCTTCGATAATGTTTGTTGTAGTAGCAGGTATTCTCTTGGCGCTAATCGCTTTTGTTCTCAGGGCATCTATGATAATAATTGCCGGAACAATGGGTGGACTTGGAATTAAAAAATCACTTGAACTTGGAATAAGTTTAGGAAATACAGGAGAATTTGGATTAATTGTACTTGCAGCACTGATAGGAGAAAAGGGAATAATTCCGCCAGACCTAGCACTAGCTGCAATGGTCGCTTATGCCGTGAACTTGACTCTTGTAAGCTATTTTGTAAAAAACATTGTCAAGTTGACAAATTGGCTCCTTTCTAGGGCTCACTTTCTTTGGAACTTTCTCGATAAAGTCAGTGAAAGCGCAGACGACTTCGTAATGTATGCTGCCAAGGACGAAAGTCTTAAAAAAGATATACTTGGAATGAGTATAATGCTTATTGTTGGATATTTTTCCTTATTTGTACAGCGTCTTGTAACTCATGTTTTTATAACATATATCATGTCGATAGCTGTTATATCATCCTTCATTGTTGCTATACAGAAGTTTTACCATGCATTTAGTGAGAGCGTTGAAAGGAAACTCTTCAAGAGGGGATACGTATCTGCTTTCATGATGTTGATGAGGTTTTTAATCCTATACGTAATTGTGGCACCTATGATCAGCTTCCTTTCCATAGAATTAACCGAGTACAAACTGGCACTAAGGCTGGAACATCCAGTCAGCATATTTCTAATACTTCTAACAATATATGGACTATCCTATATTTCTGAGAGACTTGCAAATTTCTTCTTTGAAGAAAAGGAGGAGATAGTAGAAAAAATAAAAGAACTAGAGGAGATCAGCAAGATTATAGAATGACGAAGCATAGAAGTTGGGTTTTATTTCGCCTTCATATTTATGGAACCCTTCGTAGGCAACAGTCGTAAATCCAAGTTTTTTCGCGCTCATGTCTGCTTCTTCATCGCCTACCATGAAACTCTTTTCAGGAGCTACATCAAGAGTAAATATAATATAAGAGAAAAATTTTAGAGAAGGCTTTCTAAACCCAATTTTGTCAGATAGTGCAAGATAATCGAAAAAATTATACAACTGATATCTTCTCAGCACTTGAATAGTATGATAACCGCTCATCGTATTAGAGGCAAGAACAATAAGGTATCCCTTTTCTCGCACTTCGGTAAAAAACTCCTTCACTCCAGGAGCGAGGTCTATTGTAGTCACATAAGGGTAAAGATAAGCTTCTACCAGGTCATTAATGAGTTCAGGACTAGGTGGAATCTGTAGCTTGTGTAGAAGCAGTGCTATTTCGCCCTTAACATCGATTTCTACCTGCGATGTCTTACGAAGTATATCGAGTTCTCGTCTTGTCTCTCTATAAGTAGCATATATAAGGTCGTGGTCCAAAGTGATGCCGTACTTGAGAAAGACTTCTCGAAGTTTTTCTGCTCTTAAATGATGATACTCTTCGATGCTTATTTTTGGATAAAAAAGAGTACCCCAGAAATCGACTAGCAACGCCTTGTCACTCATATCGTACTAAAAGAAGAAATCTAGGTGATAAAAAACTAATGCAATAGTCCTAGATATGCCTGCCTTATCTTGTCGATATCCAGTTCTGAAGCAACGATCGGCACTTCGAGCTCAAAGTTGAGGAGGATTAACGGATGTATCTCTCCAATAAAGCCTATCTTTGTCCCATTAACTATGACCTCAGCGAATCTTCCTGGAATAAAGCTTGGATGTTCTCCGGGCTTAAGCTCGTATTTTAGACCATAGAGCTCGAAGAGAGCCTTTAGTATGGCCAATCCATCTGTTAATGTTATCTTCTTGTCTGCTAGGAGAAACGCGAGGTGTTTTTCCTCAAGTATTTCATCCTTATCTGTCACCAAAACTATGTCTCCTGTCTCGAATATCCTCTGAGGATATCCTGCATGCTTGCTGTTAGCGAGCGTGTTTAGAAGTTGCGGAATAATCCAGTTTCTCAGAGCATGGAATGCTTCATGGCGGGGATTGCTAACCTCAACGATTTTTGTTCTCTGAATGTTCATTTTATCAAACATTAGCATGGTATTCGTCATCATGTAGTTATTTATCTCTAAGAACCCCAGTCCAACCATAGCTTCACGTATACTTCTTGTAAAAACCTCAAGGCCGTTTTCTTTTCCTGGATGAAGTGGACGCATTACCTGAGGCTCTATATTCTCGTAGCCATAAGCCATCGCCACCTCTTCTGCAATGTCAACCTGGTGAAGAATGTCTGTTCTATAGAATGGATACTTCACTTCTAGTGTCTCGTCGCTAAGAGCTGTCGCATTCATGCGCATCTTTTCGAGAAGTGAGATTGTCTCTGAAACTCCTAGATCGAGGCCTAGCAATTTCTTATTCAGGCTTACATCATAGTTTATTGTTTCAGGGTCTAGGCGCGGTGAGACTTCTTTTCCCCATGGTGCTTGCATCTCTATAAGCCCTATCTCGCCGCCCCTCTCCGCTACGGCTGTTACTATTATAGAAATGACTTTTCTTGCGGCGTTGAGGTCTATGGACGTAACGTCGATCAATATATCTGTTGTCTCTTGTGTCACACGGAATTCTTCGCTATTAACTATTGGAGGGAAACTGACAACTTTTCCTTCAGCATCAACAATAAGAGGAACCTTTTCTTTCCCCTCTACGAGGTGTTTATAAGCGATACCCTTGGGGTGTTTTCTAAGTATCTCGAGTGGTGTCATCTCTTCTTTAAAATCGAGAGGCGGAAACTTTACGCTCTTGGGGTCAACGGCTACGTACTTTACTGGGAGTTTTATCTCTTTAAGGTCGTATAGCCCTATTGAAACCTTCCTCCTATCTCGTCCATAAGTTATATGGATCTTTTCTTGCAGTTGCATTAGCTGACGAATGGATTCATCGTCAAGGCTAACTCCATAAACAGTTGCAAAAAGGACATAAGGACGGTAATCAGGTCCTTCAACATAACCTTTGCTAACAACGCCACGCACCCTATATCTTGGCAACCCTTTCTCTACTTCTAGCAATCCTCTAAGCGCTATGCTAAGCCCTTCTGCAGAGTAGAGGTCTGGACGATCATGTGTTGCTTCATAGCTTATGAGCTCGTCTTCTATCTCTTCTATCTCGCATTTCACCTTTGGTAATATTTCCTCTATCTCTTTTACGCTTAAATCACGTTTTACAAGTCTTTCCAAATCCCACAAATAAACGTCGACAACTGGCACATCTATCACCTAACCAATTCATGAATGAGAGGACGAGGTGATTTTCTTATGAAATCAATATCCTGAGCGAACAGGAGACGTATATCGTCGATTCCAAGTACAGTCATCGCGATCCTGTCAATGCCTATTCCCCAAGCAGCAACGTTCACGTTTTTCAGCCCTAGAGGCATTATGACTTCTGGTCGAAACATTCCGCCTGGGAAGACTTCTATCCAGCCAAGCTTAGGGTGTTTTATGAACCCTTCTACGCTAGGCTCTGTGAACGGGAAGTATGCAGGCTTTACCTTTACTTTACCAAGGCCGAGCCTATTTGCCATCTCCTGGAAGAATCCGAGGAGATTTCTGAACGTGACGCTTCTTCCTACGATTATTCCTTCAAGCTGGTAAAACTCCATGCTGTGTTTTGCATCCAGGTTTTCTGGACGGAACACTCTGTCCAACGAGAAACACATGTACTCGCCTTCGCCTCTTTCATAAATTGTGCGCATAGATACGGCTGTTGTTTGTGTCCTCAAGACGAGCCGGAGAGCCCTTTCTGGGTTCCACTTGTAGCCCCATCCCCTGGAACCTGTTTCCCAGCCATATTCGTGTGTAGCAGCAACTCTTTCAAGGTAATCTTTATCATCAAATCTTCCTTTAAGCTCGCCTTTTACGAAATATGTGTCATGAATTTCTCTTGCAGGATGATCTTGGGCTTGGAAGAGCGCGTCAAAGTTCCATAACTCCATCTCGACGTGAGGTCCCTTCATTTCTTCAAAGCCCATAGACACGAGGATCTCTCTAATCCAGTCCAGAAACTCAAGATAGGGGTGTTTTCTCCCATAAGATATGCTCGGAGGAACAACCGACAGGTCAAAGGGCTTAAAGATGGCTTTCTTCCATCTCCCGCTGACTATGATTTCTGGTGTAAGAGTAGTTATAACCTCTCCAACTTTTATCAGTCCTTTACTATACAATTCTTTTAGGAGTTCTGTCGGCTCAACAAATATGAATGAACGCTCCTTTTTTACAACTAGCTTTCTTCTCCTAAGTTGGTTTAGAATATTTTTATCGACGCTTTTACCCTCATGTATTTTTCTTAAAGATTCCTCTATCTCCCTTATTGATTCCTCTACTTTTGAAATGTCTTCAATAAGAGAAATCATGTCGCCCTCAAACTTTACTGCCTTTAGCTTCGCTAGCTGAGCTAATCCTATATTGGCTTCCTTTTCAGAAAGCTGGATACCCCTTTCAGAGGCCTTTTCCAGAATCTCGGACTTTTTCAGTGTTTTCCACTCTTTTAATAGCTCTAATACACGTCTCTCAGGTAACCCTCTTTCTAGATAATTTACTCCTTCCTGTGTCAACACATATAGGTCTTCTCGTTTACGCTCTACTTTTATGAGGTTTTTAGCTCTAAGCTCTTCAATGTCACGCATTAGGTCTTCTCTTTTTAAGCCAAGTTGTTTAGCTATAGAATCAATGTCTCTTATGCCAGAAATAACTACATCTAAAAGCCTTTTCTGTCTCTCAGGTAGATATAACGGTTTTAAAATTGGCTCTGCATTCGCCCCTTCACCGCTCATACTAGTGCACCTGATATTATATAAACATTCTATTCAATTATCAGCACATTATATATTTTCCAAGGTGTTTTTTGCCTTTAAAACGGATACGCGTCGTATATATCTAAAGAGTAAGACATTAACATTTGGTAGACAAGAATGCTTGATGTTAAAGCTATTAGAAAGGATTTTCCGATTTTTGAGAGAAAAATACATGGAAGACCACTTATATATTTTGATAATGCTGCAACAAGCCAACGCCCTATACAGGTTATTGAGGCGGTTTCAAGGTTCTATAAGAACAGGAACGCCAATATAGGTAGGAGTGTTCATGAGCTAGGCATTTCTGCTACAGAGGAATATGAGCAGTCCAGAAGGGTTATAGCCAGCTTCATAGGTGCAAAGTCCACGGAGCTTGTATTTACTAAAAACACTACAGAAGCCATAAATCTTGTCGCATACTCACTACTAGTTTCCGGGATTATTAGTCAAGGAGATGAAATTATAATAACAAGGATGGAGCACCACAGTAATATGCTCCCGTGGTTAAAGATATCAAAGGTTGTAGGAGCCGAACTGAAGATAGTTGAAGTAGATGACAAGGGAAGGCTGCTTCTAGATGATTTAGAGAAAAAAATCGGAGAAAAAACGAAAATGGTAGCAGTAACGCATGTCTCAAATGTAACAGGAATAATTAATCCTGTAAAGGAGATTTGCTCTATTGCCCATTCTGCAGGAGCGCTTTGTCTAGTAGATGGTGCACAGTCTACACCTCATCTCAGCATAAATGTAAAGGATATCGATGCCGATTTTTTTGCTTTTTCGGGACACAAGATGTTAGGGCCCATGGGCATAGGTGGATTATATATTAGAGAGGAGCTTGGTGAAAAACTTGAACCACCTTTTCCAGGCGGAGGAGCAATAACAGATGTAGTATGTGAAGAGACATGTAGTGCTAAATGGCTTCCCAGTCCTCATAAGTTCGAGGCGGGGACGCCAAATGTTGCAGGAGCTGTGGGTCTAAAAGAGGCTGTAACTTATCTAAGGAGGATTGGAATGGAAAATATAGAACAACATGAGAGGGAATTAGCCAAATATTTTCTAGAAAATATAGGAGGTCTCAAGATCGAAATATATGGACCAATGGATTTCAAAGAGAGGCTAGGTGTCATAAGCTTCAACATAAGAGGTATTGCACCACACGATCTTGCAGCATTACTTGATTCAGAAGGAATAGCGGTACGAAGTGGGCATCACTGTGCATTGCTCTTAGTGAGAAGACTTGGTGCCCCTACGGGAACTGTTAGAGCTAGCTTCTACCTATATAACACAAAGGATGAGATAGATGTAATGTTAGATGTACTTCAAAGAGTAGAAAAGTTGATAGCATCTTAGACCTTGTCCTGTATATAATCCTTGCCTTCCTTTAATGCGAAGTAGGCTCTGAAAATCTCCCTTGCAAGATAGGCTGCATGACTTGGCATAGAGAGAAGAGAGTCTAGAGCCATTGAGCCTAGCAATCGAACAGGATCTCTATCCCTATACACCTGAACAATGGTCCCTTCCCAGTCTCTATGTTCAACGACTATTTCATCATTCTCAACCTTTATGATAAAGTTTCCCCGAGGATCTGTAACGAAAGCCTTAGAAACTTCTTTAAAATGTTTCTCTAAAACTTTCTCGGCGTTTTTCCAGTCATGCTCATAGATATGGGCAGAGCTACTAATGATGGTTACATAGCCAATTTTAATTTCTTTGCCCGTCCTTTTTGAAATGTGCTCAGCGATTTTTGAAGCCAAGACTATTTGACCATAGGCATTTATGGGCCATGCAGAGTAGATATCATGACTCCTAAAGTAAGCTGTATGGTTATAGTATTCGCCGGAAAGGTCTCCTTGGATTAGCAATAGACATGGCGGTGAATCTGAGAGTCTGTCGTTTTTGTGGCTCCATGTCACCATAATTGCTCTACGGGTATAGTTTTTCTCGATAAGCTTATCGACAAAGTATTCAAACTGGTTTTTTCCCTCCGGGTGTTCGAAGAGTCTCTGCCCATAAGTGTAGCTAACCTTACTACTTTCACTTGGATTAAGCAGGGATTCCGCATGAAACTTGAAATCGTCTTGAGAGAAATATTCAAAGAATTCTTTTTCCAGCTGGACTTTCTTGGAAAAAACGCCTATCACAGCCATAACATTTAGCATCTGCTTTTGTTTTTCGCCATATTCAGTATCTTTCACATAACCATACATGAGGATTGTTCTGAGAAGCTTAATCCATGTCCTGAAAAGGCTGTACTCGAACAAAAAATGACCAGATAATTGGTGTCTCCACGACGATACTCCTATGGGTTCAATTATTTCTAACCCTAAACGACGTCTGTGAGCGTTACTAGCAGGGTTATAATGCGATTTAACAGCATCGAAGAGCTTCTTCCAGTCACCCTTTTTAAACGCAGCACGTAGGTCCACGACCTTTACCTTGTCTAATATTTCCTTTATCTCACTAATGTTCCACAACAGCTTTAGTCCAGGAACAATCTTCTTATTAACAAAAAGTTCTACCAGCGCTTCTCCGCTTTTCGACAAATCCGCCCCAAAAACTATCAAAGTGTCGATAACAGGGTTCTGATCGAGCGTATGTATAACAAAATTTATACCATACATGCTATAAAGTGTGCCCACTATGTTGACTTTATCTATAAGATTGCCTAGCCTTTCAGCGACAATTTCCTTTTTTGTCCACAGGGTAGCTATTGCGATGTTGGAACGGGGATTCACAATAACTATGTCCTTTTTCATCAATTTCGAGGTATTTATCCAGGTATGCGAATATATTTTAAACTTTTAGCTTTAACATTAGGGTAAAGTTTCTTCGGGACCCACAGTAAATGTGGGTTCAGGACTTACATAGTTCCTGATTATTATGTCGTCTATATACCACCCTTCATAGTTATTATATAATCCGTCAACAGAATCGAATCTAAACTTTATCAGAATATTATTGTTAATATAGCTGGAAATATCTATGCTCTCCACGTGCCAATAGCTCAACGAGTCAGTGTTAGATCCCCTTTGCCATAACAGCTTCCAAGTGTTTCCACCATCAGTTGAAATCCACACTTGCATTCTGTCATATATTCCTCCATACCATCTTTCAACCTGCCACCAAGTCCAGAACTCTAGGATCGCTCCTTGCAGTCCATTAAGAGATACTGAAGGTGAGATAATAGCCCCCCTGGTGAGTCCGACATTATATGTTCCCAAGTTTTCATCTCCGTACCACCAAGAGTAGCTTCCACTATGACTTCTCCTAGAAGTTATGTGCCACAGCCCGTTGTATTCATCAATTACTGTCCAACCATCCTGTCCACTCTCTACGTCGTCGTAGAAGGTGAAAACATTGTGCGGGTCGCTTATGCTTGCGGCAGAAGGATTGCCGTAGTACATATATATGCTGACTTGACTGTCAGCTGGGATTGAGGGTACTTTAACCCAGATAACAGCTGTTTGGGCTACAGGGTCCCATTTTTCTATCCAATAGCTTAGAAGGGTCAGTTTATCGTCTGCAGTGAACCTAATGTCGGCGCCGTCGCTGTTTGCCTTCGAAAAGTCAAAGTTGGACGAATCAAGAATAATTTTAACCGGATAGTTAGTTAATGCCGTCCCGGAGTTTTCCTGTATGACTATTTCACGCCTATATTGCCATCCCTCCAACCAAGGCTCGAACACGGCTGTTAACGTATGGTTTTGGTTCATTATGACTGTGACAGGGTTTATTGGTGCTGAGGGGGTTCCATCGATAATCCACTTCCACAGAACATAGTTGACGTTCGGATAAGCCGTAATGTCTACGCTGGTTCCTTCAGGATACTTATAGACGCCAGGTTCAGGATCTGTTGTGCCATATAATGGGTCGTTGACGGAGATATTAAGGTAGTATAGAACCGTGTAGGGCTCGAAAACTGCTGTCAGGTTTACATATCCTGAAACGACGACGGTTACGGTGGCATTAGTGCTATATAATGTTCCGTTAAGAAGCCAGTGCGAAAAAACATATGCTGGATTGGTCTCAACTGCAGTAACTGTCACAGATGAACCTGTTATGTAAGTATAGTCTCCCGGTGATGGGTTGGTGGAGCCCGATCCGGGCGGCGAAACTTCAATATGTAAGGTGCTAGTGTTAAGATAAAATGTTTGAGGGGTTATACGTATGTTCCCAATCTTTATAACTTGTGTGGCTCCGATCAGTCTTATTTCCAGGACATCGTTCATAGAAAGTGGGAATAAGGCTGACACCTTTATATCATCTAACGGAGTGATTACAGCAGAAACATTTACTCTTTTAAGCGTAGAAGATGACCGTATCCAAATACCGTTAAGATAAAAGACACCAGGACCATTGTTTTCCACGACCATGTAAAGTCCTGAAGTGTTAAGCAAATGATAAACTATTCTCACTTGATCAAAGTCTACTTCAAAAGCCTGGCTAGATGTGAACGATAATATAAAGCTAGGAGAGCTTATAGAGATATTGGAAGGCATGCCTGGAAGCATAAAGTATTCTCCATCCAATTTAAAGGAGTTTGTTGATGGATCATATGCATAGACCTTCATTACCACGCTTGTGTTTGAAAGAAGGTATATGTTGGTTGTCAGGTTTATAATATTGTCTACGAGATTTACGTCAAATTTAAGAGCAGCCGTATAGCTTTTGCCTAATTCTTTAGCAAGCAAAACTATATTGTCTATGCTGAAGTTATGGTAATTGGTTCCCGTAAGTCCAAGCAAATAGCTTGCGTTGAAACGTATTTCAAGTTTATGACTACCAGCTGGAAGTATCTTGTTTATCGATATATTTGCGCTAGAAATGACATTATCTGAAAAGCTAATGGTTGTCTGATAAATTAGCTCGTTGTCGAGAAATACATCCAAAGTTCCTTCTCCCATATTTGGTATGGTTGTATCGAATTTCGAAGAATAGTTGAAAATGAGATAATAAACTGTCGCGTCATTTTCAAGCTGAAAAACTTGGCTTAAAGTGCTTTTAGACCATGTGGCATCGCTTGTAATTACTGTTGCGTTATAACTGGAAAATGTCCACCTTGAGGTTCCATCGCTTTCTGCAGTTGTCGTCCAATATGTGCCTCCGAGACTAAAGTCGCCGTTTTCTATAGCATTATGTGGGGACGGTCCTGTTGAATACAGTTGACAATACGTATTGTCAATGTACTCGAGGTTTGTCAAAGTACAGTTTAAACTTCCATCTTCTACAGTTAGCGTAAGATCACTTGAGATATCTCCTACAACGGGATATGTGTAGTTGATTTCTAGGCTAGGAGAACCCTCTTCTAATGTTTTCCTATATATTCTCATTGCCTCCTGGTAGACTTCCTGTTGCCCAGCGTAAAGTTGTATAACAAAAAGTGCTACAAAGGAAAAAATTATAGCCAAGAATACAGCGCCTATAACAGTAGCCTGACCCTTACGGAACATAATCTATCACCTCGAAACAATTGTACAGAGTGCAAACTTTGACCCGATACGTTCCACTAGATGTTAGTGGTGTTTCAATCTCTATTGATTCTCCGACTTTGAGAGGAATTTTACCGTTCCAAACTAGGGTATCGTTGAAATAGAGCGAAACAATGCTTGTTTCATAGTCGCCGGTATTGGTTATGTAAGCACATATCTTTCCCGCCTCATTTTTATAGAGAATTTCCACTAACACGTACTCGCCTAAACTACGCCTAACCATTGATTCCTCGATTTTTATTCTCTGCTGATAAGTCTGCATCTGAGGATAAAACCAGCTCCAAAACCCAAGCCACATTAGCGTGGCTATAACAACCAGCAACAATGCGCCGATAATCTCCGCTTGGCCCATCCTCATCAAGATTCCTAAAATATTGATTGTTCACAGAAAAATATAAGTATAATGAGAAAAAACAGCAAGCTTATAGCCTTTATAAATGGACCAGCCGAAATATTACCGATGAAAGAGTCCAGGAGAGAAGACAAAAAATATTTCAAGCTGATGAAAGAATACGTTCCTACACTCGGCTTAGGAACATGGGGTATAGGCGGAGGCTTCTGGTCTCCAGATACAAGCCGAGATAAAGAATGGATCTCAGCCCTACGTAGAGGAATAGAGCTTGGAGCAACACTAATCGATACAGCCGAAATGTACGGAGGCGGTCATTCGGAAGAAATAGTTGCTCAGGCAATAAAGGATTTTGACAGAGAAGAACTTTTTATAGTAACAAAGCTCTGGCCAAAACATGCAAGAAGGGACGACGTATTTAAGGCGGCGAGGGCTAGCGTAAAGAGACTGGGGACATACATAGACCTCTACCTCCTACATGCACCAGCAAGCGATGTACCCATATGTGAGACCATGCGCGCAATGGAGGATCTAATAGACGAGGGAGTGACAAGGTTTATAGGACTGAGCAACTTCGGAGTCGAAGCGATAGAAGAGGCTAGAAGCTGTCTGAGCAAAACAGATATCGTGGCGATACAAAACAAGTTCAGTCTGCTCGACAGGAGAGACGAAAAAACAGTGATCCCATACGCCCAGAGAGAAGGCATGATGTACATGGCATATACCCCCCTTGAGAAGGGAAGGCTTGCCAGAGACCCATTCCTAGCAGAGATAGGTAAAAAGTACAGAAAGACTGCCGCACAAGTTGCACTCAACTGGCTCATAGTCATAGAGCCTGTCGTGCCAATACCGAAAGCCGCAAGGATAGAGCATGTAGAAGAAAACGTTGGCGCAATGGGCTGGAGACTCTCAAGAGAAGACTGGGAGGCGATCTCCAAAAAATTCTCAAGGGTTATAGCTTAGAAAGCACTGTTTTTTCCTAATAATCTTCTTTATATACTTAAGTGGAACATATTCAGAGAGATAGACGATATCGCTAGCTTTATAGACGCCTATATCCTGTGAGAGCTTTCTACCATCTATGACCAGTACAACGGGATTTCTCGATATACTCGCCCTCTTCCAAGCATCTTCTATCGAGCTTGTTAAATGCACATATCTTCTCTTCATGGGTTTAAGCCCCTCCCGTAGGATAGACTTCAACTTTTCCATACCAGTCCCGTGGAAAAGATCTCCATCAACGACAACTCTCTCGTATCTAGGAGAAACACTAATTGAATGCCCGTAGCGGGCTCTGATTCTACCCTCTTTGATCTCAAACCTGCCCTTAGGGTCGAGAGAAGCGACAGCTAGAATATGTTCCATTGTAACCCAGCTGTAGTCACTCTTCCTCCATCTGTTTCTTATTGCGTCCAAAAGCTCATCCAAGCTTACAAACCCCTCGTTATCGACTCGTAGATTTACCACATAAGGGAAGTGTCTCAAGAGACCGCTCATCAGCTTGCTCAGCTTTTCCCTCCTGATACCGTCTAGGAAAACCTCGGCTTCTCTGCCACAGTGTATTGGCGTTTCACAGAGTTTTCCGCAGACTCTGCATCTATAGATGGTTTTAACCATAACTAGCTCGAATAATGGAAGAATTGATAAAATAACTTTTATTCAGATAGAAAAGCCTAGAATATTGGGGTCGCTGGCTGCCACTAACAAAGATCAGCCCAAACCTATGCGCTAAATGTAAAGGGGTAAGAAAGCTCTGCGGTCTTCCACGATGTCCCATTATTGTAAAGCTAGAGCAACAGCTCAGAGTAGCTCAGTCGCTGAAAACGAAAAGGGAATTATACTCGCCGACACCACCCTCAGTCCTTGTCGGGGAACAAGGATATCCTAATGTCAGAGTGGGGGTGAATCTCACACCCTATGATGATAAACCTGGCTTCTATGAAAACCCCAGGGAATGGTGGGGGAAGCTTAATCTCTACGATATCATAAGGCTACGCACGTCTATCATTTTCTCGAACAAACGTCTATCAGTGAAATCTATGGACGAAAAGATAGCTGAAGCCATACTAGAAGCAGCAGCGTCAACAAAGCCGGTATACTCTGAAGTATATTTCAGGAAGCCGCCTAAACCAAGACCCATAATAGACACACAGCTAAAACCAGTTGGAATACAAGGCGAAGTAGAAAAGATCTCTATAACCGAAAACCCGAAAGTTCCAAGAAGGGTAGACCAGTTGATACAGGAAAGAATACCTGCCAGAGATGCAGTAATCGAACTCTATATCAGCGGCTTAGACGTCTACTACATCCAAAGAATCTTCTCAGCAGCTGGTCTAGGTGTAAGAAAGAAATTTGTCCCAACACGCTGGACAATAACAGCGGTCGACAAAATAATATCACAGCACATATTCCGCCGAGTCAAACACTATAAGGAATACCCAACCTATGAAATCTACCATACATCCTACATAGGCAACAGGTACACAATCTTCATAATACCAGGAACATGGAGCATAGAAATGATTGAAGTATGGCTCCCACATTCTGTATGGGTTCCTGGAAGCAAGCCCTACATATATACGGTACATGAGCTAGAGGACGGAAAACCTAACGACGAAGACGGCGGATATTACGCTATAAGGCTCTCAGTACTAGAGTTCCTCGACAAGCAGAAACGTCAAGCAAAGGTAATAGTGGTTAGGGAGATAACACCCGAGTACTTCGCACCTGTAGGCTCATGGCAGATCAGAGAAAGTATAAGAAATGCATTTAAACAAAGGCCCGAAAAACCCGGAAGCCTAGAAGAAGCCCTTGCTATACTAGCTAGGAAGACAATACTTTCTCTCGAAGAGATAGTCAAGAATAGCAAGCTATTAGATATAGTGCAGAGACAGAAAATGATTACAGAGTTTTTCTAAAGGTAGAAGCTACTTCGAAAATTCCCCAGATTCATAAAGCCTTGTCAACTTAACCAGAATATCCGTACGAGTAACAATCCCTATCGGGCGATTCGAATCGTCAACAATAATTATCCTACCAACCCTGTGCGAAGCCATGGTCTTCATCAAGTCCAAAATATCAGCATCCTTGCTCGCCACAACAACATTTCGGTCAACATAGTCTGACACAGTGGCATCAACATCATTCTCGATAAACGCCCTAGCAACATGGTTGCTAGTAACAAGACCGACAAGAACACCGTTATCGTCGACTACTGGTAAGGCTCTAATATTGTTCGAAAGCAAAAGCTCAGCAACGTCTCTTAGAGTTTCTTTAGTGTTCGCCTTGACGAGGTTCGTAGACATTATCTCGGAAGCTTTAAGTCTAGGAATTGCTATAAGACTATCAACATCAACAAGAATTTGTCTCCTCTTTACATCTACTCTCGTCACAGTTCCACCCACAATTAGCCTTGTGAAAGGAGTAGGGCCAATGCAAACCCGGTCTCCTACCCTGATATCCGTGTACCCTCTCCCAGCAACTTCGAGAACAGCCTTGGTGCCAATAGGACTGGTAATGTTCATTAGCTCAAGATTTACAACTAAAACCTTACTCTCACGTCCGTTGAGAAAAAGCTTTAAAGGCTCCCATAACCTCTCGCCAAAAGTGAAATACTCAAGAACCTCCATTCCCTTAACAGTAGGAATATATCCGCCAGAAGGACCAGTCTTAGCTTCAATTAAACCTAAAGCCTTCAATGCAGGCATAGAATTCCGTATAGTACCATCACTCTTTTCAAGATATTCGGCAATCTCCATACTCGTTATAGGACGCTTTTTAGATCTATAGAGATTTACTAAAGCCTGCAATATCTCGATATGACTCTTTGTAAGATCCATAAACATAAAAAATAAAAACAAAATAATTAAGTTTAACTAACATTTCACTAAAACGCCCAGAATGGTGGACCGGGGGGGACTTGAACCCCCGACCTCCGCCACCCTGGCGGTCCATAGACCATGCCAGGGCGGCGCTCTCCCAGCCTGAGCTACCGGCCCCTGTTTTATTTTCTATGGTTTGTTCCCGAAAATATTGTTGGTGTCGTGTTTTTATTTTTTACTGCATAAGGCTGGGATGGTTTGTTACTTATAGTTTCGGATATTATTTTTGTTTGCTAGATAAAACTTCTTACATGTGATGTATTTAAAATTTGAGTGAAATAATATTATCAAGTATTATTGTAATATCACACATGCTAAACACTAAGTCCTATTCTCTAACTGCAGTCATGGCTGCATTGTTATCTGTAATCACATACATTTTGGGTCCACAATGGGCTATCCTAACACATCTGCCGGGAGGAGTTCTCATAGTGCCCTTGAGCGGCTCTTTTGTTGCATTGGTTTTAGCCTTAGGTGTTGATTTTGGTGCAACTATAGTTCTAACATTGTGGAGTCTCTTATTGATAATGACGCCTGCAATAGGTTTTGCTCCAGGTATTCACAAAGTTTTCCCTGCTTTTCTGACAGGACTGCTGGACGATATTTATTGGAGGATCTGGGTAAAGTGTAGCTGTAAAGACTCTTTCAAGGTGGGTTTTTTCGGAGTGTTTCACACTATAGTCATGTGGACAATGCTTGTTTTCTTCTTCTGGATTTTTGGGGTTCCAGCATATATGTTGGTCTTGAATCCTCTGTTTCCGATTCTAGCCTTGGGAGATGCGGTTCTTACTTTTATGTTATCAGCAACTTTGTATAAAGGGGTAAGTTCTAGGCTGGTGCTAAAATCTTTAAACAACGATTAGAGAGACAATAATGTGGATAAACTAGAAGAAGTTTCCAACTTGATTTCTAAGATTTGTGGATTCGAAAAGGAGGTTGAGGGCAACAAAGCCAGGTTTATAGATAATGCTGGAAACATTCAACTATACCTTTTCCCAAGGGCGAATATCCCACGGCTAGGGCTTTACGGGATATATGCGGCCCACTTTATTGAAGTATGGGAAGGTGAACGTTTAGAGGAAGGGAAAAAAATTGTGATAGATAAGGATGATGTTCTTTCATGTGTATATAAGGCTTTGAGGAGTTTCAATGAAAAACTCATTAGGGTGATTAAGCTTCGGGCAAATATGGAGATCCTCATATTTCTTTATCTTTTGAAACAAACAATTTTCAGGTTATAAGAGAGTTTATGGTGTTTGGAAATATTCGCTTTTTGCCTAGGGTGAAGAGTGGAGGATATGTGTGGAGGAAGCCCAAAGTACAGGGGTGTCTTGGAGATGGATTGTATGGCTGGCTGGACGGACATATAGTAAGGTTTAAGAAAAATAGAATAGGTTTTGTGAGGGGCCTGTATGTTTTCAAGGATTGTAAACTTGTGGCTGATATAGCGTTGTATGAAGATATGAGAGAGTTTGAGGAGAAGGATGTTGAAGGTATTTTCTTGAAAAAGCTGCCTTATAGATTGGCTGCGATACTAGTTGATGAAAGCGAGGTTTGTTGTTGTGGTTACAAGGTCGCTGAGGTATTTGATGAGGAAGCTTGGGAAACCCCCCTCTGGAAGAGGGTTTATGATCGTTTTGAGCTTGTGGTTAAAGATTTGGTTTTTAGCGTTTGTTGATGATTTATAATGATAAATGTTCAAAAAATGTTTTATCTTTTGACGAGCAATTTTTCGTCGATCAACGATGGGAGTTTTGCCTGTAACTGAAAAGAAGGTTTTCTTAAACAGGCTCGAGGAGATAAGGAAGAGGGCCCTTGACGATCCTGAGGGTTTTTGGGACGAGCACGGGAGAGTTCTAGAGTGGTTTAAGCAGTGGGACAAAGTTATCGAGGATAAGGATAAGCCTTCCTATAGGTGGTTTGTTGGCGGTAAGATAAATGCTTCCTATAATGCTGTGGACAGACACGTTAAGACGTGGCGCAAAAACAAGGTAGCGATTATATGGTAGAGCGAGGATGGTGAGGTGAAGAAATACACATACCGTGACCTCTTCGTGGAGGTAAATCGTGTCGCTGCTCTTCTAAAGAACTTTGGTGTTGAGAAGGGGATGGGATAGCGCTTTATTTGCCAATGATTCCAGAGCTTCCCATATTCATGCATGCTGCGGCAAGGATAGGTGCGATACACACCGTAGTGTTTTCTGGTTTCAGTAGTGACGCCCTGGCGAAGAGAATAAATGACGCTAAATCAAAGTTGCTCGTCACCGCGGATGGTGGATTTAGGAGGGGTAGGGTCATAAGGCTGAAAGACATAGCTGATAAGGCACTCGAATCAACGTTTTCCGTAGAAAACGTGATAGTAGTCAAGCGCACCGGAATAGAGGTAAACATGGTAGAAGGCAGAGACTTCTGGTTCTACAAGCTCATCGACGGTATACCGAAAAACACGTACGTCGAGCCAGAGAAGCTCGACGCCAACCATCCATTGTTTATTCTGTACACGTCGAAGACTACGGGCACGCTAAGGGAGTTTATCATTCGACTGGAGGGGTACCTTGTGTGGGTTTATTGGACCCTAAAGTGGGCTTTTGACCCAAACGACGAGGATATATGGTGGTGTACCGCGGACATAGGCTGGATCACTGGTCACAGCTACATAGTGTACGGTCCCCTACTACACGGTCTAACGACGCTTATGTACGAGGGCGCCCCCGACTATCCTGCGCCAGACAGGTGGTGGAGTATCGTTAAGAAACATGGCGTGTCGATCTTGTACACGGCGCCGACTGCTATCAGGATGTTTATGAGATATGGCAGGAAGTGGGTGGATATGCACGACTTGAGTTCGCTCAGACTATTGGGGACTGTGGGCGAGCCTATAAACCCCGAGGCCTGGAACTGGTATTATGAGGTTGTCGGGAAGAAGAGATGCCCTATAATAGATACCTGGTGGCAGACGGAGACTGGAGGCTTCATGATAGCCCCAGCAGCTGGAATAGCCCTCCCTCCGCTTAAGCCTGGTAGTGCTACTTTACCGTTGCCTGGTGTTGATGCAGAGGTAGTCGATGAGAAAGGAAATCCAGCACCACCCAACACGAGGGGATACCTGGTTATCAAGAAGCCCTGGCCTGGTATGTTGATGGGGGTTTGGGGAGACCAGAAGAGGTATATTGACACGTACTGGAGCAGGTTCCCAGGCTGGTATTATCCAGGAGACTATGCCATGAGGGACGAGGACGGTTATTTCTGGATACTGGGAAGAGCGGATGAGGTGCTTAAAGTTGCTGCACATAGGATCGGAACCATGGAGATAGAGAGTGCACTTGTGTCTCACTCTGCCGTTGCTGAAGCAGCCGTGGTGGGTAAGCCAGATCCCGTTAAGGGCGAGGTTCCACTAGCATTTGTAGTTTTAAGGGAAGGAGTTAAGGCGGACAAAAAATTGGAGGAAGAATTGATCAAGACAGTAGCTGAAAACATAGGACCCATCGCTAAGCCAGCTGGAATAATTTTCGTATCAAAGCTTCCGAAGACCAGGAGCGGGAAGATAATGAGGCGTGTCCTCAAAGCGATAGTTAAGGGCGAAGATATAGGGGGACATTAGCACTATAGAGGACAGAAGTGCAGTCGACGAGTTGCTAAAGTTGTTCAAGCGTTGACAAAAACCATTGTAAAGGAATCTTATCCCCATTAAAAACCTGGTTTTTTGTGTATAATCACGTGAGGGAAACGTTATCTATACCTTGTCCCTAAATATTTCTTGAAACTGATGCGCATAGACCTAATAGTGCTTGCCAGGATGCTAGATGCTCTCTATGAAGAGGGTAGGATGAGGAAAACCCGGCTCCAATTAGCAAGTAGACTAAACTATCCCGCATTTAAGAGATATCTGAAGTGGATGATTGAAAAAGGTCTTGTAAAAATAGTAGTGACAAAAGAGGGAGAGTTTGTTGAATTAACTAGAGAAGGGCTGGAGTCCTATGAGAAACTTGTAATGTGGGTAAAAAAATTTGTTGAAGAAAAGCTTTAAGCTTCTAGTTTGAAGAGTAGGTGTATCAATTTCTCGATGTCCCACGCTGGCGTCACAGGCTCGGCTTCTGGAGCTTCTGCTAACATCTCATAGTAGTTTTCCATGGCTGAGACAAGCTGGTCATAGATCTTATAGTATTTATCGTATACTTTTGTTATCTGGGGATCCGGCTTTATTCTGGCTCTTTCCTTGAAGAACAGCTTTGTGCCTTCAGAGAAACTTTCAATAAGCTTCGTTCCGACACCTGCAACGATAGCATCACCTGCGAGTGCTGCATCGAGAAGTTCAGGAAGTATAACCTCCTTTCCTGTAACGTTGGCCTTTATCCTGGCCCATGTTGGCGTCTTTCCCCCGCCTCCCATAACGACGATTTCATTCGAGGATATTTCCTGTTCCTGAAGGACCTCCAGTATTTTTCTAATCTCATATGCGATGCCTTCCATCAATGCCCTAAAGACGTGTGCGCGAGAGTGGTACACTGTAAGACCGAAGATAAGTCCTCGAGCCTTTGGGTTCCATCTGGGTGCTCTTGCTCCCGAGAAGAATGGAAGAACTATTAATCCATTTGATCCAGGAGGCACATATTCGGCCTCCATATCCAGGTACTCATAGGCTCTCCTACGAGTCATGTTTGCAAGTATAGATTCTCCTTCTGCAAACTGGTCTCTAAACCATCTAAGCACGGCTCCAGCAGTAGACATTCCAGCCTCGATTGTCCACTTACCTTTCACGGCAGATGCTGTGACAACATATCTCATCTTTGGGTCAAGCTTGGGTTCATCTACATGGGTTGCTGTTGTCGAGCCTGTTCCGGTAGATTCTTCTAGACGTGTTGGTTCGAGTATTCCAGCACCTAGAACCTCGGCCTGCCTGTCTCCCATACCTGCTACAACGGGTATACCAGCAGCTATACCTAGTATGTCCGCTGCATCCGTAGTCACTTCTCCAATTACTTCGCTACTTGGGTATGCATCAGGGAGAATGTGTGAAAACTCTGATAGACCGAAGTCCTCTATTAGCTCGTGGTCCCACTGTAGCTTGTTGATATCGAAGAGCAT
>Ga0164318_10001589_pt1 | contig 20367 bp, 18 predicted proteins | sample GuaBasSedimGuay9_FD_113734 | JGI IMG/M metagenome (GOLD analysis project Ga0164318, IMG submission 113734) | Subseafloor sediment microbial communities from Guaymas Basin, Gulf of California, Mexico - Guay9, Core 4571-4, 0-3 cm | ecosystem: Environmental > Aquatic > Marine > Hydrothermal vents... | reverse complement strand
CGATGGTCGACATTATGTAAAATACTCCATCCAAAAGCAAAAGTTTGAAGCCCAATCAGACAAAGAAGCTCTAAGGAAAGTCAGAAAGTTAATGAAAGAAAAGCAGCTACTGTTTCAAGGAAAGCCATATCCAGCTATTCCCATCGAACTCATAAAGATAGATAAGAAGGTAGTTAAATCGTGGAGAGAGTATTAAAAAATTTAAAAGCGGCTCTAGAAAACAAAGCGGCTCTAGAAAACTTGGAGCCGCTTTTCACTTTTCATAAGTAGGTAGGGGTAAGTAGGGAGGAGTTAAAAACGGTTTCAAAATTAAATACTATGCTTCGCACAATATATCTTATACGACGCGTAATAATGAGAAAAGGCCTTTTTTAATCTTTTAAAGAAAAAGGATATTGAGGATTAGGTCTGAAATTCTGACGATATTTTTCTAAATCTCCTCTTAAGCCAACAATTTTAAGTTGAGAAAAATCTTGTTCTCCTAATTGATTTTCTGCACAAAGTCGTAAATAATTTATTTTTTGTGGATTAAAACCCATTAAATATACTCCTAAGCTATCAACAGCCACAAAATCAAAACCAACAATGGCTAAATTCATTTTTACCGGTTCTCCAAAACTTGGCCCATCTCCTTCCATTCCTTCAAAGGCATCTAAAACAGATAAATCAGGAGAAATAATTTTGGCTAAATAAAAAAGAATTCTTCCCAAGGCCCTTTTCCCATATTGATGAATTTCTCCACGCCAGTAATTGCCATCTTTTTCTCGTTGTTGAGTAATAATACTGCCAACAACTAAATTTTTTAAAGTTAGTGTCGCTCCTACAGATTCATGGGTTTTGGGTGGACCAACACTAATTCGGAAGTCGCTTTCTAAAATAGTTTTGCTTATTTTTAATTTAAGTGTCGTAAAATATTGAGGAGTTAAAGAATCTTTTATTTCTATTTCTTGATAATCGTCATTATTCAAATCAACAAACTTAACCGGATAATTCTTTAATATCTGATAATATCCATATTCCTTATATCCCCTATCCGTTGGGCCCTCAAAAGCACCTTCAGCAATAGTAATCTCAGATAAATTAAATTGTTTTAAAAAATCTAAAATTCCTTTAACCGCCATAACATTAGTAGCGGCTAAAGGAACAGAAGTTCGGACAAAATTTGGTTTTATTACTACTTTATTTTTATCTTTTATTCTTTCTCTAATCTCTTCCCGAAGTAGATTTAACGCCTTTACTATATTTTTATATCTCCCGTTTCCATAAACCAGAGCAATTTTTCTCATATAATTATTTTAACCAAACATCTTTTTTAATTTTTTAAAATTTTTCTTTCTACTGATGAAAATAAGGGCATCTCCTTCGGCTAATTTAAAGTTTGGCTGAGGAATAGTAAATTTCTCTTTGCGTCTAATGGCTATAAGCATAGATTCCTTTGGGGTCATCTTTTGAACAAAATTGACTGACTTTTTAATGAAAGGATTTTTCTTTTTTAGTTTAAATTCAATTAAATCAACTTCTTGATGAAAAATAACTAAATCTAAAATATCCGGTTGAGTAATAATAGCTGTGACTTGGTCTGCGGTAAGCGTTTCTGGTGAAATAACTTCTCTAATCCCTACACGATAAAAAATCTTATAAAATTCTTTACTTCCGCTTCGGACAATCATTCTCAGGGTTGGCTTAATCTCTTTAGCGGCTAAACAAATCATTAAATTTGTCTCTTCTTTTCCGGTCACTGCTAGTAAAACATCGGCTTTCTTTATTTCTGCCTCTTGAAGGATTTTTCTTTCCTGACCGTTTCCCCAAATAACTTTAGCATTTAATTCCTCGGCTAATTTATCAGCCCTTGCCCTATCTTTCTCAATAACTACTACATCATGCTTTTCTTGAGATAATTTTTTTGCTAAATTTTCTCCAATTTTTCCTCCGCCAACAATGACAATATACATAATTTTAATCCTCCTTTCTTTTAAAAATAGAAATTATTAATATTATTATTGCCCAAATCTCTAATCTTCCTAAAAACATATCAAAAATAATAGTTAACTTAAGAATTGGGCTTCGGTAATTAGAAATAACAGAGAGTCCGGTAGTAGCCATAGCTGAGGTTGTCTGAAAGAGTGAATTTATTGGAGGATAGCCGTAAGCAATAAAAACAAGAGTAGAAAAACCAAGAATTATTAAGAACAGAAGGACAAATTTTAGAACAGCATTAACCTCATTATGTCGGTAAATTGTTCCTTCAACTTTTTGGACAATGACTAAATGCGGTTGAAATATTTTTCTTATTTCTGTAATAATCGCTCTTGAAACAATAATCATTCTTGAAAGTTTTAAACCTCCGGCTGTGGATCCTGAAGCACCGCCAATTAACATCAAAAAAATTAAGATTGATTTGCTAAAATTATCCCAATAACTTATTTTAGCTGTATTAAAACCAGAAGTAGTTAAAGCAGAAACTACTTGAAATATATTTTTACGGAAAGGATATAATGGCAACAGACCGGCTATTCCTATAATTAATAAAATAAAAAATAATCTAAATTGTTGGGAACGAAAAATTTTTTTGATTTTTCCTGAAAAGAAAAGATGATGGGTGTAAAATGATGTCGCTCCTAATATCATTAAAACTACTAAAATTATCTCTAAAGAAAGAGAATGAAAACCAATAATACCAAAACTATCTGTTGTAAAACCCGCCGTAGAAATTGCTACTGCTGCGTAATTAAAAGAACGAAATAAATCTATCTTAGCGATAAAAGTTAAAGCAAGGGTGCCCAACACAAGAAAGAAAAGATAGATTTTCCAGATGACTTTCACTGAATTTAAAATATTTGGCCGAATTTTTTGTGAAAATCCTTCTGCCCGAGCCAAAGAGGTTGAACCAACTCTAATCAGCCCGCCAATAGCTAAACTAACAATGCCTATGCCACCAATAAAAGCCATTAAACTTCTCCAGAGAATTAGTGTCTTAGGCAAAACATCCGGATTAAAAAGAGAAAAACCCGTTGTTGTCCAAGCGCTCATTGTTTCATACCAACTATCAAGATAACTTCCCTGACCAGTTAAGAAAAACGGTAAAGCACTAATTAAAGTCACTATCAGCCATAAAAGAGCAACTACTACAAGTGATTCAGCAAAAGTTATCTCATCGTCCAAATTCTTTTTCTTTTTTCTGACAAAAATTAAAAACAACCGACTAATTAAAAAAATTATCCCTCCAGATACAATAAAGACAAAAAAACATTTCTCTTCGTGAAAGATAATAGAAAAAGGAATAGGAATAAGAAAAATAAGGGAAGCAAATTTTAACAGATAAGCCAAACTTTTTAATATCCTCTTCTTAGACATTTTCTTTCTTCTTTTCTTTCAAAGTATTTTCCAAAGAATTTATTTCTGGAAACCTCTCTAAGAAGAATTTTCTTAATTCTTCAATTTGGGTAGAAAATAATAATCCTTCTATTGCCCATTCTCTTTCTATTCCGGCGATTTCTTTTAACAATTTCTGACATTTTTTTAAAAATTTAAATGTTTCAGAAATTGGAAAAGTAATTTTTTTCCTATACTCATCCCCTTCTTTCTGAAGAATTTTATTCTTAGATAGATATTCAGCAACTTGATATAATTTTGCTTCACTTAGACGAGAATAATGAGCAATTTTTTCTATCTCTTCTTGGAGAAGGACAGCGCTTAGAGAACCCTTGTCTAACAAAAAGAAAATTTTATCCATAAAAATTTTTCTTGCATTACCAAATTGGACAATTTTTTGGAAAAGTTCAATGTCTCTCTCTTTTTTGATAACAAAAATTCTCTCTATTTCCTCTCCTTTTTGTTTTTTTTCTTGAATCTTTTTGTTGATTTGTTTCTTTTCTTGTTTTTTTAAGGAAGAAAAGAGTTTTTTAAAAGATAAAAAACTTTGATAGGTCTGCCGGATGAAAGGATTTTTTGGTTCTATTTCTAATGCCTTTTTAAACCACTTCTCCGCTTCATCAAGATTGAAATCAGAAGTAAAAATATAACTAGCCGCTAAATCATTATAAATTAAGGAATTTTTAGGATTTATTTTCAGTGCTTTTCTAAGTAATCTGCGTCCTTCACTCACCTTTCCTGAAAGACAACTCACCCATCCCAAATTTCTTATTATTTCATCATCATTGGGCTTTAACTTATAAGCCCTTTTTAAATATTTTAACCCTTCTTTAAATTGTAAATTCTTGGCATAAGCTACACCCAAAAGAAAATTAGCAGTCACTCTTTTAGGAGCTAATTTAGTTGCCCAAATCAGAGGAGGAATTGCCTTAGTTATTTTTCCTAAAGTTAAATAAATATTTCCTAAAATTTCATAATTCCGAACATTTTTCGGTGACTCTTTAATTTCTTTCTCAATCAGTTTAATAGCTTTCTCTTTCTTCCCCTGAAAAAACAAGTCAAGAACTTCTTTATCTTTTTTATTCAATTTCATCATAATTATTCTTCTTTATTCTTTATTCTTTTATTTTAGAAAAAAAATTCTTAAAGGTAAAGAGAGCTTTAGAAAAATTTTTTAGAATACTTCTTAATGTTTCTCAAAATTACCTCTCTCGATAATATATTCTATCCTTATATCTCAAATCAATATAATCAAGATTTTTATCTTTAAGTTTTTTATTAATCACAAGAGAAAGGTGGTCTAACTGCATTTTTAAAGGAATTTCTTGGTCAAAATAGAGAGAATAGTTTTGAGAAGTAATCACTTGTAAATCAGAAAAATCTGGATCGAGAATGATAAAAGAAACTGCTTTTAATCCAGAAACTGACTTCGGAAGTTCCTTGTTAATTTGTTGAATAAACTTCGCTCTTTCTTTAGATATTTGAGGAGAAAGGATTTTCTTTTTGATTTCTTTTTTCTTAAGATTTTCCTCCTTTCCTTCTTCTCCTTCTTTCTTTTTATGCTTATCTTCTTCTAAAGAGGATTTAAATAAAATAAGAGGAAGGTTGTTTTCTATTCGTTTATCAAACGATTTTATTGGTTTTCCTTCCTTATCTAAATAATAAAATTTATTCTTCATCTCTAAAACAAGAACAGGAAGCTTATCTTTAATGACAATTTTTATCTCTTTTTTTATTAATAATCTGCTAATATCTATTTCTTCAATTGGCAGTCTTTTCTCTATTTCTTCTTTAACTAAGTTTTTAGAAAAAAATAAAAGATTGTTTTGTGGAAAAATTAAAAAGCGTCTCTTTTTTAAAATTTTACCAACTATTTCTTCTATCTCTTTGTTGGATAGATGATGATAAGCATTCTCTTTTCTAACAATATTAACTTTCTTTATCTTAAAAAAACCTGACCAAAAAATGAAATAAATGGCTGCGGCGAAAAGAAAGATGAAAAATAGAAATAGTTTTATTTTCTTTCTTTTTTTTCTTTTTTCAAGAAAGAAATTTCTTTTTATTCTCTTAGGTTTGATTGACCTAGATAATTTACGATAAGGTGACTTTATCTTCTTTTTAAAAGTAAATTTAAACATAGAATCGCGGAATTAAAGGATTGATCCGAGTAACTATTTCGTAATTGATTGTTCCGATCATTTTTGCTAAATCATCTACACTGATTTTTTTACTTTCACTTTTACCAATAATTATTGCCCTATCTCCTATTTTTAAGTTTTTAACTTTACTCACATCAACTATTATCATATTCATACAAACCCGACCAAGAACAGGACAAAATTTATCTTTTATAATAACTTTCCCTTTACGAGAAAAACCTCGGTCATATCCTTCCCAATAACCAACGGGTAAAACAGCTATTATGGTTGGTTTCCTAGTTTTATAGGTACAACCATAACCAACAAAACTATTTGCTGGTATCCTTTTTAATTGAACAATTTTTGTGTACATTGAAAGAATAGGATGAAGAGTAAAATTAGGATATTTAGAAAGAACAATTCTTTTTGTTTTAGAGGAAGGCCATAGCCCGTAAGCAGCGATTCCTAAACGGACCAAATTAAAACGTGAAGTAGGTAAAACCAAAGAGGCAGCACTACAAGCGAAGTGTTTTAAAGGAAAACTGACATTTTTTCTTTCTAATCTTTTGATTAACTCATTAAATCTATCTAATTGGAATTGAGAGAACATTAAATTTTCTTCTGATGCGGCAAAATGCGAAAAAATTCCTTCAAAAATCAGGTTTTTATATTTTTTGACAGATTTCAGAATAAAAGAATCTGCTTTATCGACTAAAATGCCTAAACGAGACAAACCAGTATCTATTTTCAGATGGACCTTTAATTTTTGCTTTTCTCTTTTGGATAAATTATCCAAAATTTTTAATTGTTCTTCTGAATAAACGACTAAACGAATATCATTTTTAATAGCAAAATTAATCTCTTCTTTGTTTAGTTGATAATAGCTTAATACTAAAATAGGAGTTTTTATACCACCCTCCCTTAATTTTCTTGCTTCTTCTAAATTTACTACTCCTAACCAATTTATTCCAAATTTTTCGGCTAATTTAGCCATTGGCAGCATTCCATGGCCATAAGCATTACTTTTTACTACAAGCATTATTTTAGTTCCTGACAAAACATTTTTAAATTGTTCTAAATTTTGTTTAAAGGCCTTTTTAGAAATCTCTACCCAAGTAATTGGTCTTGACATTTTATCCTTTTTATATTATTCTTGGTTTATAAAAATAAAAAAGTTCTTTATATTAAGTATTAAAAGGAGGGAAAAATTGGAAACAGGAGTAAAAATTATCTTAATAATTCTCCTTCTTACTCTAAGCTTCTTCCTTTTCCATAAAGGAAGGAAATTGGAAGAAATAGCCCGCTATGTCAGAAGTTATGATAAACAACATCTCTACCATGAAAATGCTGTAATAACTGTCCTTCTCTCTTTGATCGTTTTGCTCTCAGCGTTAATCCTGATATTCTCTCTCTTTTAAGTTAAATAGGTCCATTATGGACCTATTTTTTTCTTCTTATTATCTCCATTCCATTCATATATTTTCTTAAAACCTCAGGGACAATAATATCTCCTTCTTTGGTTTGATAATTCTCCATTATAGCAATAATTGGGCGCTGAGAAAAGGCAGTTCCATTAACTGTATGAACAAATTCGGTTTCCTTTTTACCTTTTCTTTTAAAACGAATATTCAATCTTCTTGCCTGAAAGTCGGTGCAATTACTTGTAGAATGGGTTTCTCGGTACTCATGCTGGCCTGGCAGCCAAGTTTCAATATCATATTTATCTGCGGCTGGGTCGCCTAAATCAGCCGTACACATCCTTACCACCCGATAGGGCAATTTTAGGGCTTTCATCATCTTTTCTTCTAAGGAAAGGAAGAATAAATGTTCTTGACGGGAATTTTTAGGATGAACAAAAGAAAACATTTCTGCTTTATCAAACTGATGAACACGTAAAATACCTCGAACATCTCTACCATAACTACCTGCTTCTCTACGGAAACAAGAAGAAAAGCCAAGATAACGAAGAGGCAAATCTTCTTCTTTTAAAATTTCATTCATATGCATTGGGCCGATTGCTTGTTCTGCTGTTCCAATAAGATATAAATCATCTTTTTCTAAATGAAATATTTCTTCCGCTCCTCGTGTATAATAGCCCATTGCCTCCATTATTTCTTTTTTTACCATTACTGGAGGAATAACCGGAATAAAACCTTCTTCTAAAAGAGTATCTAAAGCAAAGCGAAACAAAGCAAACTCTAAAAGAACGGCTTCATTTTTTAAATAGCCAAAACGTGACCCTGAAGTTCTACTAGCGCGTTTAGTATCAATTAGATCCAATGCCTCATTTAATTCTAAATAGTCCTTAGGAGGAAAATCAAATTTAGGTATTTCTCCTTCATGACGAATAATCTCATTATCTGCCTCAGTTAGACCAACTTTTACATCATCCAAGGGTGGATTAGGAATTTCTAAAAGTATTTTTTTAAACAAAGGTTCAATTTCAGCTAATTTATCTTTGAATTTATCAATTTCTTTAACTATCTTTTTCATCTCTTCTATTTTTTCTTTCTTCTCTTTTGGAGTTAACTCTTTAATTTTTCGAGAAAACTGGTTTTGAAGGGCTCGACGTTTTTCAATCTCTTTAATTAATTCCCTTCTTTGCTTATCCAATTTTAAAAGAAGGTCAATATCTACTTTAACCTGTTTTTTCTCACAGGCCCTTTTAACTTTTTCTGGATTTTCCCGAATAAATTTGATGTCTAACATATATTTTTTATATTTTTATAGTTCTAAATCTTGACTAATTTTTTGCATTGCTTTTAAAGAAATATCAATAAACTTTTCTAAATCTAAATTTAATAATTCCTTGCATTGAGCGATAATATCTCTATTAGCTCCAGCGGCAAAACGTGGTTCTTTAAAACGTTTAAGAACTGACCTAACCGTTAAATCCTTTAATCTTTTACTGGGTAGGACTAAAGTAGCCGCGACAATTAAGCCGGTCAAAGGGTCAGCACAAAAAAGGGCTTTTGCCATCCTTGTCTTTGGCTTTATTCCATGAATCTCATTATGAGATTTTACTGCTTCAACAATCTCCTTATCTAGTCCTTTCTCAGATAAAATTTCCGCGCCAATTAAACTATGTTCTCCTGGCTTATCTTTTGTTTGTTCATAGTCAATATCATGTAATAATCCGGTTAGACCCCATTTTTCTTCATCCTCTTGAAAATACTTGGCTAATTCTCTCATTACTGCCTCAACAGCCAAACTATGCTTAATTAAATTCTTATTTTTTATATATTTTTCTAAAAATTTTTTAGCCTCTTCTCTAGTCATTATTTAATCGTTATTTTTCCGGTCTCATTGTTGGAAACAGAATGACTTCTTTAATATTATGAGAATTAGTTAATAAGGCAACTAATCGGTCTATTCCTATTCCCTCACCAGCGGTTGGAGGAAGACCGTGCTCTAAGGCCTCTAAAAAATCTTTATCAATCCTTTGGGCTTCTTCATCGCCTTTTTCTAATAATTTCTGCTGCTCTTGAAAGCGCCGGCCCTGGTCTAGAGGATCATTTAATTCAGAAAAAGCATTGACTATTTCCATTCCAGCAATAATCAGTTGAAATCTTTCTACATAATTAGGACGTTGAGGAATCCTTTTTGCTAAAGGCGATAAATCTACTGGATGATTGATTAAAAAAATAGGATTAATCAGCTTAGGTCTTATCAATTCTTTAAAAATATTATCAATAATTTTACCTCGACCGGCATTCTTATCAACCTCCACGCCCAATTCTCTTGCTTTTTTAAACAGAGATGTCTGGTCTGGATACTTATCTAAATCTAATTGAAGTTGTTTAATCATTAACTCACGATAATCTATTTTTGGGTAAGGAGGATTTAAATTGATTTTATTTCCGTCATAATCAATAATCCCCTTTTTAATATTTAACTCTTTAATCAAAAAAGAAATTAATTCTTCAGTCAAATTCATTAAATCATTATAGTCAGCATATGCTTGATAAAATTCTATTTGCGTAAATTCAGGATTATGCGCCCGGTCAATTCCTTCATTACGAAAACAACGCGCCACTTCATAAACCCGCTCAAATCCACCAACGATTAATTTTTTCAAATAAAGTTCAGGAGCAATTCTTAAATATAAATCTATATCTAAAGCATTATGATGAGTAATAAACGGTTTTGCCGCTGCTCCTCCGGGTATGGGCTGTAAAATAGGCGTTTCTACTTCTAAAAAGTTACGCTTATCTAAAAAGTCTCGAATTAATTTTATAATCAAACTTCTTTTGCGAAAAATCTCTCTTACTTCAGGATTACTTAAAAGATCAAGATACCTTTTGCGGAAACGGGTCTCTATATCTTTTAAACCATGCCATTTCTCTGGCAGAGGACGTAAGGACTTAGCAATCAACCTAAAATCATCAACTAAAAGGGTCTTTTCCCCTCTTTTAGTCAAATATAGTTTACCTTTTACTTGTAGAAAATCAGCCAAGTCAATAAGTTCAGTAAAAAAATTATATTTTTCTTCACCTAGTTGGTCCTTCTTTAAATAAATTTGAATTTTAGCACTTCCATCTTCTATATCAGCAAAACAAGAACCACCATGAAGTCGGATACTCTTAATTCTTCCTACTAAAATAATCTCCTTTTTCTTTTTTAATAATTGATTAAATCTCTCTAAAACTTCTTTTATAAAAAATGTTCTCTCTGCTTTTGATGGATAAGGATCAATTCCCCTTTCCCTTATTTTCTTTAGTTTTTTAATTCTATCTTCTCTTTCCATAACCTTATTATTTAATTTTTAGTATCTTGACTTTTATCTGACCATTCTCAGGCAAAGGAACAATAACCTCATCTCCTACTTTTTTCCCTAATAATGCCTTACCTATGGGTGATTCATTAGAAATTTTATTATTAGCCAAATCTATATCTTCAGAACCAACTATTGTATAAGTATAAATTTGACCCTTAATTTTTAACTCTAAAGTATCTCCAATACTAACTACTTTTTTATTTTTCGACCCTTTACCCTCCTCTATTATAATAGCATTTCTAATTAAATCCTCCAATTCTAAAATTTCTTTCTCATTAGAAGCGTATTCTTCTTTAGCTGCTGTAAATTCAGCGTTTTCAGAAACATCTCCATAATCTTTTGCTTCGCTAATTTTCTCAGCTATTTCTTCTCTTTTTACTGTTTTTAAATACTGAAGTTTCTTTTTAAGTTCCTCAAACTTCTCTTTAGATAAATAAGTAGGCATAGGTTTAAAAATTAAAATTCTAAAATATACCCTTTATTTTATTGTTTTTTTCTTAAAAAATAATTCTCTAAAACCTCTTTTGCCACAGGTAAAGCGGCTTGATGTCCCTCCCCTCCGTTTTCAATCAAAACAGTAATAACAATTTCTGGATTATCATAAGGAGCATAACAAGTAAACCAAGCATCTGGTTTTTTCTTACCACCTACTTGGGCTGTTCCGGTCTTTCCGGCTACCTTTACTGGTAAATTTATAAGAGCCCGGGCGCTTCCATAAAGAACTGCATCTCTCATTCCCTGCTGAACAATTTTAATGTTTTCCTTTTTTGCTAAATTACTCTTTATTATTTTTGGTTGAACTATTTCTACTTTTCCACTCTCATTATCAATAATCTTTTTTACTAGATAAGGATGAAAAAGAGTTCCACCATTAGCAATCATTGCTGTATAATTAGCTACTTGCAAAGGGGTAACTAAAATGTCTCCTTGTCCGATAGCCAAGTGATAAGTATCACCTATATACCATTTCTCTTTTTTAACTTTCTCTTTCCAAAGAGGAGATGGAAGAAATCCTTTTGCTTCACCAAATAAATCTATGCCTGTTTCCTTGCCTAATCCGTATTTCTTAAGATAGGCAATTATTTTCTCTATTCCTAATCCTTTAAAATTTTTATATCCTCCGCCAATGTAGTAGAAAAAAGTATTAACTGATTGAGCAATGGCTTTTCTTACATTAGTCAATCCGTGTCCTCCGATTTTCCAATCTGGAAAGAACCATTTACCAATCCTTATTCCTCCCTGGCTATTTATTGTTGTTTGAGAATTGATAATTCCTTCTTCTAAAGCAGCTAAAGCAATTAAAGGTTTGATTGTTGAACCAGGAGGATATTTTCCTGAAACGGGCCGAAAAAATAATGGATGAAGAGGATTATTAATTAACTCCTCAAATTTCTCTTGAGAAAGACCTTTAATAAACAGATTATTATCATACCCTGGAAAAGAAACAAGGGCTAATAGCTGACCATTCTGGGGGTTCAAAGCAACAGCTGCCCCTGCCTTTCCTTTAACTCTTTTTATATTTTTTTCTAAAGCGTTAGCAAGATCTTTTTGTAATTGGCTATCAATATTTAAAACTAAACTTTTTCCCGGTTTCGCTTTCTTTTTATTTAGAACTTCTTTTTCCCTGCCCAAAGAATCAACCTCTATTTGTTTTTTTCCTTTCTCTCCTTTTAATAAATTCTCATAATACGCTTCTAAACCAGACCTACCTAAATAGTCGTCAAAAGAATATCCCTCCTTTTTTTTCTTCAACCATTCTTCTCTAGTTATTTTGCCTAAATATCCTAAACAATGTGAGAAGGATTGTCCTGCTAAATAATGTCTCTGACCCCTTATTTTTAATTTTACTCCCGGTAACTGGTCTTCTATTGTTTTAAACAATATTGCCTTCTCTAAATCAATCTCTTCAGTCAAAATTACTGGTTGATAGGAATAAGGGGAATTATTTTCTAAAATTTTTTTTGCTTTATCTTTAATTGAAGAGTCAAAAAGATTAGCCAGTTTATTTAGAACTTCCTCTCTTTTATTTTCTTCTTTAGGAAAATCACCCGGCACAATAGTTAAATAAAAATCAGGGATGTTTTCTACTAACTTTTTACCTTGTCGGTCATAAATTAATCCTCGACTTGCTTTAATCTCAATTATTCTAATTCTATTTCCCTCGGCTATCTTTTGGTATGTTTTCCCTTTAACTATTTGAAGAAAAAATAGCCTTATAAACAATAAAGAGGTCAACAAGAAAATAAAGAAGAAAACTCTTTTAATAGATGAATAATCAATAACTTTTTTTAAAGGTTTCTCTTGCTTATCTATTAACCATTCATCTCCTTCGTGTTTTTTAAAAGAATATCTTTTTATCAAGGCCTTTTTCTTGTTAAAAAATTTATTTTCTGGAAACAAGGAAGGATTTCTCATAAGTTATTTCCTTTTTTCTAAAAGAGTAAAAAGAAAAGTAATAATAACTATTACTGCTGTATTTAAAATAAGGGTATTTAATAATGAAGTAAAGAATATTTTATTCAAAACAACAGGTATTTGAATGATACCTAATTTATAAAATAAAAAACTTAAAAAAGTAAAAGATAATTGATAAATCAAAAGGGATAAAAAGGAAAAAATAGTTAAAGAAACTAAAGAATAACGAGGAAAAAACTTCTTGAAAAGATAGTGGGCAAAATAACTTACAAATAAGAAAAGAACGATATAAGTGCCGAAAGGATAAAAAGAATAAAAAGATAAAATAAATCCACCAAAGAGACTCCAGAAGAAACTTAAACGATAATCAAACAAAACAAAGAAAATAATAAAACATAAAATCAAGTTTAAAGAAGAAAGAAAGGAAAAATTTCTTAAAACAACTAATTGAAAAATTCCTAAAATAAAAATTATTAAAATATGAAATAAAATTTTATTTATCCTCATTTTTTGGCTTAAGAACAGCTACCAAGTTTATCTCTTTAAACGGAATTAATGGTCTAGCCAAAACATCCTGAAATAGTTCTCCGGATTTGATCTCTACATCTTCTATTTCACCAATAATTAAACCTTTGGGAATATATCTTTCCTTTCCTGAAGTGACAACAATGTCCCCTCTTTTCACCTCTTTATCTACTGGAATTAAACTTAAAGATAAATAAAATCCATGAACCCCCTGAACCAGACAATCAACATTTTCTTTTTCATTAAGAACAGTGCCAGCAAAAACACTTTGGTAATCAGTAATCAAACGAACAAAAGAAGAATAAGGATTAACTTTGATTACTTTTCCTATTAAAAAACCTTGGGGCTCTTTTTCATCATTTTGGAGAATAGATTTAGAAAAAACAACAGGATAACCAGGTTTTATCCCATCTTTTTCTCCTAAATCAATAATTAATCCAATTTGAGCACTAGGAGCCTCCTTAATTTGACCGATAACATTAGCTAAAACAAAATTATACCTTTGTTTAAGGAAAAAATTAAGCGCTTCTCTTAAACTTTTATTCTCTTCTCGATAAATTTTCAATTGACTGTTTTCAATTAATAAGTCATTGACTTTCTCTCTTAGTCCTTTATTCTCTTTTAATAATTCATCTTTAGACCTAAAGAAACTCCTTAAATTATCAATTTTATGAGATAAAAAAGAAAATTTTTGGAGTAAAGGATTAGTTATTCTTTTTTGAATACCTTTAGAAAAAGACAGCAATTCAAAAAGTATAAAGAGAATAAAAAAAACGAGAATAATCCAAAGTAAAAGACTAATTTTTTTCCTTTTCATAAGAAGTATTACAAGGAAATTATCATTTAATCTTTGCTTCTTCTTCCTCAGGATAAACGGCTAACTCCTTAAGCTGTTCAAAGTTTTCTAAAATAAAACCAACTCCCCTAATAACTGCTGTTTGAGGGTCTTCAAGAATATGAACAGGAATTTTAATTTCTTTGGAGATTAATTTATCAATATTTTTCAACAAAGCACCCCCACCACAAAGAACAATTCCTTTTTGATAAATTTCAGCGACCAATTCTGGAGGAGTCATTTCTAAAATATCCTTGATATTATTCAAAATTATTTTTAAGGACTTTTGAATTGCTTCTCTTATCTGAGAATCATTAACTATTATTTCTTTAGGAAGTCCGGAAATTGCATCTCTTCCCCTAACTTTTGTCTCTAAGGCCTCTTTAAGAGGGAAAGCCGAACCAATTCTCTTTTTCAATTCCTCAGCTGATTTCTCTCCTAAAAGAAGGTTCCATTCACTTTGCGCATATTGAATAATATTTTTGTTCAACTCTTCCCCAGCCACGGGAAAAGATTTTCCAATTACAATCCCCCCTAAAGAAATAACAGCAATTTGTGTGATTCCGCCTCCGATGTCAACAATCATTGAACCAGTCGCCTCTTGAACTGGCAACTTTGCACCTACAGCCGCAGCTAAGGGACTCTCCACTAAAAGTACTTCACCTGCTCCTGCTTGTTTTGCTGCATCTTCTACAGCCTTCTTCTCAACGCCAGTAATATCTAAAGGAATTGAAGAAAGTATTCGTGGCCGACTAAAAAAGCCAAATTTCTCTTGAGATATCTTATCAATAAAAAAGCCCAACATTTTTTCAACTGCTTCAAAATCAGATATAATTCCTTGAGAAAGTGGACGGGTGGCTAGAATATGGGCTGGTGTCTTACCTACCATTTTCAAAGCATCTTCGCCCATAGCCAAAATTGAATCTGTTCGGGTATTAATAGCGATGACCGAAGGCTCATTTATAACTATTCCTTTGCCCTTGACACAGACCAAGGTATTACTTGTTCCCATATCTATTCCTATATCTTTAGAAAATTTTCCTAAAAAATTTTTAAACATTTTTTATTTTTATATAATTAAATAATTCTCTAAAATTAACTAATTTTACCTCTTTTTTATTTCTTTTTTTAATTTCTATTTTATTACCTGTTTTTTCACTAATCACTAAACGCCAAGGAATTCCTAATAGGTCAGCATCTTTAAGTTTTACTCCTCCTGACTCTTTACGTTGGTCATATAGTACTTCAAAATTCCTCTCTTGTAAAGATTGGTATATTTTCCTTGCTCTCTTCTCATCTTTAGCTAAATTAATTAAATGAATTTGGAATGGAGCTATTTCTTCTGGCCAGATAATTCCATCTTTATCATGATAAACTTCAACTACCGCTCCCATAATTCTTGAAGGTCCAATACCATAACATCCCATAAAAACTGGTTTATTTCTTCCAGTTTTATCAACATAAGTAAAATTAAAAGCTTGAGAGAATTTTGTTCCTAATTTGAAGATATTCCCTACTTCAATTGCTTGTTTTTTTACCAAATTTTTACTGCCGCACTGTGGACACTTTTTCCCCTCTTTTTCTGCTAGTTCTTGATTAAGTCCAATTTTACATTTTTCACAAAGATAAATAGTATCCTCTCCAGTAGAAGCAATAGTTTGAAATTCATGGGAATATTCAGAAAACACCCCACCAGAAGCATAAGTTAAATAAGTAAAAGCACTCAATTTCAAACGGCGGAAAATTTTAAAATAAGCTTTCTTCACCTTTTCATAATATCTGTCTAAATCTTCTTTAGAGGTATGAAAAGAATATAAATCTTTCATACTGAATTCTCTTCCTCGTAAGAGCCCTGATTTTGCTCTTGGTTCGTTACGAAATTTATCTTGAATCTGAAAAACATAAACCGGTAAATCTCTATAAGATTGAACAAAATTTTTAACCAAAGGAGTAATTACTTCTTCATGGGTGGCTCCTAAAACATATTCTTTATCTCCTAAACCCTTAAATTTAAACAATGCCTTAAAATTATTATACCGTCCAGTTTTTATCCACCAGTTTTTAGGAGTTAAAGCTGGCATTAAAATTTCCTGTCCTCCAATTGCTTCCATCTCTTGACGGATTATCTCTTTTATTTTATTTAAAACTCGTAAACCAAGAGGTAAATAAGCATAAACCCCAGCCATCACCTTAAAAATAAATCCGCCTTTTATTAAAAGCTGGGAATTTATACTCACTTCTTCTTTAGGAACTTCTTTGATTGTTTTAGTAAATAATTCTGATTGTAGCATAATAAATTTAGTAAGAGAGACCTTTCTTATACTATTCAAAATAGAAAAATTGGTCAATATTCCAAAGTTTTTAAAACACTTCTTATTCTTTCTGCCTCTTGCTTAACTAAAGGAGTATCATATTCTCCACTATGAGCCCGACTACCTGAGTAAACAGTCCTTTTTTGGTCTAAATGAAGAGATAGAACAAAACCTTCTTGGTTATTAAGTTTTTTAATAAATAGATGGAAACGTGGATAAGCGCTTCTTCCTATTCTTCTAATTCCACTTACTAAATTATCTTTTTGTCCTCCTCGCCACTGGTAGCCAAGACGTCTAATTAAATCATAGAGATTTTTTTTAATCTGTTTTTTCCAATAAATCTTCATTTTACCAACCAATCGTCCTTTTAAATACCCCAATAATTTTCCCTCCATACCTAGCAAGGTCGAAATAAGTTACTATTAAAACAATAATCATTAAGGCAATAAAGCCAAAAGTATGAATAGCGTTCTCTATTTCAATTTTTATCTTTCTACCCCTGATTTTTTCAATCAAAAGAAAAACTAATCTTCCTCCATCTAAGGCAGGTATAGGCAAAATATTAATAATACCCAAATTTAAAGAAAGAAGGGCAGTAAATTGTAAAAGATAAATGAATCCTAAGTGAACTACTTGATTAGTCAAAACAGCTATACCGATTGGTCCAGTTACTCCTCCTTTTATGCCTTTTCCTAAAATAAGACCCTTAACCATCAAAAAGATAAACCATATAAATTTACCAATTAAAATAATAGTCGTTTTTATCCCCTTCCAAATGGCTAAATACCAGGGATAACTAATAGTGCCTACTTTAACTAAACCTACACCAATAAGGGCTTTGCTTCCTTCTAATTCCTCTGTTTGAAAAGATATATTTTTAAATTCAGTTAGGGGGCGAGGAATTACTTTTTTCTCTAAAATTTTATCAAATCTTTTAATTTTTAAATTAAGGGGTTGGTTGACTGATTGATTTACCTTTTCTTTAAAATCCTCTATTTTATAAACTTTTTCCCCATTGACCTCTAAAATCTCGTCACCTATTTTAAGTCCTGCTTTTTCTGCTGGTGAATCTTTAAGAAGAGAAATTATCTCTATCCTTTCATCTTTTATTTTAAAATTCTTATTGCTTTTATCAATCACCTGAGGTGATCCCAGAGAAAAAACAATAGATAATAAAATCATACAAAGAACAAAATTCATTAAGACACCACCTGAAATTATTAGTCCCCTTTCCCAAATCTTTTTATGTGCAAAACTATCTTCATCCTCTGCTTTTTCACCGGCTTCACCTTTTATTTTTACAAAACCACCTATAGGCAACCAATTTAAAGAATAAATAGTATCTTCCGACTTAATTTCTTCTGTTTTTTGATTCCCGAAAAATAATTTTCTTCGGCCATTAACTTTTTTCAACCCGAGTATCCGCGGCGGATAGCCAAAACCGAATTCTTCTACTTTGACTCCTCTTCTTTTAGCAAAAATAAAATGGCCAAATTCGTGAACAAAAATTGATACGCCTAAAATTAAAATAAAAACGATAATAGTAACTAACATAAATTTATTCTAAAATTGCTTTTATTCTTCTTACTCCAGCAGAAGATGACTGCTCTTTAATAATTTTAAACTTGCCTAAAACACCTGTCCTTTTCACATGAGGACCAGCGCAAATTTCCTTAGAGAAATCTCCTATTGAATAGACCTTTACTTTTTCTCCATATTTATTCTCAAATAGTCCAATAGCACCTTCCTTTTTTGCCTCCTCCAAACTCATCTCTTGACAAATAACTGGTAAATCTTTTTCTATTTGTTGATTGACTAAATCTTCTACCTTCTTTATCTCTTCAGGGGTTAATTTACGCGGGAAAGAAAAATCAAAACGCAATCTTTCTGGGGTAATATTACTACCCATCTGTCTAACCTTATCTCCTAAAACTATTCTTAATGCTTGATGAAGTAAATGAGTGGCAGTATGATATTTTTTAGAAATCTCTGAGTGGTCAATCAAACCTCCTTTAAATCTTTTCTTTGCTCCTGCCCGTGAAATTTCTCTATGCTTTTCCATAAGTTTATTAAAATCTTCAATTGCTTTTGGGTCAACCTTTATTTTTTCTTCCTTAGCAATTTCTAATGACATTTCCAGCGGGAAACCATAAGTAGAAAAAAGAGAATATAAAATATCACCGTTCAATTTTGAATTAATACTGACTAACTTATTAAACATTTTTAATCCTTTTTCTAAAGTGCGGTTAAATTTTTCTTCTTCTCTAATCAACTGTTCCTGAATAAAATCTCTATTCTCTTTTAATTCTGGGTAGATATCCTGCATTTGGTTAATAACTATTTCGCTGATTTTGAAAGTAAAGGAAGGTTCTTTAATGTCAATCATTCGACCATATCTAATCGCTCGACGGATAAGTCGACGCACAACATAACCCTGGTCCAAATTTGAAGGGGTAATTCCTCTCTTATCGCCTAAAATAAAAGTTGCGGCTCTTAAATGGTCAGCGATAATTCTCATCGCCTTTTTAATTTTCTCATTATCATTGTATTTTTTAGAAGAAAGTTTTTCAATTTTCTGAATAATTGGCCAAAGAGAGTCAATATAATAAACATCAGGGAAACCATTTAAAACAGCAACAACTCTTTCTAATCCCATTCCTGTATCAACATTTTTTTGTTTCAATTCGCTAATCTGTCCATTTTTATCTTTATAATAAAACATAAAGACATTATTCCAAATTTCTACCCACTTTTCTGGCTCATTTTTTGGATTACTTTGGAAAGAAGGCAAATTTTTATTAGAATAATAGAACATTTCTGTGTCCGGACCACACGGTCCAATCTCTCCTACCGGACCCCACCAATTATCTTCTTCTCCCATAAAAACTATTCTATTCTCAGGAATGCTTAATTTTTTCCAAAAGAGAAATGACTCCTCATCTCTTGGCAAATTTCCCTTACCTTCAAAAAGAGTGATGGCTAACTTATCTTTTGATAAATTAAGCCAACGAGGATGAGTTAAAAACTCAAAACTCCACTCAATAGCTTCTTTTTTCCCATAATCTCCTAATGACCAGTTACCCAACATTTCAAAAAAAGTTAAATGCCAAGCGTCTCCTACCTTTTCAATATCACTTGTTCTAATACATTTTTGACAATTGGCTAATCTTCTACCCTGAGGATGTTTTTCTCCTAAAAGAAAAGGAATAAGTGGATGCATTCCCGCTGTAGTGAATAAAACTGTGGGGTCATTTTCAGGAATTAAAGAAGCAGAAGGGATAATTTGATGCCCCTTCTCTTTAAAAAAATCTAAAAATTTTTTTCGTAGTTCTTGGGAAGTTATCATTTTAATGGAAGGAAACGGGCTTTTTATTTTTTATTTCCTCTAAACTTATAGGTTTTTCTTCAGGAGCAGTTGCCTTTTTTTCTCGGAGATGTTTTTTTATCACTGCGTCTTCATTGATAAGTCCTTTTCTCACCTTTTTTAAACATTCTTTGCAATAGACAGGTCTAACACCATCTGGTTTAAAAGAAACCTTTGTCTTCTTACCACAAGCCCAGCATTCAGCTTCATATTTTTTAACCTCTTTTTTCTCCTCTTCTGAAGAAATGTTTTTCTTTTCCTCCTTTCTTTCTTCTTCAATAACCCCACTCCAACGAGCAATTTTGTCTTCAATAACTTCTCTTTTTACCGCATATCTCTCTCGAGAAACTTTAATAATAGAATCACGATAAGATTTTTGAGGTAAAGGACGAGGAGGAAGAGTTACTGCGCTAAACGGGTCACCAGCAATTCCGTCAACCATTAACTTTAAATAAATATGAAACTTAGGAAGGTTCACCATATCATTTGCTGTAAAAGTTGGAGCAAATTCCTTTTCTAAAAATTCTGCATCAGCAGCGCCTACTCGAAAAACAATTATTGTACCAACATTGCCGAAAACAGCGTCTCTAACAACTTCATCCATTTGAGAAATATATTGATGAGCCATT
>Ga0164318_10001588_pt1 | contig 20373 bp, 20 predicted proteins | sample GuaBasSedimGuay9_FD_113734 | JGI IMG/M metagenome (GOLD analysis project Ga0164318, IMG submission 113734) | Subseafloor sediment microbial communities from Guaymas Basin, Gulf of California, Mexico - Guay9, Core 4571-4, 0-3 cm | ecosystem: Environmental > Aquatic > Marine > Hydrothermal vents... | reverse complement strand
TTGAGAAAAAGCCACAAGTGGTATCGCGGGACTTGACCGCAAAAAGTCGCCAAGGGAGCCCAGATAAAACAAGATGGTGCAGCTAAGGGGCTATCCGATATGGGCAAGATAACCCAACTATTGTAGGCAAGTCCGTGGAAACTTTGAACGACCTTCCAACTGCCCAAGTGCCAGCCTATTTAAGTTTGCAAAAAAAACAGAGCTTATACAAGCGTTATGAATCCTTTGTGTTCTCTATCGATGGGGGAGATATGAGACTTGCTGAAAAGTTCAGTTACAGAAACACCTGGGGGTAGGTCTGATGATTCAGTTGTATCATGTTTACAAGACAGTGGCAAATACTACCGTGCTTGAAGATGTAAATCTCCAGGTGGAGAAAGGCGAGTTCCTCTTCCTCTTGGGCCCTTCCGGAGCGGGAAAAAGCACCGTGCTTCGACTCATCCATTTCGATGAAAGACCCACTCAGGGATGGGTGCGGGTGGAGGATTACAACTCATCGACTATCAAGCCAAGGCAGATTCCTCTCCTCCGACGGCGAGTGGGGATGATATTTCAGGACTTCAAACTCCTCAGGGATAGGAATGTCTTCGACAACGTGGCCTTTGCCCTCCAGGTGACCGGTGCCAAGAAGACATTCATAAAACGCAGGGTTCTACAGATATTGGCTCTGGTAGGACTGGGACATCTGAGGAATATGATGCCTGCCCAGCTTTCAGGTGGGGAACAGCAAAAGGTATCCATCGCCCGTGCCTTAGTGAATCAACCCTTTGCCCTTCTGGCCGACGAACCCTTAGGCGACCTGGACAAGAACGCCGCCTCTGAGGTTCTTCAACTGCTGCGAGGAATCAACCACCAGGGCACCACCGTGCTGATGGCCACCCACGACGCCGACCTTGTGGAAAGCCTGCCTTACCGCTGTCTAAGAATAGAGAGAGGAAAGATTCTCTAAGCTGGGGAGACCAATTCCGTGAGCTATGCACTCAAGGAAGCCATGGCAGGGTTGGGCCGTACCAAAGGGATGGGCCTTATCTCGGTGGCAACCACTGCCGTTTCCCTTCTCGTGTTCGGGGGACTTCTGCTCACCCTGCTCAGCCTTTATGGCCTGGTAACCCGGGTTAAAAGCCGAGTTCAGATTGAGATCTATCTATCCGATGCCGCCAACAGAGAACAGATCCAGGGTCTGAAGAGGAAACTGGAGGTGATGCCAGAGGTAAAAAATGTCCTGTATGTAGACAAAGAAAGGGCGGCAGTGGAGTTTCAGAAAACCTTCGGAGAGGGCTTCCTGGATGCTGTCTCCCGGAATCCGTTGCCAGCTTCCCTCAGAGTGACGCTTAAAAGCGGCTATAGAAGTTCTGAGAAGATTGCTAAGATCGTCAAGGCCGTAGAAAAAGAGGAGGCAGTGGAGGAGATTGAATACGGACGCCAGTGGGTGGAGAAACTCGACCGTCTCACCTATATTCTTTCTGTCGCTGCCATCTTGGTCACTTTGGTAGTCGGTGCGGCCTCGATATTCGTTATCTCCAACACGGTGAACTTCACTATCTTAGCCAGGCGAGACTCTATTGAGATAATGAGATTGGTCGGCGCCACTGACAGTTTCATCCAAGCCCCTTTCCTTTTGGAAGGGATTATCGGAGGGACTCTGGGAGGAGCTATAGCCGCGGCTCTGTTGTACTTGGTTCATCGCTGGATCCGCCTTCGGTTCCCCTCTTTGATCTTCGCCCCACAGACAGAATTAGCTGCCTGGTTGATGATCCCCTTAGGGACGATCTTGGGGGGTCTGGGAAGCCGGCTGGCGGTACGTCGAGTCTTAAAACATCTCCCCTGAGTCGGCATCAGTCAGTTCAAAAATAGGCCAACAAAATGAAAAAGATAGTAGTAATCTGTCTCCTGTTTTCTCTCTTTGTCTGGAAGCCAGGGTCTTCTGCTGACCCGAAGAAGGAATTAGAAGAGCGTATCAGGGCAAAACAGGCAGAACTGGAGAGCATTGGAGAGCAGATCCAAAAAAACCGAGAGCGGATAGCGAAGCTCAAGGGTCGGGAGAAGAGGGTCCTGGCACAGATCCACTGGAGAGAGAAGCAGATAGATCTGATACAGAAGTATCTTCGCGCCCTCCAGGCCCAGGAGAGGATGCTCCAGCAGGACATCAAAAGGACAGCCAAAGAGCTTGAGACCACTACGGCAGCCCTTTCACAACGTCAGGCAGACTTTGCCAGAAGGCTGCGAGCAATCTACAAACACGGCCGCCTCAAGGAGGTGGAGATTTTGCTTTCCTACAGGTCTTTCCCTGAGCTGCTGAGACGATACAAATACCTTGCCTCAGTCCAGCAGCAGGACAGAAGGGATCTGGAACAGATAGTGGCCACTAAACAGGGAATCGAAACCAGAAAGAAGAGACTGGAGATGGACTTGAGAAAGAAGCTCCACCTCCAGAGAGAGAAACAGAAAAAACAGAAGAGCCTGGAGGAAGAGAAGGTAAGGAAAAAACAGCTGCTGGATTCGATTCAGAAAAATCGCCGGTTAGCCCAGCAGGCAAATAGAGAGCTCCAGAAGGAGACGGCTGCAATCAAACTAGCAATCAAGCAGTATCTGGAAGAGGTGGAGAGACTGTCCCTGCTTAGAGAAGAGATTAAGGGTACTATCCCCACATTCAATCTTTCTGAGCACAAGGGGCGTCTCCCCTGGCCTGTGAAAGGTCCTGTGCTCAATCGCTTTGGCAGGTACAAGGACAAGATACTGAACACATGGACATTCAACCGCGGCATTGACATCAAAGTGCCTTCTGGCACCCAGGTACGGGCGATGGCTCCGGGGACAGTGGTACTGGTTGACTGGTTCAGGGGATATGGAAAGTTTCTCTTGCTTTACCATCAGAATGGATACTTCACCCTATATGGCCATCTCTCCGAGATCTTTGTGGCAAAGGGGGATAGGGTCGAGGCTGGTGAGGTTCTGGCCGCTTCAGGGGATACCGGCTCCCTGGAAGGCCCCAAGCTCCATATAGAGATTCTCAAAAAAAAGGAGCCATTAGATCCACTTCAGTGGTTGGCTCCAGAGAGATAAAGCAGTATTTTCGACTTGTCCGCCGCGCTACACCATCGGGCGGGATATTCCGCCCGATTTTTGCTGTCACCGAGCTTTGTATGCCGGCACGGGGGCGCTCACGAAAGGAGACGCTCCAGCGATGAGTCTTCCTCCGGACGGCTGCTCTGCCCGGGCAGTCAGGCTGGATTTAGGGGATCCCCCCACAGCGCTTATGTTCACACGCCGCAGACTTTTCCAGCTTCATACTCGGCATTTGGTCCCAGTCCTTTCATCCCTGCCGTCCTCCGCACGCCTAAATCTGTTCGTTCCATCCCTCCTTCACCCCAAAACCTCCCTCGGGTCAGAGATCTCCCCTCTCGTGGCCGAGTAGGCCGCAGTAGCAGGAGAACAAAGGTAGATGAACGCCTCAGGATTGCCCATTCTACCCTTGAAGTTCCGGTTAGCAGTGGAGAGGCATACTTCGCCGTCTGCCAGCACGCCCTGGTGCACCCCCACACAGGGGCCACAGCCTGGAGGAAGCACCGAGGCCCCTGCTGCCAAAAAGACCTCCAACAACCCCTCACGCACAGCATCTAAATAGACCCGTCGAGAGGCCGGGCAGACAATAAGCCTGGTGCCAGGATGACAGGTTCTGCCTTTCAGGACCCTTGCCACCACCCTCAGGTCCTCCAACCGTCCATTGGTGCAGGTGCCAATAAATACCTGATCTACTCTTATTCCGACCGCCTCCGAGACAGGCTTTGTGTTGTCCACCTGATGGGGGAAACAGATCTGTGGCACCAGTTCGGAGGCATCGATCTCCATAATCCTCTCATAGTGGGCATCTGGGTCGGCAGCTATGGGGCTGAAGTCGTCGGCCCTCCCCTGCTGCTTCAGATACTGGCGGGTCACCTCATCGGCCGCAACCAGGCCCGCCTTGGCACCTGTTTCCACCGCCATATTGGCCAGGGTAAGCCTTTCGCCGATACTCATCCTCTCTACAGTCTCCCCGTTCATCTCCAAAGCCTTGTAGGTGGCACCGTCAGCGCCGAGTCTGCCGATAAGGGAGAGAATCAGATCCTTGGCGTAGACACCTGGGGGGAGAGCTCCAGAGACTGTTATTTTGAAGCTTTCCGGCACCTTAAACCAGACCTTTCCCAGGGCCATAGCTACAGCCACGTCAGTGGAGCCCATCCCGGTGGCAAATGCCCCTAAGGCCCCGGCGGTGCAAGTGTGCGAGTCAGCTCCGATTATTATGTCTCCCGGACGGGCGTAAGATTCGCTCACAATCTGATGACATACCCCTTGTCCCACATCGGAAAGCAGAGCACCTGTTTTCTGAGCGAACTGCCTCAGAGTAACGTGATCATTGGAGAGCTCACGGCGGGGGCTGGGAGCAGCGTGGTCGATAAACAGGACCGTCCGCTCAGGATGGGCCACCCTCGTGGGTCCCATCTGCTCCAGCTCTCTGACTGCCAGCGGACCGGTGCCGTCCTGGAGAAAGCAGAGGTCCACATCGGCCACCACGAACTGCCCTGCCCTCACTTGCCGCCCGCAATGTCGACTGATAATCTTCTCAGCTAACGTCATCCCCACGGCTCTGCTCCTCCAGCTTAACCAGATCTTCAAACTTAAGGTCGAACTCCAGCACTCCGATCATCTCTTCCTCCTCGTTTCTAATCGGGGCAGAAACGGTGATGCATAGGGCTCCTGTGACGGTTGAAGTGTAAAGTCCTGTCACATAAGTCTTTCCGCTCTTCAGCGGCCCAATGAACCATTCACGGTTGGAGAAATCGTCGCCGATGCGATGGTATTCATATTTTGCCTTATCCACCGGTTGAGTGATATTTCTGGTAACCCTTCTGCCTTCTTTATCAGTGACGGCTATCAACTGCACATAAGGATTCTCTTCGATCACCCTGGTCAAGACGGGTTCCTGCTGCGACGGGTCCATTGAACGGATAGCAGGCAGATCCACCACCTCTTCGATAAGCTCCTGGGCCAGCAGGCGGGCGTGTGCCTTTATCCGGTCAAAGTCTGAGATAAACAGCTCTGGTAGATATCTCTTCGCCTTCTCCACCATCTCCTCGGTAGAGATACTGGTGACTCTGCCCTCTCTGTATTGATCCATCACCCAGCGGTAGATTTTACCCACTCCGGGGTGTCTCTTGTCAATCACTCTATCTCCGGTCAGTTTGAAGTGAGAGTTAATCCAGTAGGCAATACCGGCAGTGCCAGATTTGTCGGTCACCATAACTCCAGGGGGCCGATTCAGGATCTTGGTGGTGTCAAAGATATTGTATATCTCCTCATTTTTGGTGATGCCGTCGGCGTGGATGCCGGCCCTGGTGAAATTAAACTCTGAACCAACAAAAGGATAGTTAGCAGGGATTGAGGCTTTGACCTCATTTCTGAAGTAGTCGGCGATTTCGGTGATTACGGTGGTATCCACTCCGTTGGTCTGGCCCTGCAGGGCGATATATTCGATAATCAGCCCCTCGATAGGGGGATTGCCACATCTTTCTCCGAATCCTAAGAGCGTCCCGTTGGCAGCGGCACAGCCGTGAAGCCAGGCAGCCTCGCTGTTAATCAGAGCCTTATGGAAGTCGTTGTGCCCATGCCACTCCAGGGCATAGGAGGGAACGCCAGCCTCATGAATCATAGCGTGCACCATCTTAGGGATGCCGCGAGGCAGGGCTGCCTCCGGGTAGGGAAGGCCATATCCCATAGTATCACACAGTCTTATCTTGATTGGCGGGCCTCCTAATGTCTCCTCCCCTACCTCGTCATAAATTCTCATCAACTGCTGGGCAAAAGGGATGATGAAGCCGGGGAAGTCAGCCCTGGTGATATCCTCCATATGGCACCTTATCCTAACTCCGGCATCCATCGCCTCCTTTACAATAGCTAAATAAGCTTCTAAGGCGCTTTGTCTGTTCATGCCCAGTTTAAGGAAGATATGGTAGTCAGAGGCAGAAGTGAGTACACCTGTCTCTTTCAGCCCTGCCTGTTTTACCAGTTGAAAGTCGGATTTCACTGCCCTTATCCATCCGGTAACCTCTGGATATTCATATCCCCTTTCCAGGCATTGTTGTACTGCCTCTTTGTCGCCATGGCTGTAAAGGAAGAATTCGCACTGTCGGATCACACCCTGTGGGCCACCCAGTCGGTGTAGCATGTCGTAGAGATCCACTATTTGCTTAACCGTGTAAGGAGGCCTGGCCTGTTGACCATCTCTGAAGGTGGTACATGTGATCCATATCTCATCCGGCAGCTCCACAGGTACTATCACATTGTCAAAAACCATACGCGGCACCTCTGTGTAAGGGAAGATATCCCTGAACAGGTTGGGCTGTTCTATATCTTCAATCCGGTATTCTGGCCGCTGCGGTTCTATAAGTTTTGATATTCCCATTTTTGGCAAACTCTCCTTTCGATTTTAGAGGACATTGTCAGAGATTTGGCCGGTAGAATGCAGAGAAAAATCCCAATGGCAGATCTCTCTGTGCACTGCCCAGCTCTTTGTACTGCTCTGGGCCTGTTTTATCCAATTTTCGATACCTTCGGCCAGGTTTGTCAGAAGCTCTCCTCCAGTGAGGGGAACTTCCCTCTCTTCACATCCTGTAGGTAAGCTGTGCATGCCTGTCTTATCTGTTTACTCAGCTCCGCATATCTCCTTACGAATCGGGGGCGAAATCTCTCAAAGAGTCCGAGCATATCGTGGGTCACCAGGATCTGGCCATCGCAGTGGGGACCAGCCCCAATCCCGACTGTGGGGATGGTCAGGCTTTCAGACACCTCCCGTGCCAGCTGGCGGGGAATCTTCTCCAAAACAATGGAAAAAACCCCACATTCCTGAAGGATTTTTGCATCTTTGCGCAGCTTCTCGGCCTCCTGGGAACTTCTGGCTCGCACTGCGTAGCCGCCAAACTTGTGAACGGACTGGGGCAGAAGCCCCAGATGGCCCATCACCGGGATACCAGCATCAACTATCCTTTTGACCGTCGGTGCAATCTCCTCCCCGCCCTCCAACTTTACCGCCTCCGCCCCTGCCTCCTGAAGAAACCTACCGGCATTCCGCACTGCCTCATCTGGACTTATCTGGAAAGACATAAATGGCATATCCCCAACCACTAAGGCATTCTTGACATGCTGGGAAACTATCCTGGTATGATACAGCATCTGTTCTAAGGTCACCTGGACTGTAGTCTGATACCCGGCAAAAACAGTCCCCAATGAATCCCCCACCAAGATGAGGTCGATGCCTATCTCATCAAGGATAGCGGCTATAACATAGTCGTAGGCAGTGAGGGCGGCGATTTTCTCCCCTCGGGCCTTCATCTCGACCAGGGTCGCAGTGGTCTTTTTCAAAATATTATCCTCCTGTCAATCTCACTTTTAGCCGGGCTAAAACTAGCTGTAATTTCGCTTCGCCCTTTTGTTGTCAAGATTTTTGTTGACCGGCTCACTAAGTCACTCTATATTAAGTGAACAGACCTAAATCATCCGCATATCAAGCCAGCAAACAATTAGCCATCGGTCATTACAACAGTAAACCGACTACCTGCCAGTCAGGATGCTTGAGCGATCAATTGCTCTGTGCAAGACAGATGAAAACTTATGATTTAGCCATTACTGCTGTCTTTGTTGCCTTAGTTGTCACCCTGGGCTATGCCTTTATCTTCCTTCCCAATGTAGAAGCGGTGACAGCCACTGTATTCATCTCTGGATTCCTTCTTGGCAAAAAACGGGGATCGATTGTAGGCCTTTTAGGAGAGTTCATCTATGCATCACTAAATCCGTATGGGGCGTCAATGCCACCGCTTTTGGCGGCCCAGGTGGCCTCAATGGGCTTGACAGGCCTGTTAGGTGGATCTGTCGGTAGCCGCTACAAGGAAAAGATCACACTAAGTGCCGTGCTGCTTTTGAGGTTCGCACTCTGGGGAATTCTGTTAACTCTCATCTACGATGTAGCAACTTGTGCCGGGTTTTTCGCCTTTGCAGGGTTCTCTGCCCGCCAGATGCTGGCAAGCCTTGCGGTGGGTCTGCCTTTCTATGCCGTTCACCTGGGCTCTAATGCCATAATCTTCGCATCTGTTGTCCCTGTGCTCCTCAAGAAGGCCTTAGATAGGAAACTTCTGCGTGAAAGAGAATACAGATAGGTTTTATGTCAATGACAAAATGCAAAGGCAAGCCGCTAAAATATCTGTTTCTTTTGGACATTTGGATCACAAAGCTGATGTTTCTCTCCAGCCAAGGTTTTGTAATCTATTTGCTTTTACCCTTGTAAAATCTTTCAATTGTGGCCACTGCCTCTTCGGCGGTGTCCACAACGGTGAATATTTCCATATCTTTCCTGGACATATATCCTCTACATAAGCAAATCTTCTGCAGCCAATCCAAAAGCCCATCCCAGTATTCTCTGCCCAAGAGAATCACCGGGAAGCTTTCGATTCTCTTTGTTTGGATTAAAGTTACTGCCTCAAACAGTTCATCCATTGTGCCAAATCCACCAGGCATTATCACAAATGCCTTGGCGTATTTGACAAACATAACCTTGCGACAGAAAAAATAACGGAACTCCAGAAGAGTGGTTATGAAGCGATTGCTCTTTTGTTGAGATGGAATAATAATGTTGAGTCCCACGGAGGTACCTCCGGCCTCTTTGGCCCCTTTGTTGGCTGCCTCCATAATTCCCGGACCTCCCCCGGTTACCACCCCATAACCGGCCCTAACCAGCAGTGAAGCGGTCTGTTCGGCCAGCTTGTAGTACCTGTCTCCCCGCTTGGCCCTGGAGGAGCCAAATATGGAGACCGCGGGTCCAATCTTGGAAAGTGTCTCAAATCCCTCCACAAACTCGGCCATTATCCGAAATATCCGCCAGGTGTCCTCTCCTGTGAAACTAAGCTCGGTCTTCTCCGCCATACCGGCCTCCATTCTCTGATGCTTTTCACTGCAGCCCATACTTCTCAATCTTGCGATAAAGAGTTCTCTCTCCTATCCCTAACATCCTGGCTGCTTTTTTCTTATTCCCACCGGTCTGCTTTAACGCTTCTTGAATCATCTCTTTCTCCATCTCGGCAATCGATTTCAGCCCCCCGGTATCAGTCTGGTCTGCCTCCTTAACCTCCCTTTCCCCGGCCTCCCCAACTTCGGCTACAAAGGACATTTCATAGGGATTTATGGGGATGGGCTTGGCAACTCTTTGGCCTTCCAGCAGGAATTTCTTGATTTCTGCCACATCCTCTCTCAGAGCCAGCAGGCTGCGATAGATTAGCTCTCGTTCAGACTGGTCTGGGCTTTTCTTCAACCTTACAGGAAGAAGGTGACTGAAGGACGGTCCCTGCTGCAGATACTCCTTGAAATATCGAGGGATATCCTCGGCAGTCACCTTCCTCCTGGGAGACAGGGCTACCATACTCTCCACCAGGTTTCTAAGCTCTCTTATATTCCCAGGCCAGGGATAGTGCATGAGCAGTTGCATAGCGTCCTGGGATATACCGGGGAAGCTGATCTTATGTTCATCACAGTAGCTGCGCACAAAGGCATCAACTAACAGAGGGATATCCTCTCTCCTTTCTCGCAGAGGGGGCAGATATATTTCAAAGACCTTCAGCCGGTAGTAGAGGTCCTGGCGAAAATTTCCCTCCCTGACTGCGGCGGCTAAGTCGCGATTGGTGGCGGCGATCACTCTCACATCCACCTGTACGGTCTCTGTGCCTCCGACGCGGCGCAGCTCCCTCTGCTCCAATACCCGTAGAAATCTGACCTGTGTGGCCGGCGACATCTCTCCGATCTCATCTAAGAATATAGTTCCGCCCTCAGCAGCCTCAAAGATGCCTTTATGTCGGGCAACCGCCCCGGTGAAGGCACCCCTTTCGTGCCCGAAAAGCTCACTCTCCAAAATCCCTTCTGCCAGCGCCCCACAGTCAACAGCCAGAAAAGCCCTGCTCTTGCGTCTGCTGTGGTTATGGATTGCTCTGGCTATCAGCTCCTTGCCCGTACCTGTCTCTCCGGTGACAAGAACTGTTATGTCGGTGGGGGCGATCTGAATAATGGCTTCCAGAACCTGCTTCATCTGCACGGACTTTCCTACAATTCCCGACTCCAGTGAGATCCTCTTTCGCACCTGCGCCCTTCCCACAACCTCTGCCAGTTCGTGACGGTCAATAGGCTTCTCTAAGAGGGCGTCGACCTCCATCTGGACGGCGGAGACCCCCCCCTTGGGGCACAAAAACACGAGGGTGCCCCAGTGACGGCCGTCCTTAAGTCGCTCTGAAATCTCCGCCAGCTCCGCCTCTGGAATCGAGGCATCAGCCACTACAACATCAACGGAATTGTGCTGGAGGAAGTCGACCGCTGCCTTCCAGTCATCTGCTACTGACGACTCCCAATGCTCATCCCCTGAAACATCAAGGATCGCCTCTCGGGATTCCTCGTCTAAACCCACCAGCAGAATATTGAATTCCTCATCCAATTGGCAAATCACCCCTGAACAGCCAAGCTTCCATTCTATGGAGACCTGAAAATTCCGCTACTGCTGCCAGTAAGGCGGAATCAGCGTGCCTCGTAAACCGAAGCACTCTCCTAAATATCAGTCTTTCATCGTCTATCATAGTCTAACCTTCTGCTTTAGTTAGGACTTCCACCAAATAGTCGCACAAATTCTCGATTTCCACCTCATCCTGGTGGGAGCTCCTCATATTGCGCACCGAGGCCTTTCCCCTACTCAACTCCTCCTGTCCGATAATCACAGTATACTTGGCTTTCAGGCTGTTTGCGGCTCGCATCTGGGCCTTCAGACTTCTGTCCAGATAATCGGTATCGGCACTTACGCCGCGGGTTCGCAACTCCCGCAGCAGGCGGACCGCCAATTGCTTGGCCTTCTCCCCTATGGAGGCGACATAAACCTCAGGCTGGAGCGGTTCGGGATAGGAACAACCTCCCTTCTCCATCGCAAGAAGGATTCGCTCTATGCCGGCCGCAAATCCCACTGCAGGAGTTGGTTTTCCTCCCAATTCCTCAACAAGGCCGTCATAACGCCCTCCTCCACCCAAGGCATCCTGAGCCCCCAGTTGGGCACTTACAACCTCGAAAACGGTCTTGGTGTAGTAATCAAGGCCTCTCACCAGCCGTCGGTTAACCTGATAACCTATACCCAAGGCATCCAGATGGACCCTAAGCTGCCGGAAGTGCTGGGCACATTCATCACACAGATAGTCCAGCATAGAAGGCGCTTCGTCGGTTATCCGGCGACAGGTGGGGTCTTTGCAATCAAGGATCCTTAAGGGATTCCTCTGGTAACGTTGCTTGCAATCGGCACAGAGAAGGTCATACTTATCGGCAAAAAAACCAAGTAGTTTTTGTCGATAAGTGGGACGACATCGAGGGCAGCCAATGCTGCCCAGCTGCAGGCAGAGTCCTTTCAACCCCAGGTCATCACAAATATCCAGGAAAAGGGAGATGGTCTCGGCATCCAGGGCAGGATCAATAGAACCTATGGCCTCGGCCCCAAACTGGTGAAATTGTCTCAGTCTGCCTGCCTGGGGACTCTCCTGTCGGTACATTGGACCGATGTAAAAGAGCTTCTGAGGTGACTTCTTCATTCCCATGTTATGCTGGATGTAGGTGCGAACCACCGGCGGGGTACCCTCTGGCCTAAGGGTCAGACTGCGCTCACCTTTATCCAAGAACGTATACATCTGCTTCTCCACTATCTCAGTGCCCTCCCCTGTGGAGTGGATGAAAAGCTCCGTGCGCTCAAATGTCGGCGTAGCTATCTCCTGGTAGTTATAGAGCTTCATTCTCCTCCTGACCGTCTCCTCAAGGTGACGCCACAGGGGCATCTTGTCGGGAAGGACATCCTGGGTTCCACGCACTGCCTTATATTTTAGCATCCTCTCTGTCCTGTTTGCCTATTCTACTCTCCTGTCTCTCTATTTAAGCTGCCTTGCCTTTTCCAAAACATGAGAACCTCAAACACTCGGAGTTATTCACCTAAGAATGCCCATAATCGAGGAGAAAACCCCTAAGAACATCAATAGACCAACGACTATCAGCACTAATCCGGAGATAGTCTCCACTATGCGCAGGTGGGCCTTCATCCGCTTGAACAGCCTCAGGAAGGCATTTATCCCGAGCCCCGATGCTACAAAAGGGATACCCAGCCCTAAGGAATAGGAAGATAGCAGCAACACTCCCTTGCCGACCGTCTGTTGTGTCCCAGCGTAGGCCAATATCGTTGCCAGAATTGGTCCCACACAGGGTGTCCATCCGAAAGCAAAGGCCAGTCCAACAACAAAGGCACCTATGTTACCGGCCGGAACACCCCTGCTTTGAAATCTCTTCTCATAATTTAGGAACCCTATCCGCAGCCATCCTACGGTATGGAGCCCTAAAATTATTATGATGAGGCCTGCTATCTTACTGAGCAGGGCGAGATGAGAAAGGAGAAACTGCCCCACCACTGTAGCTGTCGCACCCAGGGCGACAAAGACAATGGAGAACCCCAGGACAAACATCAGGCAGTTGGTCCCAACTTTAAGGAGCACCCGGACATCTGTCGAAACGGTTCTCATCTGGCCCAAGGAGAGGCCAGAGATAAAACAGAGATAGGCCGGAACCAAAGGGAGAACACACGGGGAGAGAAAAGAGAGAACCCCTGCCCCAAAAGCCGCGATCACGGAGATATCAGTCACCATCTCACTTCTTTTATGGTATCACTAGACCTTGACAAATGGCCAGGAGTCATAGATTCCAGGTCAAAATTCAGGACTATTGCAATTGAAATAGGCTACCCCTTCTGTCAGTCACTCTCCAACATGCTTAACAGACATGCTCAACGGGTTTGTCAAAAGAGGATACACTCGACGTGCAACCTTCAGGACCTTTAAGATATAGCTTCCCCCCTCGACTTTTTAAATTAAATATAGAACAAAAAAGCTGAAATATCAAGCCGTTTTTGCTGCTATAGCATAATCCTATCAGACTCATTGAGTTACGGCAACAGGCTTGGAACCCGAGATTTTGCAGTTCCTGGAAAGGTATCCACTTAGAGAGCTCTCATCTAAGCAGGTTTTCCACAAAAAAGGGTTCAGTTACTTGGAATTTACATTAAAAGGAATAATAGGTGGTTAGCCTCCGGTTCTATACGAGTTATCCACACTCTAAAGATGTTATCCACACTTTCCTCTCCTTTGGGAAAACAACAGTGTGAGCGGTTGTCAGGTTTAAATCGAGTATCTTTCTCTGCCGTTCCCCTGTTAATTTCTGTTGATAACTATGTCGAATGCCACCGGAAAATATTTTTCTCTTGCTAACAAGAGCGTTCTATGTTATATTTGGATTTGAGGGTTTAAGACCAAGGGGCAAGGAGCGTGAAACAGGAAGGCGGGCGACTTTACGTTGTGAGCACCCCCATTGGCAACTTGGAGGACATAACCCTTCGTGCTCTAAGGGTGCTTAAAGAGGTGGAGATTATAGCTGCTGAGGACACTCGTCGCGCCAGGCAACTGTTGGCTCACTATCAGATAAAAGGCCCTATTCTCACCAGTTACCATGATCACAATAAGGAGAGGAAAACTCCCATTCTGGTCCGCCAGATGCTCTCTGGTCACTCGGTTGCTGTAGTCTCAGATGCTGGGACTCCAGGTATCTCTGATCCCGCCTATTTTCTGGTGAACCATGCCTTAAAGAGCCAAATCCCGGTGGTTCCCATCCCTGGGGCCTCGGCACTAATGGCTGCCTTAGTGGTCTCAGGGTTGCCTACCGACCGCTTTGTGTTTGAAGGATTTCTGCCCGCCAAAGGGTCCAAAAGAAAGAAGCGCCTACAAGAGTTGAAAGAAGAGACCAGGACTGTTGTGCTTTTCGAATCGCCACACCGACTTTTGCCGTCGTTAAAGGATACCCAGCAGATTCTGGGAGACAGAGAGGTCTGCCTCTGCCGGGAGCTAACCAAAAGGTTCGAGGAGACTCTCAGAGGCAGATTAAGTCAGATTATTGAGCAGCTTCAAGGGGAAAAATGTCGGGGGGAGTTTGTCCTCGTCATCAGGGGAGCAGAGAAGCCCAAACCGGTAGATTCTGTAGACTAATTAAGGAGGTTTCTGCTCTATGAAATTAAGAACATTTTTCTCAAAGCTATTCAGCCGGGAAGTGATGTTCAGCGGCAAGTTGAAAGATGGTTTTGGCCGCCTTGTGAGGCCTCTGGTGGAGCTATTTGCGACTCTTGGGCTACGGCCCGATTTCTTCACTACGCTGGGGTTACTGTTGAGCATCGGAGCCGCTGCTGCTTTTGCCGTAGGCTGGTTCCCCTGGGCTGGCATTCTCGTCCTGGTGGCAGGGCTTTGCGACGTCTTCGACGGGCAGGTTGCCCGGGCTGCTAACAAAGGGACGAGGTTCGGCGCCCTATTGGACTCAACTTTAGACCGTTACTCGGAGGCGTTCATCTTCTTTGGCATCGCCTTATATCTGGTGCGTACAGGCGACATATGGACCAAAATGGCCTTGCTGTTCGCCTTAGCAGGCTCTCTGATGGTGAGCTATGTGCGCGCCCGGGCCGAGGGACTGGGAATTGAGTGTCAGGGCGGTCTGATGCAAAGAACCCAACGCACTCTGGCAGTAGCCTTAGGAGCCCTTTTTGGAAAAACGGGCCTGATAGTGGCAATCTGGTTGGTAGCTGTCCTTGCAAACTATACGGTCGTCGAGAGAATATACCATGTCTGGACCATGACAAAACCCCTCAGCTTGGAAAAGGAAGACACTACAGTCCCAGGATAGGAAGGGATGCGACCTCGCGGAGCCGACTTGTCATAGCAAGCAAAAGCCAAAAAAGGAGGAGTTTAATGAGTAAAGTAAACGTAGCTATTATCGGCGTTGGCAACTGCGCTTCCTCACTGATACAAGGAGTAGAATTCTACAAAAACGCCAAAGAGACCGATTTTGTTCCGGGATTAATGCACGTCAATTTGGGCGGATACCATGTGCGCGACATCCAGTTTGTGGCCGCCTTTGACATCGACAAAAGCAAGGTAGGCAAGGATTTAAGCGAGGCAATCTTCACTTATCCGAACAACACTTACAAATTTACTGACGTGCCCAACTTGGGAGTTAAAGTCCACAGAGGGATGACCCACGATGGTCTGGGGAAATACCTATCTGAGATAATCAAAAAAGCCCCAGGCTCAACAGATGATATAGTGGGCATTTTGAAAGAGACAAAGACCGATGTGGTGATCAACTACCTACCAGTGGGAAGTGAAGAGGCCACAAAGTGGTATGTTGAACAGGTGCTTGAGGCCGGCTGCGGTTTTATCAACTGTATCCCCGTGTTCATAGCCAACCAAGCCTACTGGCGACGCCGTTTTGAGGAGCAGGGCTTGCCCATAATAGGCGATGACATAAAGTCTCAGGTGGGAGCCACCATCGTACATCGAATCCTCACCTGGCTGTTCAGACAGAGGGGGGTACGACTTGAACGCACCAGCCAGCTTAATGTGGGCGGTAATACCGACTTCCTCAATATGCTGGAGCGTTCGCGGTTGGAGTCGAAGAGGATTAGCAAAACTCAAGCAGTCACTTCCCAGCTCGATTACGATATCGGAGCAGACAACATCCACATCGGACCCAGTGACTACATCCCCTGGCTGAAGGACAGAAAATGGTGCCACCTCAGAATGGAGGGGAGAACCTTCGGCGACGTTCCCCTGAACTTAGAGCTGAAGCTTGAGGTCTGGGATTCTCCTAACTCTGCCGGCGTGGTTATCGATGCTATAAGATGCTGTAAGCTGGCCTTAGACAATGGAATAAAGGGAGCATTGGAGGCTCCATCGGCCTACTTCATGAAGTCACCTCCCAAACAGTACAGCGACTCAGAGGCAAGAAACCTGGTAGAGGAGTTTATCGCCACCTACCAGAAGAAGGGGAAAGAGAAAAAACCAAAGCAGATCTAAACAGCCTTTAGCCTCAGACAGAGGGGAAAACCCCTTCAGCACGTGAACCAAACAGACAGGGAAATAGAAAACGGTGGTGAGCGGAAATGGTAAAGTTATCGGAGCAGTTTTCCTGAACCAATCTGCAGAAGCTGTCTCGCAGAGGGAATAACCTGAATGACCTTAGGCACCGCTGTTTTCTATTTCCCTATTCTTTATTCTTTCCGGAGAAATAGATGTTCATAACTTTCGAGGGCATCGATTCTTGTGGAAAGACGACTCAGGCGGACCTTTTAGCTGAAGGGTTAAAAGAAGCGGGCTGGCCGGTTGTTTTCACTCATGAACCGGGCGGAACAGAGATCGGTGACAAGATCCGTGAGCTGCTTTTGAGTAAGGAAAACAGTCAGATGGTGTGGGTGGCCGAGCTTTTTCTCTATATGGCCAGCCGGGCCCAGCATACCGAGGAACGAATTCGCCCGGCCATACAACAAGGAAAGATTGTGGTCTGCGACCGTTACACAGATTCCACCTTGGCCTATCAGGGCTATGGCCGGGGCCTGGACCGAAAACTCATACATCGGCTTAACCACATAGCCACCGGGGGGCTGATTCCACAGCTCACTTTCTTAATAGACATTCCACCCCAGTTGGCCATGCAGAGAAAATTTAGCAAAGACCGGTTAGAGGGCGAGGACTCCGATTTCCACAGCAGAGTGAGAAAGGGTTACCTGAAGATTGCCAAAGGCGAACCCCAGCGTTTCTGTATCATCGACGGCTCCAGAGGTATCGAGGAAATCCACCAGGAGATAATGGCCATCGCCATGGGCAAATTAAGAGCCTGAGATCACCTGGTAGTGTCCCTTCTCTGCCTAAATACCCCCCTCATACTTAGGCTTTCAGGCACTTGAAGGGAACGTGAGGATTCGGCACCCTTGCAGTTATCTAATTGAACCGATCGATCTCTTGATGTTTTTCAACGGGCAACTGACAACGATCGACTGGCGACACCGAGTCCTTGCCCCGGCAAAATGAGTCCATCTGTCCTGGTTGAAAAACTTAGGACTCTTTGGGCTTTTCCTTCTCAGTTTTGGTCTGTTCTCCCTCTGCTTTCTTCTCTGCTTCCATACCCTCCTTCCGGGATTTACTGGGGTAATCAGTAGCATACCAGCCTGAACCCTTCAAAACAAATGCACTGCGAGATATCACTCGGCGAACAGGGCCACCGCACTTTTCACAGGTCTTCACCTCTTTATCCTCAAGACTCTGAAATCGTTCAAACCTGTGCCCACATCTCTCGCACTTGTACTCATAGATTGGCATGATCCCCTCCTGGTTTATGTGACTCGCACTGACCTCAAAGCCTGTAGCTGCTCTTCCTGTCGCATTGTTCTTGGCTGTCGAGGTTGTAGACCAAATCTGTCAATGCCCACTCGACCTGAAGGGCTTAATATTAAACTACGATGAGGAAAAAATCAAGCACATTTTGGGCCTTTAGCTAATGGAGCTCTGTTTTTATCTGTGCCTTATCCCGGCTGTTCGATAAAATGTAAGTTCGCCAGCCTTAAGAGATTAGGGTCTCCTAATGGCAATTGAAATCGATACGGAAGCGGTGAAAATGGAAGAAAGTTGCCAAAGGTATTTGTCCTGAAGAAGCCGGATTGCACGCCTGGCTGTGCTCGTATGGTCTTGCCCTGAGCCACTTAGGGGCAGGGGAATATTCAGCAGCGTATCCTCAATTCAGACTTGAAGGGAAATATCCTGGAGATTATCAGGATAGATCTTTGTCGGGAGCAGAACGGGTTCTGGGCAACTGATGCGTGCGAAACCCTGCTGGAAACTTTGGAATAGGCAGTTGCGCAGTGGTCACCGGGTTTCTCGAGACCTACTACGGCGAGGGGCCGGGATTAGCCTTGACATCAACTATATTGCCGATGAATTTTGGCGCTAAGCCTACATCTCATGAGACGGTCGCGTACATATAGAAGCAGTTTACCTTTGAGAATGTCCGATCCGGACCAGAAGTGCGAACCGAGGGGCTGGAGGCAAATGTTCACCTCACGCACATCGTTCATTCCAAATTGCATAACCACAAAAGGAGTGCAGAGATATACTACATTGTCGAGGGCTCAGGCAAGATAGTACTGGGCGATCGAACCTTTGGGATCTGTACGGGCAGTCTGATCTATATCCCCAAGGAAGTTCCCCATCGTGGGTATGGCGATTTCAAGGCTCTGATCGTGTGTATACCTCGGGTTGACAGTCAGGATGAATTCGTAGTCGAGGAAGCTCAGAGGGAATAGGAAGGCAAAGAAGCTGACCGGCAATTATGACCTTCTCTGGCCAGATCAGCCATCGGCTGAGCCGATACTTTCAGCGATGGACCAGGCAGATGTACGGCTGCTCAAGCTGGGCTACTATCAGTTTGTTCCCGGCAAAGACGATTACTGGACCTATGTGGATCATATCCGTAAATCCCTGGAGGGTTGGCAGAAGCTGGGAGAGCGTTACAATGTCAAACTGTGCTATCATACCCATTCCGGCCTGAATATGGGGGGCAGCTGTGCAGCCCTTGCCCACCTGATCAGGGGATTCGACTCTCGCTTCATCCGAGCCTATATTGATCCCGGCCATATGTGGATGGACGGAGAACCCTTCAGCCTTGGCTTGGCGATGATAAAAGAATTCTTGAGTATAGTGGGCCTCAAAGACCCAACTTATGTGGGCGTGAAAAAGAACGGTGAGGGAGCTTACTATCCGGCGTTCACGACGGCTGGAGAAGGCATGGTGCCGTGGTCTTCTGTCTTTTCCGAACTTTTGCGGGCGGGATATGATGGGCCTCTTTCCATACATGCCGAGTTCGAAACGGAAAGTCACCAACAGTACATCTCTGCGGTAAAGTCGGAAGTGGTCTATTTCCGGCAGAAACGAGATATAGCCCTCGCAGAGGCCGAAGTTAACCCATAGAACTCTGAAAAACGGAAAGGCCGATGCGCATCTCTTTTTATCCTTCAGTATACGAACATGCGGCATATCTTGTCGGCAGGAGTCCATGGCAGGTGTCTCGAGACCCTGAACTGTTGTTTTCTGCCCATTGTCGTGCTCACCTTCTATACGGACATTCGCCGATTGTGGTTGGAATCGACATCTACAACATCGAAGCCGAGGCCTATGGATGTGTTGTAGACCGGCCAAGCGGCAATGGAGTTCCAGCAATTACCAGGCCGCTTTTTGCCTCCTTAGAAGAAGCGGCTACTCTGGTCCCCTTTGAGCCTCAAACCGCAGGCAGAATTCCGATGATCATAGAAACGGGCAGAAGGCTCGCCAGCCGATTTCCAAAGACGGAAGTTGCCGTACCAGTAAGTGGACCTTTTTCGGTTGCCGTGGGACTCAGGGGCGTCACCGGGTTTCTGGAAGACATCGCTTTGTTCCCCGAGGGGGCCTCGTCATTTCTTATGCGTCTGGTGGAGGGGCAAACCAGGCTGGCCAAGTCGATCACTGAAGCCGGATTGAGCATAATGTTCTTCGAATCGGCCGCCGCACCGCCGCTTCTCTCTCCAGAGCAATTTCGCCAAATTGAGCTGCCTGCGCTGAAGCAGACTATCTCCAGAATTTCAGCCACAGCAGGGCATCGGGTGCCATGCATAATTGGCGGAGATACACTGCCTATTCTGGATGACATCCTGGCGACAGGCACAGACTATGTGATCTGTCCGGCGGAGACCGATCAGGTTGCTTTCATGAGGAGAATATGGGATCGCACCGATGTGAAAGTCAGGATCAACCTGGATCCCAACACAGTGGCCTACGGTTCACCGGAACAGATAGTCAGCGAGGTTGAGAGGATATTGAAACTTGTCGAGCAGCGGCCCAATGTATCTCTTGGAACGGGTGTTGTGCCCTATGAAACACCCCCTCATAATATACTGCTTGCAAAGAGTATCTGCAGCGCCGAGCAGCTTTGCTGCAGGCGTAGCCGGAACTTTGCTTTTTCATGAAAAGCTTAGCTGTTATCTGAGGACAGTTCATTGAGTATTGCTTGCATCTGCTTGTTTAACAAGAGATAAGTTTCCGGAGGAGGAAATGGCAACGAAGATCGCTTTCATCGGCGGTGGCTCTTACCAATGGGGAGCCAAGATCATCGTGGATATTATGCTTACTCCAGGATTGGAGGAGTCAGAAATTTACCTGGATGACATCAATCCTGAGGCTCGGGAGGACATCAGGCAGGTCGGGACGCTCCTTTCGGAAAGGATCGGGCGTGGACATCAAATCATCTCCTCTTCTTCTAAGGAAAAGGCCCTTGACGGCGCCGATGCTGTGGTCATCAGTATTTCCACTGGAGGACTTGAGGCGATGCGGGGAGACCTGGAGATTCCTCAGAAATACGGCATCTACCAGTCGGTTGGGGATACGGTTGGTCCCG
>Ga0164318_10001586_pt1 | contig 20375 bp, 3 predicted proteins | sample GuaBasSedimGuay9_FD_113734 | JGI IMG/M metagenome (GOLD analysis project Ga0164318, IMG submission 113734) | Subseafloor sediment microbial communities from Guaymas Basin, Gulf of California, Mexico - Guay9, Core 4571-4, 0-3 cm | ecosystem: Environmental > Aquatic > Marine > Hydrothermal vents >... | reverse complement strand
GGAGAAGTAACTAGTGATTCTCAAACTCTTAAAATAGCTAAAGAAAAATCAGAACAAGCTATAGTAACTAACAAACAAGAATTAGCAGATTTAAATTCTCTTAAACAAGAATATGCAGAAGAAAATAATACATATTCTTCTGAAAATAAAAATTTACCTGTTTCTGAACAAAATAAAAACCTGCCTGTACCTGAACATAAAATAGAAGCATTAAACAAACAAATAGAAGCCAAAGGAAAAGAAGTAGAATATGCAGAAAAACAACAAGGGTATTTAGAAGAAAGTGTTTATGACACTTTAAGAGAAGAAGGACTAATACCTGATATAGACATAAAAGAATTAGCTAAAGAAAGTCTTAAAGTAAAAGATATGAGAGGAAGAAAAACTTTCTCAGAAGAAAGAATAGCACAAGAAGCCTCTCTTATAAATAATAGGCTTATAGAGGAACTAGTAGATCCTAGTATTATTACTCCTGGAGGTCCTTATATAGAAAGTCTTATGCAAGGTATTGAAGAACATAGAGAACAACTAGAAGAAAAAATATTTCATAGGGTTTTTAAATCTTTTAATTTAGAATATAAAATTAATTCTTCTAAAGAAATAACTCCTTATAAAGAATTTATTAGTACAGAACAAGTTGGTAAAGATATAGTATTTGAATCTCCAGACCAATTAAATGCTATTATAGGCAAAGAAAGTGTAACAACTTTTTTAGATAAAGCAATGTCAGCAGGAGTAAAAAGAGAAGACATTAAATTTAAGTTTTCTGATACTCCAGATTTTGAAGGTAATCTTGTAGGTACATTATCTTATAATGAAAGTACTAAAGACGGTAAAAAGATTAGAAACCCTAAAGGTAAAATAGCTTTTACTTTTCCTAAAGGTAATGATAATACACAAACAATATATAAATTATTAGGGCAATCTATGAAGAATATGACAAATATGCTTCTACCTAATTATGATAGACTTCCTGATGATAAAAGAGAACTAATTAAAAGTGCTGTAAATATAACTAATATTGTAGATGGAACAACTGAAAGATTTAGTAAACTTAGATTAAGAAGTTTAGATGAAGGGGAACAAAGTTCTTTAACACTAGGAAACGATAAATATGATTTTCTTGCTTATAATTTAGTAGGACAAAAAAATAACTATATAGTTTCAAAATATGGTGAAGGATTAACTTCTTCTTCAGAACAAAAAGGAACTACAAAAGGTTTCGGTAAAATTGCTTATGGTTATCACGATAATGATTATAAAGACGGAAAACTAATAAAAATAGACGGAGTAGAAGTAAGTCCTCAATGGTACATAGTAAAAGAAGATGGATATAAAATAGACAAAAAAACAGGGGATGTTTCTTTTGGTTTCTTTAATCCTATAGAGTATGCTAGTCCTGGAGCTATGCTTCAAGCTGTTACTTTACAAAGAGCAAAAGAAGACGGTTCTTTTAATAAAAATATTTCAAATTCAGAGAAACTTCATAAAGACCCAATAACCTATAGAAAGAATAATACAGGATTAGATAATGGAATAACTGCTAAAACAACTACATTACAAAAAGCAAATCCTACTTGGACTATTGCTAATGGTTATTATCCTATGGAAAATATCTTTGGACAAGGTAATGTTTCTGCTAATGTACAAACTCCTTTTCTTAATATAAATGATACAGGACAAAATTTATTATCTTATGTTTTATCACAAACTTTAGAAGCAACAGGAAAAAATGTTATTGCTTCAAGTGGTAATAGAACAAAAGAAAATAATGCTGCTGTAGGCGGAGAAGACGATTCTTCCCATTTAAATGGACAGGCTTTTGATGTTTTATATGATGAAGCAGGAAAATATTTTATAGAACTACTAAAAAAATATATAGGAAAAGGAGAAGGAAAAGGAATATTAAGTATTTTACCTTCCGCAGATGGATTTTATCACGTATCTTTTGGAGATACTCTAAGACAAAATAATAGACAATGAAAAAACAAAAAGATTATACAAGTATAGACGAAGACACTAAAAATGAATTATTAAACGTCTTTTCTCCCTCTACTAATAAAGGGGAGATAAAAACTTCAAAGAATACTGAAACTACTTTAACTCCTCCTGTAAAACCTACAGGAGGAGTTTCTGTTTATGAGCCTGAAGTTGATCCTATTACAGGAGAAGGTGGAGAAGAACCTTATTCACCAGAATCTTTAATTAGTATAGGTAATCCTAATGCAGATACTGAAATAGATTTTTCTTTATCAAAAGAAGAATTTAATAAAAAATATTTAGATAATAAATCTTATGACCCTGTTGCTGTTACGGCTTCAGAAGTAAATAATATTAGTTATGATAAGTATGGAGAAGGTGTAGAAGATTATAGGGATTATATAGATAATCCTATGCATAATGTTAATTTAGATTATACTAGAGCGATATCTCAATCTGGATGGGAACAAGCAAGGAGAAGTGCAGGGACATTTCTACTTAATGTTATACCTGAAGTTATAGATCAAACAGCAGCTACTGTAGAAAGCGTGGGTAATCTCTTTTCTTCGGAAGATTCTTATGGTAATCCTATATCAGAAGCAATGAAGGATATTAAGGAGAACACTAATAAGAATTTTGATATTTATCTTGAAGACCCTTCTGCTTCTATGGCAGTAGGAGATAGTGGTTGGTGGGCAAGTAGACTTAGTAGTTTGGCTACTAGTGCTACTGCATTTGTTGCTTTAGGTTATGCTACAGGTGGATTAGCTGGAGGTACTCGTATGGCTAATCTATTAGGAAGAGCAGGTAATCCTGGTAAGGCTCTTTCAGGTTTTCTTAAACAAGAGATAGCAGCTGGAAGTAAAATGGCAGAAGTTATTAAATCTACTATAGCAGGAAAACAAGGTGTAAGTGCTGCAACTATAGGTGATGCCGCATTAAGTTCTTATCTACTTACTTCCGCTGAAAGTATGGGAGTAGCTACAGAAGTTTATCATAAAGAATTTGAAAAACAGTTTAAAGAATTTAAATTACTAGGACTTAGTGACGCAGAAGCTAAAAAAGAAGCAGATATAAGAGCATTAAAAGCAGGAGATAGAGCCTTTATGTTTAATCAATGGAATATAGGATTAAATATGACTAGTACTATGCCTTTTCTTAGAGGAGCTAGATTACAAGGTGCAATAGCAAAAAGAACAACAGTAGGAGGTATCAAGAAATTAGGATTAGAAGGAACACAAGAAAGTTTAGAAGAACTAGTAAATCTTGTATCTGAAAAAAGAGCTACAGATATGGACTATTCTTTTGAGAAAGCTATGGAAGATATTGCAACAGCAGAAGGTGCAGAAGCGGCTTTCTTAGGTTTTATAGGTGGTTTTGCTCAAACAGGTATTACTCTTAGTGGTCAATTTATTAAGAAGCCTGGAGGTATAAGTGGATATGATGCTTATAAAGCCCAATATGCTATGCAAGAAGAAGCTAGAGAAGGATTTGACAAGTATGCTACAGGAGAAAAAGGAAATGAACTTGATATATATAAAAGTACTTCTGACCAAGTAAAGACATATAATAAATTAAATAAATTATATGAACAACAAGAGAATGCTACTTCTGAAGAAGAAGTAAAGAAAATAGAAAGAGAAATAAAAGACCTTTCAGAAAATATGTTTATTTCACAAGCTTATACAGCTTTTAAACATGGATTAGGAGAACACTTTATTGAATCTTTAGAAACAAGATTAACAGCAAGTGATGAAGAAATTACTAAAGCAGGTCATGATCCTACGAAATATAGAGAAACATTAACACAAAAAATAGAAGATTTAAAATCACTTGAAAAGATATTTAATTATTCTAATACTCTATATGAAGGAGATAAAATATATTCTCATATGGCTTCTTCTTATTACTTTAAAAGTCTTAAAGACCAATATACAAAAGATATGCAAGAGGAAGGCGATATCTATTTAAAAAGTGTACAAGAACAATATAGTAGTTATAATATAGCACAATCTTTAGATATTTCTTTAGAAGAAGGAGAAATAAAAACTTCTGTTAAGCCTACAACTACTAAAGAAAAAGATACTAATGAAAAAGAACTTGTAAAATTAGATAAAAAACTTATTTCTTTAGACCTTAAATTATCTAAAGCAAAAGAAAGACTAAGACAAGGGAAACAAAATAAAGAAGTAGTATCTGAAGGACAAGTTAAAGTATTAGAAAAAGAAGTAGAAAATATAATTAATGAGATTTCTTTTACAAAAGAAGAAAAAGTAGAAGTAAAAGAAAAATTAAAAAATATAGGAGACACTGTTAAAGAAGAGGAAAATTTTGTAAATACTATAAAAGATTTTGTACCTTCTGATAATTACGAAACTAAGAGAGATAATCTTCAAAAAGTTATAAAAGAAGAAAAGAAGAATAAGGATAAAGCAGATGAATTGGCTTCTATAAGTGGACAAGCATTAGCTAAAAAAAGGTACTTAGCAGGAAGAGAAATACTAGAAAAAATAAAAGCAGAAGCAAGAGCAGAGAAAAGAAAAACAAAAAGAGAAGCTAAAAAACAAGCATCAAAAGAAAACACAAAAGCAGAAACTAAAAAAGAAACAAAAGAGAAAGTAGAGGAAGTAGAAGAAACAGAAGAAGCTATAAATCCACTAGAAACCTTATTAGATAGTACAGAAGCTATTAATGTTTCTGATGTAGAAACAGGTATTGAAATATCTAATCAAGTATCTAATGATTTTATTTCTGATATTCATAATATTTTATCTACTACTGTTGATAATACATTAAGACAAGAGTATCTTATAGGCTATTTAGTAAAAAAAGGAGAAACTTTAACTCCTATTGCTTTAGCTAAAGCCTTAGAATTGTATTCTTTGTTAGAACAAAAAGTTAGTGGTATTCCTGTTACAAGTTCTTTAGAAGATATAAAAGAATTTAATAATGTAAATGATTATGTTACTATGTATGAAGGGATAGAAAAAAATCCATCTTCTACAGACCAAGCAGAGAATATAAATAATCATGCTTTTAATTTATCTCCAGAACAAGATGATGATATTGAAAAGTCTAAAGCAGTAGAAGAACAACTTAAAGAAACAGCAGAAGAAGAAGAAACTAAAACTTTTGGTATTTGGATGGAAGAATTATTAGCTGAAAATGGATTAACTACTAATTCTCCTATGAAATATATTGTTCCAGCTTTAATAAGAGATGTAGGAGAAGATATGGCAAGAAGTATTTTTTATAAAGTACAGGGTTATATTATGTATAATACAGGAGAAAGAAATGCTAAATTTTTTAAAGATTTTGTAGACACTACAGAAACTATACAGGAAATAGAGAACGAACAAAAAGCACAAGAAATAGACCAATATGACCTTGCTACAACAGCTGAACTAATAGATAGGAACAGAGAAGATGCAAGAACAGAAATATTATTAGAAGAAGGTATTTTAATCCCTACAAATGAAGATATTAATTTTGTAGATTCTATTAGGAGTACTTCTCCTGCTTATCAAATAGCTTTTAAAACAGTTGTCAGTAAAAGACAATATCAAGGTAATAATGAAATTACTACTGTAGGAACAGGAGTACTTTCAGAAGTAGATACTAGATTACTTACTAAAAATGGTATAAAAGAAGGAGATGAAATTACTTTCCAGGTACAAGCAATTTTTAAAGATAATAAAGGTAATAGTTTTTATAGTACACAAGAAAACGGTAAATGGAAAGTTGAAATAAAAAATGAAGATGATGGTTTTTCTATAATACACGAAGGAGAAGAAGCTGCAGAATATATACCTATTCAAATAGTATTAAATGGTAATCCTGTAAAAGATGCTTTTGTACATTTACCAAGTTTTATTAATGATGAAAATATACCTTATAATAAAGAACAAGAAGAAGCACTTAAACTTAAATTAGCAGAAGTTGGTGGAGATATTTCATTAGTTTCTCCAGAGTTTATACCTAAAATAAAAAAAGAAGATTTAGATAGAGAATTAATAAATTTACGTTCTTTAAGAAACTCTATTTTAAATGGAGAAGAAATAGTAGCTAAAGTAAATGAAAGAAAAGGAGGTTTTCTTATTAAAACTGAAGCCGCTTCTACTGCTGTTAATCTTCCTAATGCTAGATTAGCTGTATTTGATGGTAACTCTTTTATCACAAGTAAAGGAGTAAAATTAGAAACAAATAAAGTAGGAGTAGCAGGTAGAACGTATGCTATGATTCCTAAAGATACTCCAGAAGGTGTACAGTATTTTCCTTATGCTTTATATAAAAATAAATTAACTACAGAACAACAAGCTATAGTACTAGAAATAGTAAGATTAAAGCTTTCTACTTCATATACAGAAGAAGATAAAAGAGCATTAAAATATTACAAAGATAATGGAGTAGACTTGGAAAGCACCACTTACGATGCACATAAAGCCTTTCTATCGTTGCTCAAAACGTACATAAGCGTTCGAATAATGCCTAAGAACTTAGACATTAAAAGTGCTGTTTTAGGCACTAAAAACCCCTTATTTTTGATTAGATATGACGAAGGCAGAACAATTTTTAAAGCAGGACAAAATAAAGTAATAGCTTTAGATTTTGGTAAAGTACTAGGTAAAAAAGATTTAAATAGACAATTAGAAAGTTTAAGTGCCCTTTTAAAAGATACTCTTATTAATACCCACATAAATAAATTAGGAGAAAATACGTTTATCCCCGATACTAATAAAGGGGGAGAAAGCCTTAACTCTTATAATGCTTTTATTAAAGACAATACTACTGTTGATATAAAAAGTATTAAGGTAGATGGAGAAGATGTATATAAAGTACAAAGAACTGTAGTTTTTACTCCTATGAATGAGAAAACAACAAGAATGGCAGAAGAAGCTGCAAAAGAGGAAAGCACAAAGAAAAAAGAAAGTGTAAGTAAGAGGAGAGAAGAAGACATACAAAAAATAGTAGAAGAAACCCCTGTAGAAACAGAAGGATTATTTGAAGATATAGAAGAAACAACAGGAGAAAGTATGTTTGATGAAGATGGTAATTTTATAGAAGATAACGAAGAAAATTTTAACTATAATATGGCTGATTTTGATACTATAGATTATACTAAAGAAGAAGAGTCTATAGAATATCTTAAAAAAGAAGGAGAAATAACAGGAACTGATGAAAATAATAAACTTTGCAAATTATAAAATAAAGAAACAATGAATAAATGTAAATTAACATATAAAGGGAAAAGATACGATTCTGATAAAGCTATTTTAGAGGCTGTAAGTAAAGATTCTAAGTATTATAATATAGACCTTGCAGAGTTATCTCCTGAAGAACAACTAAGATTAATTGATAATTCTGAAAATTTTGATGATATAAAGAAATCTTTAGAAGGTTCTTTACACGTACAAAATCTTCCTATTATTTATCAAGAATATTATGTAAGAGTAATAAACAATATTATAATGGAATCTGGTAAAAAAGGTCTTTTACTAGAGAAAAGAAATAGAGAATATGAAAGTGCTACTGAAAATAAAATTAAAGAGGTGTTTAAACGTAATACTCAAGCTTTTATAGATAATCAAAAAAATAAAAGAGCAGTATATAAGAGAGTATTAGATATTCATAAAACAAAAGGAAAAGATGTAGCAAGAAGGGAACTAGAAAGTTATATGGAAGAAAGAAATAATAAGTATATTAATATGGCTTATTATTTAACTAAAGATTCTTTTTTCCCTGTACAAGATTTAGCTAGAGAATTAGCCAATATTAAGAATAGTTTAGAAATAGCAGAAAAAGGTATAGAAGAAACAGATTTACTATTTAAATATGCTATACATAAAATAAAATCTTATAGTTTAGTTAATATAGCAAAAGCTAGAAAACAGAAAGCCGATAAAGACGCTATAGACGCTTTATTAACAGAAGAAGAAAAGAAAATAGAAAGAAACAATCAAGAACAAGAAGAAGAAATTTTAGAAGATGGACAAAATGTTAGGGATTCTTTTCAACAAGAAAGAGCATTTAAACTAAATGGTAAAGACCAATTACAAGCTAAAGTTAAGATGTTGCTTATAGGTATTCAAGATGCTTCTAAAGCAGTAAAAGAGAATGGTAAATATAAAACTACTAATAAATCTTTTATGGGTAGTAAAATGTCTGTTCCTTTTGATATTGTTTATGATAAATTAGTTACTATACACGCTTTGGCTTATTTAAATTATTCTAAAAAAGTAGTAGGACAATCTAAATTTGATGCTTTAATGGAAGAATTAGATGAACACGTTGTTAATCTTCCTTATTTAGCTAATGTAATAAAAGCATTGAGAGGTACAAGTAAAGCTAATCAAAAGGCTTATGTTAATAATATGGCAAAAGCACCTATTAATCATCGTACTTTTTATAGTAAAAAGAATAAAACACAAAACAAAGAAACTAAAAGAACAGAAACTAGATATAATTTATCTAGTAGTATTACTAATCAATCAAGTAATGTTTATCAATTATTAGATTATTTTAAGAATACTTTTTTTGATTCAAGTTTTGTTTTAGGATTTGAAGATGATGGTACTGCAATTATAGATGAAGAAGATGCTGTAGCATTTTTTGAACAGGCTTCTTTAATAGATAATGATATTAAACAATATAAAAAAGCTTTTAGATTACAAGAAACAGAAAGAGTAAGAAAAAGAAAAGGAGAATTAACACAAATAGATATAAAAAATATAAAAGATAAAGCTGATTATCCTAATAATGAGATTATTAATTATATAGATAAAGCTTTTACAGATTTAGGTTTTTCTTTTCCTCTTCCTTTTTTAAGAGCATTTTATGTAAAACCTTATTTTACTAAACAGATTCCTATAAATATAACAGAACTTTCTTCTAAGAAGGCAGGATTTTTTAGTGTATTAAAAGATGCAGTTTTAACTAAAAATGGTAAAGCTAAGCATATTAATATTAATACTACTAGTCTTTTTAAAGATACTTATATTAAAGATTTTGCTAAATATGTAAGTAAATATTCTCCAGAATTATATGCATCTTCTTATAAAACAGGAGAAGGTAATACTGTTTATGGTTTTTCTTTACCTAAGTTTTTTACTGATAGAATGAAAGACTTAAAAACAAACCCTCAACTATTAAAAGATATTTCTGAAGATACTTTTCAAGGAAAACATAATATATTATTAGACCAACTTTATGATAGAAATACAGGAGAATTAAAAACTAATAGTAAGTTTTTTGATTTCTTTGAATATTCTACTGTAGATAGTAGTGTAATGATAGGTTCAGACCAAAAAGGAAAAGCATTAAATAAATTATCTGATGTAGGTATAGAACAAGCAAAACTTACTTCTTTTTATAATAAAGGACAAAAGTTTGCAGATGGAGAAGACTACATTGTTCTTAATGGTAAAAAATACTTTTTTAGAAATGGTAGTATGTTTGCTCCTACTATGGCAGATAAAAAGACTATTCATGAATTAACTTCTATGATATATACTGTAGATTTAAGAGGTAATAAAAAAATGACTAAAGACCATTCTATTATAGACCTTATATTAGAAGAAGTAGTTTATCCTGAATATGCTAGAATACAAAAAGAAAATTTTAATAATAATGTAGTAAATATTTCTGAATATAAAAATAGTTCTTCTCTATTCTATTTTATTCCAGAACTAAACTATATTAATAATCATATTTTATTTGAAACTATAGGAGATGATTTACCTACTACTTCAAGCGGAAACGTATCTAATAAAATCTTAAAAGATATAGATACAGATGCAGAAGTTAAAACACACCTAAGAGAAGCTGTATTTAATCATATAGAAAAACTTAAAGAAGAAAAACTAAAATTTTGGATAGATTCAGGTATAGCTACTAAAAAAAGAATGAATAGGATAGATTATAGTTATAGTAAAGCAGGATTTGATACTTCTCCTGATGCTTTAGCTTATGAATTTGTTTCTAATTATTTAATAAATAATGCTAATTTCTTTAAGTTATTTGCTGGAGATCCTGCTCAATATTATAAAACAAAAAGAGTAAAAAAATCTGATGGTAAAGTTAATACTATTACAGATTATGTTTATGAAGTAAATAATCTTTCTAATTTTAATAGACAAGATTATAATGAACAAATAGAAAATCGTACAAAAAGTGTTATATCTGATACTATGGATAATCTTATTAAAAGATTAGCAGGTATTATAGCACCTGGTACTGCTATTATAGGAGAAGAAGGAGATAGAATTAAATGGGCAGTAGGAAAAGATATTAGTGGTAAAGGAGCAAGAAGTTCTAATATGACTTATTATACTAAATTATTTGGTAAAAAGAAAGCAGAAGATTTTTATGGTAGAATGGATAGAACAGATGCTATGGGATATTCTACTTTAGAAGAATGGGCATATATAGAATATGATAGAGGTTCTATAAGTTTTAAACAATATAATTCTTTAGTAGATTCAGAAAAACAAGATAGCTTAACTACTAATCAACTTCTACTAATAAAGAAAGTATTAAAAAATAACTTATTAAATCCTTATAAACCTGTATATTTTAATAACTTTAAAGATGGTAAAGAATTTAGAACTTTTTATGTTAAACAATCTACATTACCTTTAAGTAGACATTTAACAGAGGGATTAGATTTAGATGTATTAAGAAAATCAATGATTAGAAATAAAGTTTCTAACTTTGTTTTTGGTACTGGTGTAAAAACAGGACAACCATTAGAACTTATAGATATATTTGATAAAGAAGGGAATATAAAACAAGATTTAAAATTTACTGTAGATACTAAAGAAGAAGGAAACGGCATATTAGGTGATTTTGTTATAGATAGCCCTAGACAAGGGCATAAAATACAATTAGATAATCCTATACATAAAGAAGAAGTAACAGACGGTTCTCAACATAGAAACTTGATTTTTGCAGATATGCTTCATATTACTGATTTTAAAAACCCTTTCGGAGAAGGAACAAAATCAGGACAAGAATTACGTGATACTCTACAACAAAAGTATTCTGAAATTTATAAATTACAAAGTGAAGATTTAAAATCTTACCTTTCTTATAACGAAGAAACAGGCAAAATAGATTTACGTAAACTAAGAGATTTATTAGTAGAAGAATTTGAAGAACGTAGTTATCCTTTATCTGATTTAGCTTATCTAGGGTTAATTGAAGATTCTACTGGAAAACTTGTATTTAAAAGACCATTATGGACAAGTAACTTATCTTCAAAAATAGAAAATGTTTTAGTTTCCTTAGTTAATAATAGAGTAAGAAAGCTTAAAGCTACAGGACATGCTTTTACTTTAGCTTCTAACGTAGGATTTAAACCTAAAAAATTACTAGAAGGAACAGAAGCACAAAAATTTATAGAAAAGAATAAAAATTCTCTTTTAATGGATAAAGAATGGGCAGAAAGAGGAGGATATGAATTAAAAGGACAAAGAACAGAAATTGTAAATGGTAAAGAAGTAGTTTTACCTGCTGAAATTATGATACCTTCTATTTTTAAGAATAAGCAAGGAGAGTATATAAGATTAATAGATTTAACTAAAGACGGTTATATTGATAAAGAATCTATACCAGACGAACTACTTGAGATTTTTGGTTATAGAATACCTACACAATCTCCTAATAGTATGTCTTATATGAAAGTAGTGGCTTTTCTACCTTCTACTTATTCTGATCTTATAGTAGCTCCTGCAGAATTTACTTCACAAATGGGTAGTGATTTTGATATAGATAAACTATATACTCAAATTTATGCTTATGAAAGTAATGAAATAGAAAAAATTATAACTAAAAATGGTAAAGAAGTAACAATAAAAAAGACACAATTAAGTAGAATATCTCCCGATACTAATAAAGGGGAGGATAGTAGTAAAAAGAAAGTCCATCTTTTACTTAATGAGGCTTTAGATATTAAATTTGCAGTATTTAAAAATACTAATGATAATGTACAAACTAATATTTTAAAACCATTAGATGATAATGTTTTTAAAGATTTGTCTTTAGAAATAGAACAAGATATTCTTAATAATACTTCTTTTTATAGTCCGTTTTCTGATACTGCATTTAGAGATAAATATTTAAGTGGTTCTGTTGGTCAAGAAGCTATTTCATTTTTTGCTAGGGCTTCTATTATGATTTCTATGTTAAGTAATGTTGATACAGATAAACATTACATAGAAAACTCAAAAGGAAAACCTATGTTTTATACTTTAGGTGTAGATGAAAATAATAATATAAGAAAAAATAACTCTTTGTCTAATCCTAGTTTATCGAGAACAGAATACTCTAAAGATAATCATACAGAATCAAGACATACTAAAGCTACACTAGCTTCTATGTTAGTTTCTTCTTCTGTAGATAATGCTAATGAACAAATTTTAGGAAAATTAAATATTAATTCTTTAACTTATAATTTTATTAATGGTGCAATTATGTCTGGATTTGATGCAGAACTTATTATTGCTACTATTAATCAACCTATTATGTTGGAATATACTAGACTTCTAGGTAAAGTTAAAGATACTTCTGTAGAGAATTATAGTTACAACAAGTTGCTTACTGATTTATATAGTAAATATGGTGGAATGTTAAACGATCCAAAAGAAATAATGAAGAAAAGAAAGGAGAAAGGTAATAAGTCTAAATATATTGCTCCTACAGATTTCTTTGGTGAATTAAATTATAAAGAAGAGGCTTTTAATTTTACTACTGCTGATCTAAGAAAAAACATTAAAAATAGTAATAAACTACTTAATGGTAAAGGTGAAAGTACTACAGAACAATTCAAAAGACAACAAACCGCTGTTTTAGCTAAATTTCTTCAAGGAGAGCGTTCTTTTTCCCCTATATCTAGATTACAAGAAGCTACTAATATAGAAGGTTCTAAAGGTTATGGTAAATCTTTATTATATATGCACGAAAAGGAACAACAAATTAGAGAAATTCCTTATCTTAATATTAGTAATTCAATAGAATTATTAGGTACTCCTGAAATAATACCTCAAGGACTAATAACAGAAGACAAAAGAAAGATGTTAAAAGAGCAAGGTTATGTTTATTTAACTGAAGATAATAATTATGTTTATTATGTGAAGCCTAATACTATTGTTGGTAGTTTAGCTACAGAAGGATTATTCTTAGCTACTAAAATGTTTACTTCTGATGGTTCTATGTTTTTATATAATCATCCTGTATTTTCTATTCTTTTACAAAAGGCTTATGATTATATGAAAACTCCTTTTAGTGAAGATAATCTAACAGCAAGAATAGAATTAAAACAATTTTCGGGTAACTACGCAAGACAATTTTTATATAGTGAATTATTTAATGATTTATATAAAGATTCTGTATATGAAGAAAGAAAAAGAATTCTAATTAGTACAGACGAAAGACCATCTTTTGTTAAAATTTTAACTGAAGTAAAGAAAGAACATTATAATAAATATAATGCTAATTTTCTACTTCAAAGACTAACTTTAATAACTAAAACACCTTCAAAATTAGATAAAATAGAATTTGACGGTACAAAAGAAGGTGTAGAATTAGATTTTACAGGAGATGCTTTTTTAGCTTTAGCTCAAGATAATTCTATATGGTATAATAAAGACGGTATTATATATAGAGGAGTAGATATTGCTGCAGATTTATTAAAATATCAATATGTTACTGGTGGAGTACAGTTTAAAAAAGAATTTATAAAACATTTACCTGCTGAGATTTTTGAAAGTTTAGGTATAAATGAAAAACTTAGAGATTTTTCTAGTTTTAAAGAAATTTCTGATAAATATACAGAAGAAATAGAAAGCTATAGTAAAGCTTTTGAAATTCAAATGGCTCAACATAAATACGATAAAATAAAAGCAGAAATATCTGGAGATAATTTTGATGAAAGTACACAAACAATAATTTTAGATAAAAAAGTACAAAATAAAGGAGAAAAAGAAGAAAAAGGAAAAACTAAATCTAATTTATTAGTAGTTAAAGCTAAAGTCTTTGGTACTGATACAGTTGAATTTTATTTAGCAGAAGAAACAGACACTAAATTAATATATAAGTATTTACCGAGAGCAGGAGAAGGTACTTTTACTGAATTTGATTCTGAAGTTCATGTTATTACTTCTGTAATTCCTGGTAATGATAGAATACAAACAGTATTAGATAGACGAGAAGCTTTCAATATTAAGAAACTTAAAGAGTATTTAGATTCAGATGCTTTATGGGAACACGAAGATGGAAGACAAACAAGAGGAACAATAGCGGAATATGAAAAAGTTAAAAAAATATATGCAGAAGATGTACGCCTTGTTCATACTAAAGACGCTTCTAATAATTTAGTTGTATTTTCTACAGAGGAATTTAAAGGTCTATTTGCTTTCCCTAAAAATTTAGATATTACTTTTTCTGATGAATTAGTAGAAGGAGAAGATTACCTATTAACAGATAATGAAGAAGTATTAAATGTTGAAGAAGAGCAAGAACCAGTACAACCTAAAAATTTAAATGCTAATGAAAAAGCTTTTTATGATAAATATAATTTTTTAGATAGTACTTCTACACTTCAAGGATTAATTAATATAACAAGAACATTACAAAGAGGAACTAAAGATGTAACTAAGAAATATTTATATGAATTATTATTAGATGCTTTTCCTAAATTAGTAGCAGAAAATCCTAATATGAAGATAATAGTATCTGAAAATATTAGTGGTAATGGTTTTGTACATCTTAATGATAAAGGAGAAATAACAGCAATTGCTTATAACCCTAGAATATTATCTTATAGTTCTCCTGCATTTATAGAAAAATTAATATTAGAAGAACTATTACATGCTGTTACTTTAACTAAAAGTAGTAAAGAAAATAAAGTATTTAAAGAACTTTCATTACTAAGAGAACAAGTATTAAAAGAATTAGAAGAAAACCATAAAGAAGAATATGATAATTTTTTAGAGTTTTCTGATAAACTAGCAGAAAGAAAAGCAGTATATCAAATGCTTACTCCTACTACTACTTTTGATGCTCTTGATATAATACTAAAAAAACAACCTTATAGTATTAAACATACAAAAGCTTATAAAAACCTAAGAAGGAAATTAACTAAAGCTAATAAAGAAGGTACTACATTTGATGTACAAGAGGAAAGAAAAAAGTTATTAGATAAATATAAATTAGATAAAAAAGACTATGATAAATACTATGGTCTTACTAGTACTGCCGAGTTTATAACAAGTATGATTACTAGTACTCCTTTTCAAGAACGTCTTAATAGGATGAAGACCCCACAAAAACTTAGTGTTCTTGAGAGGTTTATTGCATTAGTTGTTAAAGCTTTAAGAAGAATAGGAATAGGGAATATATCTAAAGGTAGAGCAAAAAGTGAAGATACATTTTTTAAACAAGGTATAGCACAAAATAGTGTATTAGAAATAGGAGTAGCTAAAACTATATTATTAGCTAAAACTTTTAAGAAAACTAAATTTGCTGCTACAGAAAAGAAGATAATTAAAGAATATGTTAATATTCTAGAAGAAAGAAAAGAAATATTTATTAATCCTAGTTATTTAAATGATGCTTTTGGTTTAACAGAAGGAAAATCTCTTAGTTATATAGAAAATCCTAGTACATTAGTAAATCAATTAACTTCTATATTTGGTAATATAGAAGCACAAGTTATAAATGGTCATTATATACATGTATATAATAAAGGATTTAAACCTGATATTTCTGATTTAATGTTAGCACCTAAAGACTTAGAAGGCGATTATATTAAAGCTATTAGAAGTAAAGACGATAGAGTATCTGATTTTAGAACTTTAAATGAACTTTATCAAGAATTAGATGCAATAGAAAGAGCCAATGAAAATAAGGAAGATATAGAAATTCTTAAAGTAGCAGAAGAAATTAAAGGTACTCTATCTAAAGAATCTACAGAAAAAGAAACAGGATTAAAAGTAGGTAATAATAAAGATATAAGTCCTGCTTATATTTCTGAGGAGGGTATGACTATAGAAAAAGCTTCAGAGAATTTTTCACTAACTAATTCAGAATATTTTAGAGATTTAATTATAGAAATTCTTAGTGCTGGTACTTTAACTTCTTTAAGAGAAGATATACTAGGTACAGAAAGAAAGAAAGAAGTAAGGAGAGAAATAAGAGCAATTGAAGCTAGAAGAGAAAATGACCCTTATAGTTCTGATATAGCTTATAATCTATCTGAAGAAGGAGAGATACTTCCAACAGAAAAAAGAGTAAATAGACTTAAAAATCTTAAATATAAAAATATAGTACAACTTCAAAAAATAATAAGAGAAACTAAAAATGCTGAAAAAACACCTGAAAATAAACAAAAAGAAATATATTTTAGTTTATTATTAGATGCAATGAAAGATAGTAAAAATACTAAAGCTATTGAAGACTTAAATACTTTAGGTGATTTATTAGATTTAGCTAAAGACCAATTAGAAAGTATTAAAGACCTTTTAGGTAAAGAAAGCTTTTTAACAGAATCTGAATTAATGTATGCAAGAACAATTTTAAAGAATTGGGAAAATGTATTTTCATTATATTTTACTAAGAATGAATATAGAAGTTATCTAGAAGCAGTTAATAATTTTAATGAAATAATTCGTGATTCTAAATTGCTACTAGACGAAGTAAACAGTAAAATGGTTACACTTACTGAAAATAAAATTAATGATGGTAGAGAAGAAGCTATAGATTTAGTTAAAAGTCTTGATGAAGTTACTGATTCTTCTTGGGGGGAAGCTAATAACTATGATATATCAAGATATGGTAATCCTTTATTATCTTATATACATAAAAGAAATAAAGATAGTTCTAATGAAACTAAGAGAGAATCTTATGATGAAACTAAAAAATTAGAAGAAAAACTAACTAGAGCTATTCCCGCTTTAAAGAAATATGAAGGTGATGGTAATGGTATATTTAATATTCTATTTCAAAAGTATGAAGATGGTACTCTTTCAGGAGATTTAATAAGTCCTTTTTCTAAGTCTTTTATAGATGAAAAAAATAGTCTATTTCAAAATTTTAATGAATTAGATAAAGAAAATAGAAATAAAAGATATAAGAAGATTAACAAATGGTATAAACAAAATACTTTAACATTTTCTCCCCATCTTATATATAGGGAAAATAAAACAGAAGAAGAGAAGAAAGAAACTAAAGCTCATATTGATGAACTTATAGATATTTTAGGACAACCTTTATATAATTATTTTAAAGAAGAATTAACTAAAAAACAGCAGAAATATGATGAAGATTATAATCGTTATATAGACTATTTAATGTATGAATATAAGATAGCTACTAAAGAAGATTTCGAAAAACATACTACTGCTAAAGGTAAATTAAGATTATGGGAAATTAAAAACTCTGTAGAATTTTATCATAAACAAAAAGAAACAGGAAAACCTACTGAAGTAGGAATAAAGAAAGGGAATACTGTAACTACAGAAACTATTTATAATGAAGGGCATAAATATACTATATCTATACCAAAAAGACAAATTAATAAAGGTAGAGGGCTAGAAGATAGTAAGTATTATGATAAGAATTTTGATATAATATTACAAGAACCTGCTATAAAAGATTTTTATGATTATTATACAGACACCTTAGAAAACCTTAAAAAATATTTACCTCCTTCTGCAAAAGAAAGTTTAAAATTAAATAGTTTACCTTTTATAGAAAAAACTTTTTTAGAAAATATTACTGAAAGTGGTTTTTCTGATATTTTTAGTACTCTTAAGAAAACCTTTATAGGTGCAACTGACGAAGTAAAAAAAGGATTACGTGCAATAGATACTTCTGTAGAAAATAGAGAAACTAATGATCCTAATACTAGTAAACCTAATAGGACTTTAGATTATAATTTATTCTCTAACCATAAAAAAGCTTGGGAAACTTATTATAATATAGCTAAAGCTAAATATATGGCAGAAAATAATGGTTATATTCCACCATTATCTTTTGATAAAAAAATAAGAAAAGAATTTGATAATTCTATCGCTGAAAGAAATACTAAAGATTTAGGTAAATTATTAAAAGCATATATTGGTTTATCTTTAACTTTCAAACAAAAAAGTAAAGTACAAGATACCCTATTAATAGGAGAAATCCTTTTAGAAACTATAGAAGAAAAAGAAAAAAATCATGAAAATAAAAACTTTTTAGATAAAGCACAAGAAAAAGTATTTAAAAATAAAGTACATTCATTAGAGAACCTTAAAAAATCTTTATCTCATTATGTAGACGTATTTCATGGTAAAGCTAGAAAAGTTCAAGGAGAACAAGAATTAAAAATACTTACTTCTGTTGAAAAAGGGACTAAAAAAGACTTAGAAACCTTAATACAAACATATGAAACAAATATTGAAGAAGCAAAACAAAAAAGAAAAGAAGGTAAACTTAGTGAAGTTGAGTTAAGAAAGAAGATAACTATAAGGAGAGAACAAATTAAAGAAGCACAAGAAAATATCGATGGATTAGGAGGTAATTTTGCTCTTAGTAGAGGTGGAGATATGATTCTTAAATTTTTCCAACTTAAAGGAATGGGATGGAATGTACTAGCTGCACTTAATAATATAGGTTTTGGGGTTCTTGGTAATATGGTAGAAGCTGAAGATGGAAGAGTTATTAATAAAGAAGAGATGGAAGAAGCTTATAAATTAGTTCTCAATAGTGTTGGTAGAAATATAAGTTTTAATAAGTGGGAAGGAGTTAAAGGTACTGCTTTAAAGATAAGAAACCTTATGGATAGAAATGATATTCTAGAAACAGCAGCACACGAACTTTATACTAATAGTATAAAAGGAAGAGCAGAAATAAAAAAACAAACTCTTTTACCATTCAATCTTACTAAACGTTCTGAATACGTTAATCAAGCACCTATAATGGTAGCTATGTATAAAAAAACAAAACATAAATATGAAGATGGTAAATTTGTTGATTTATATTCTGCCCATACTAAAGAAGGGGTGTGGAATACTAAAGAGTATGGAAAAGAGCCTGTAGATTTAATTAATACTACAAGTACTAAAGTTGCTCAACTTATTAAAATAATTCATGGTAATTATGACCCTCTAGCTCCTTTAAGAGTTAAAGACACAATACAAGGAAGAGCAATAGTTATGTTTAGAACTTGGTTTTTTGAAGCTTATACTCAAAGATGGGGAGATAGTGTACAAGACGAAATTTTAGGAATAGAATTAAAAGGTAGGTATAGAAGTTTTAATGAATTATCTAGAGGTAAAGGACAAATACATTATGTTAAACAAATAGCTAGCCTATTTAAAGATGCTGTTCTTAGGTCTTTTGGTAAAAGAAAGAATTATGAAAATATAACAGATGTTGCTGTAGATTCTGCTAATATGAGAAAACTTACTAGAGAACTTTCTTATTATCTAAATTTAATGGCATTTGTATTAGCATTAGGTATGTTAAGAGGTGATGATGAAGATGAAAGTGATCAACATGCAATTAATCTAACATTAAATCTTGTTAATAGGGTTGCTTCTGAATTAACATTATTTGCTAATCCTCAAGAATTTGTTAGAATGGCTAAGAATCCTGCACCTGCTATATCTATTGTTTCAGATGTTGGAAGAATAATTAGTGCATTTCAACATTTTATGATAGGCGAAGATGAAATTGAAACAGGGAGATATGCTGGAGAAAGTAGAAGTAAAAATGCTTTAAAAAGAGCTTTACCTTTACTTGCACCTATGAGAGCAATAGGAACTTCATCTAAAGAAGAATTTAATACTCCTTTTATGGTAGAACTTATAGAAATGCTTAGTGAAGATGACGAATAATTGAGATTTTCATACCCGATTTGGGTATTGATTTTTGGGCGTTTATAGGCTCACAGAACCTCGTTAGTACCTATTTCTAGGGTGTTAACGAGGTTTTGATATACTAAGACCAGTCTAATTTTTAACTCTCTTTAATCTCTTTTTTACCTTCTCTAGCTTCTTCTATAAGAGTTATAGCAGTAGCAATATTATCACAATATTCTTTAAAATCTTCTTCAGAAAGTCCTTTTTCTAAAAGAGGAATAGATTTTTCAAAATAACATATTAAAGAATTAAATATTTGAGTATCTAATTCTTTAATTTTATTTTCTAGTTCTTCTATTGTTTTTCTTTTTATTGACATATTTTATTCTTTTACATTAACTATTTGTACTCCACCCCAACCTCTTAATAAAGTTGCAACAGTAGTACCTCTATATCCTATACACTCTTTTATTAAAGATAAATAACTAATATTAATATCTTTATTTTCTTTAATAATTTCTTTTTTATCTTCCTCTGTTAAAATATGTTCAAGAGGGT
>Ga0164318_10001585_pt1 | contig 20382 bp, 20 predicted proteins | sample GuaBasSedimGuay9_FD_113734 | JGI IMG/M metagenome (GOLD analysis project Ga0164318, IMG submission 113734) | Subseafloor sediment microbial communities from Guaymas Basin, Gulf of California, Mexico - Guay9, Core 4571-4, 0-3 cm | ecosystem: Environmental > Aquatic > Marine > Hydrothermal vents... | reverse complement strand
CGCTGGCAAGGCATCAGACAGTAGGCTCGGTTCGCTTCTCGAAGAGTCCGTATCCGATCTTGTCAGGTTACCGAAACACGAGTTGTATGTGCTGGCGATTGATGGAGTTTCTCAAGACGGGGTTGTCACACAACTGCAAGAGAGTGGTGGAACGATTCTCTCTGTGGGGCAACCCCATACGATGCACCGAGCACTTTTCTATCTCAGAATCACTTCCTTGACAATCTTAGGTCTGTTGTTTCTCTTGGGTCTGATCCTTTCACGATTGGTGTGGGGCTGGCTTTTCGGTTATCCATCCTCCCAGTTCTGGTTGGCCTTCCTGTCCAGTTTGTTTGTGCTCCTGATGGCAACACGATTGCTTCGTGAGAATATGTGGTTGTGGTTGGAAGAGCGACTTCTGAAGAGATCACCTCCTTGGGAGGAAGCCGCACTCTTGGATTCCAAGAGTGACTGAAGCAGATGGGCTCTGGTAGATCTCACCGGCAATGATCGTACAATGTTGGGGCGGAAACAACGCAGGCATATCATCGCGTGGTGAACGCGCGAATTGACGAAGACCAATGCGCCTAGTTCTTCTCCTCCAAGTATCGCCGTCCATCGGACCTTCTCTGGTGTTCGCAGGGACCGTGTCCTCGGGGTGGCTGGCAATCCGGTGGACTACAATGGACTTGCTCCCGCACTGCTATGCGTCCTCTCATCCTACGCGAACCAAGTCGAATATCTCGTACAGTTGCATGACCCAGTCATTTTGAGTGTTTATGTGATTTCGGCTCTGTGTGAAAAACCCGAGATCGCGACGACATTCTGTAGGTGGATGGGGGTCGTAGCAGCAAGAAGAAACACGGACGTACATGTGTCCGACCGAAACAGTCACACGCATTGATTTCTCACACAGGGCTTCTGATTTCTACATGTCCCTGTCAATCAAGAACTACGACTCGCTATTGTGGCAGCGGTTCTCGAAAGATTCCGTGACGGAGCAGGGGGTCCATGATCTGGTACTGATTGTTGGTGTGTCCAATGATGCTCATCTTAGTCAGCCGTTTCAATACCTCATTAATGACGTAACTCGGAAGTTGTCTTCCCTCATGTGCTTCAAGTACTCGCTTCAACTGCGACCAGCTGGCCGTGCCGACATTAGCCAAGTAATTGAGGATAACTCCATAGCGCTTGGAATGAGCAACGAGCCTCGTAATCTCGTCTCTAGCTTGGCGGCCAGCTAGGTCCATGGTTTCGTCAACCACCACCTGATTCGCCCGTCCACAATCTCTGCAGTGCGCACCGAACTCTGTCAGCCAACCAACAATACCGTCGAGCTTGTCAACGGCATATGTCAGTGTATCTTCTGAAACCTGAATCCCAACCTGCTCGAAACCTTTCCGTAAGAACTCATTGGCCTCGTCAGACGTGAATCTGCGCATTCTGATTTCGGTGTGGTGTCTTCCGTACAAGACCGATCCTGGAGAGTCGAGCTTCAAGAAGTCATAGAGGAGCCCAACCTCTGAGCCTGTGACTACTACGGCTATGTGCTGAAGATTGTCCATGATGTATGCTAGAATACGTATGACGTTCCTATCGCCACGAATGTGTTGGAACTCATCAAATGCAACAATGAACCTTGAGTTCTGCTTTCCAGTCCAAGCATCAATTCTCTCAAATAGGTCGACGAGGTCAAGTTGGTCTTTTTCCCACGCGAGGGAGATCTCGGCACCAAGTACCTTCACGCCTCTTACTTTTTCGAGGGCCCTTTGAATCCTAGACTTCCATTTCCCCTGAACGGAATTGAATGCCTTCTGCAGTTTCTGGATTATCTGCTTTCGCGATGGATTGACGGGCAGTCCCCGTAAATCGACCCTGATATGAGGAGCCCCAGACTCCGCCAATGCTACATTGAGAAAAGAGGTCTTGCCAGTCCTTCTAAGTCCGGTGATAATTATGAGTGGTGTATACTGCAATACCCTCTGGAACTGCCGTAATTCATCTTCTCTGCCGAATAAGTCCTCTCGCCTTGTTTTTGGGACTGGATCAAAGTACAAGAAGGGGTACCCCTTCTTAGAAGGGAGCCCCCCTCTAAATATCTATTGTGCTTGCTCGTGTGAGCAGGAAACAGTAGGGTCGTCGCTGGCGGGCTTTTCGCACCACATCTGCTCACAGTCTTGCTAGAAACATCCCCCAACATGTTGAGAACTGATGGATTCATGACCTCATATCAGCCCTTCTATTCTCTTTTCAATCAGATACTAGCGGTTGTGGTAGTTGTTTCCAACAGACCACGTTTAAATAGACACCATGGGCTTGCGCTGTAAGTAACCGAACTGCTATTTAATCTGCAGCAGGCTGGATGAAAAAATGCATGTACTGAAGATGGACGTAAAGTATCTTGACGAGTTCTTGGCCAGCCTTGGAGAGTTCGGAACACTATACGGACCGACTCGCCGAGATGGTGTTCTGACCTACGAGAGGCTGGATAACATCAAGGAACTGGAGATCACGACCGAACGACCGTTGATTCCCGTCAAGAAACTGTTCCACCCCAAGAGATTTGACATGTTTACCTACGACGAGAACGGCTTTACGCCTAATTGCTCGCTCTTCGAGAAGCGAGTATTGATAGGGGTACATCCCTGTGACATTCATAGTCTCCTCAAACTGGACCGTCTGTATCTGGCAGACCCCGCCGATCCATACTATAAGGGGCTTAGAGAGTGTACAGCAATAGTTGGTTTCTCGTGTCTTCCCGATGAGAACTGCCTGTGCAAGTCGACAGGCACAGATATCATTGAGCAGGGCTTTGACCTCTTCTTTGTCAAGCTCAACGGGTTCTACCTAGTATGGGTTGGTTCGAGCCTAGGTCATGATATGGTCCTTGAGAAGGAGGAGTTCTTCGACTCCGATGTCACACCTCGCGACATTCAGGAGTACATTGATTGGCGAGAAATGCGTGATGGCATGTTCCAGAAGTCCTTCGACTTCAAGAATATGCCTGATGTCATCGAGCTTAGCTATAACAGTGCGGACTGGGAATACTTCGGGGAAAAATGTCTGTCCTGCGGTCAGTGTTCCATGGTCTGTCCAACATGCAGCTGCTTTCATGTTCATGACATTCCAGACATCGGCAGCGAAAATACAGGCCGACGCGAGCGGATGTGGGACAGCTGTATGTTTGTTGACTTCAGTCTTGTTGCTGGCGGGCACAATTTTCGGAAGCAGCGCGCAGATCGCCTAAAGCTGTGGTACACACACAAGCTGAAGACACTAGGCCGTGAATATGGAAACCCCGGTTGTGTGGGTTGTGGGCGCTGTCTGACTAACTGCCCGGTGGACATCAATGTACTGACAGTATCTGAGGCACTTCTATCAGAGGGGGTTCCTAAGTAATGACCTGTGAGTGTGAGAGAGAGAATCCATACTTGCCTGAACCTGCAAGAATCGTGCGTCACTATGACCTTGTGAAAGACCACAGATTCTACCAGATTCGTCATATCGACATGCAGCGGGCCATGACATTCACCTACGAGCCGGGCCAGTTCATCATGCTGTCAATCCCTGGCATAGGTGAGGCGCCCTTCTCCATCTCCTCGACTCCCAGCCGACCTGGCATCTTAGAGATGGGGATTCGGCGAGTCGGCAGTCTTACTGAGGCATTGTTCAAGCTGAAAGACAATGATACCATCTATATCCGTGGGCCATACGGAAACGGCTTCAAGATTGAACAGATGAGAGGCAAGGACATCATCATTGTGGCTGGTGGTCTGGGGGTCATCCCGCTCCGATCGATTCTGTACTACGTTCTTGACAACCGTGATCAGTTTGGAGACCTCTATTTCCTGTATGGCACGAGGACGCCCTCAGACAAGCTCTTCCGGCAGGAGTTCCTGCAGCTCAAGCAGAGAGACGACATAGAATGCCTCTTCACAGTTGATGACACGGCGGGAGAGGAGTGGACAGAGCATGTCGGAGTTGTGACGGAGCTCTTCAAAGAGCTGCCGCCGCTGGACCCGCATAACGTCAATGCTGTCATCTGTGGCCCGCCTGTCATGTACAAGTATGTCATCGAGGAACTGTTGAAGATGAAGGTTCCCAAGAACCAGATTCAGATGACACTTGAGCGGAGAATGAAATGTGGAGTGGGGAAGTGCGGCCACTGTGCATTGGACCATCTGTACACATGCATCCACGGCCCGGTCTTCACCTATTGGGACACCCTGCAGTTCAGGGAGCTGATTTGAGGAGGTAGCACACATGAAGCAAAAGAAAGCGCAGAAACCAAAGCCCCGTGTCGGCATCTATGGCCTCACAGGTTGTGCTGGTGACCAGCTGGTGCTGGTTCATACCGAGGATCACTTGCTGGACCTGTTTGGCGCTGCTGACATCAGATCATTTGTGATGGCCTCCAGCAATCCTGAGGAGGGTGAGCTTGATGTGGCTCTTGTGGAGGGCAGCGTAAGTACCGAAGAGGAGCGCGAGCACCTCAAGGACATTCGGAAACGGGCAAAGATTCTCGTTGCTATTGGCAACTGTGCAGTTGTCGGTGGTGTACAGGCGATGTACGCCGGTGACGGCTCCTTCGAGCAGCGTCTGAAGAAGGTGTACGGTGACATTGAGTTCGTCACACCGCCGATTGAGGCTCTTCCTGTTGACATGGTTGTTGATGTTGACTACTATCTTCCAGGTTGTCCGGTAAGTCAGTCACAAGTCATTGCTCTGCTTGGGCGACTTCTTCATGGATTCTCACCAGAGGCATTTCCACACCCGGTGTGCCATGAGTGCAAGCTGAACGAGAATGTGTGCTTACTGGTTCAGAAGAAGTTCTGTCTGGGGCCTGTCACAATGGCCGGATGTGGGGCAGTCTGCCCTAGCCACGGTCTGCCCTGCGTTGGATGCTGGGGCCCCAACGAGGATGGCAACTTCAAACAGATCTTCGAGCTCTTGCGGAGCTTTGGAATGAGTCTGGATGACATCACGCGTCGTGTCAGGAACTTCGGCGGGCGCAAGATAATCGAGCACATCAAGGAGCAGGTCAAGGAGGTACAGGAATGAGCAAGCTCACAGAGATTAGGGTGGAACCACTGGCTCGTGTTGAGGGCAATGGTGGGATTCTGGTCACGATTGAGAAAGACAAGGTCACAGACGTTCAGGTCAGAATTCTGGAGGGTCCTAGACTCTTCGAAACTCTTGTTGTCGGTAAGACCCCTGAGGAGGACCTGAACATCGTGCCGCGAATCTGCGCCATCTGTAATCTATCGCACAAGTATGCTGCTCTCAGAGCATTAGAGAAGGCAGTGGGAGTTCAGATTCCTCAGGTGACACAAGAGTACAGACAGCTTATGCACCATGGAGAGATGATCGAGAGTCACAGTCTCCATCTGTACTTCCTTGCGTTGCCAGACTTCTTTGGCTATGACAATGCCGTGCAGATGGCTGGTGAGTTCGGAGAGGTTGTGACGAATGCCCTCAAGCTAAAGAAGTTTGGAAATAGAGTCATGCGGATGATGGGCGGCCGAATGATTCACGGTGAGAATCCGGTCCTTGGTGGCTTTGGCCGCCTTCCAGACCGAAACACCCTCCTTGATGTCCGCAGAGAGGCTGAAGAGCTATTACCCTTTGTGGTCAGGACAATTGACATCATGGCCGACCTTGAGATTCCTGACCACATGGAACGTGAAACTCAGTTTCTCTGTTGCAAGCCCCCACACAATGGCTATGACTACTACGGCGATGTTCTGATGATCTCGGATGGAAGTGAGCATCCGATTGAGGAGTACCAGTCAGTGATTCATGAACACGTTGTGAGTCACAGCTTTGCCAAGCGAAGCCGGTACAATGAAGAGCCATTCACTGTGGGTGCAATCGCGCGAGTTCTTCTTCTGGGAGACCGTCTTGAGGGTCGGGCAAGAGAGGCATATGACAAGCTTGTGAATGAACGCTGGCATCGCAATCCACTGTACAACAATCATGCACAGGCAATCGAGATGCTCTTCTCGCTTGAGGATATGATTCGAACCATTGATCGCATTTTGGAGATGGAACCTCAAGACATTGCCAAGCCCACAAGACAGAGTGGCACAGGCACGGGTGGTGTGGAGGCTCCGCGTGGTACACTCATTCATCACTACAAGATTGAGAACGGTGTCACGGTGGAGGCTGATATCATCACTCCCACAGCAATGTTCCTTGATGATGTTGAGGCGTTCATCTGGAAGGGGAGCGAAACACTCCTCGCACGGAATGACCTCGACGATATCGAGCTGAATCTTGAGATGATTGCACGGGCCTTTGATCCCTGCATTAGCTGTAGTGCCCATCTTGTTACTGTCGTGTTCAAGTAGGCCGGACCAGCGCGATGCAGTGACGCTTGAGGCGTCCTGCATCCTCCCACTCTTTCTAATTCTGAAACACCTGTGTTCCTAACGGTGGTGTCTACTCTCACTCTTATACGCGGCCGCACAGTGGACACAACAGAACGCCATCATGCGCCCATCAATCTCCTCATGATAGCCGCCCTCGTAGATCCTGATCATGATCAACGAATCATCGAGGATTCGGGCCATTCTGCGACAATCAGTCCGGTGACACGCCACAGATGTTTCAGATGAATCTCGTTAACAGTACAGCACTCTCTTGGAGCGCATCAAGACTCTTGAGTTCGAGTATCACAGTCCCATCGAACTCAGAGATTCGTTTCAGGATGCTGTCGAGAGGCAACGTACCCTCACCTAGAGGAAGATGTTCATCAGCCGTCCCACGATTGTCATGAAGGTGAATCTCGCCAATCGTGTCCCACAGAATGTCGAGATACTCCACTGGACTTCGACCCGTTGTATTGGCATGACCAAGATCCAATACCGAGAACGCACCTAGGTCCTTGAGTGCGCTGACCCACTCCAATTGCTCTTCTGGATACAGTATGAGCTCTCTGTCACTTGCACGTTGCTTGTTCTCAATTCCGAGCCTCACGCCAAAATCGCTGGCGAATGTTGCCAGTTCGAACAGGCTCGCAGCCATTCGCTCTCTCGCCAACTCTACTCGGGCGACCTGATCCTCGGGGCACTTGCCAGTGTGAACAACAAGCGCATCGACATCCATCTGTCGTGCTACTTCTATGCAGTGTTTCAGAATATCCACTGACGCCCTTCGGATTGGCTCCTTGAGGCTTGCGATATTGATGTCGTGGTACGGCGCATGAAGAGTCAGTCTGAGGCCATGTGATCTGACGACATCTAGCACGTCCTTTGCCTGTCCGTTGGCCAAGCTCTCACTTGAGTACGGATCTTCCATCTGGAGTTCAATCGCCTGCAGACCTGCCTCGACGCAGGCGCCTGCGAATCTCTCTAGGTGAATCGGGCACCCTGAGTAGTAGGACCCACCGATTATTATCGTGTTCTACCTCCTTGCCGAGTCGACTCGCATGATCTCTCTCAATCGGAAGAGTACTGTCATGTTGCCAGAAACCGCGATCACGACTAGGGCGAGGAGAGGACAGGCCACGAGCGAACATATGAACACTACGAACAGTCTCACATCTCGGCTTGCTCCTAGGAATCTCACACTGTCCGATACGAAGAGATTGGCATGCTCAAGCCTTGCTCTTGAGTAACTGACCATGAGTGAACCGCTAAGAGCAAGGATGTAGACGCAGAAGAGGACAACAGAGTCAATCGGAACGGTCAGTAGTGCAAAGGGCAAGATGCTCACCGCACTACTCTCCTGCCAGACTGCCATGAAGAGCCCCGTCAAGATTGCGATGTCCGCATATCTATCCAGTATAGCATCAAGCACACCACCAGACTTAGTGGCAGCGTGTCTTATTCTTGCCAAGTCCCCATCGACTCCATCCACAATACTGCTCAGCTGCACCATGATTCCCGCCATGGCCACATGGGGGGCGACACTCAGTACGCCCAAGATGAGATAATGCCGTGGCAGAATATTACCTCCGAATGCATACAGCATGGCTGCAAGCACAGCCAGCCCCAGTGATATCCAAGAAACCATGTTGGGAGTCACAAATCCCACGTTTCTAACAGCCCAGGCCATTGGTCGTGATAGTCGCCGATTCAGATGTCTTGAGATCACACCATCGACCTTTGGTGTCATCTTCGTCCGCATCTCAGTCACAGCAATCCCTCCCTCTGCATCTCACTCAGTCCGAACGGTGTGGCATGCGCCTCCACGAGCTCCATGTCTGGCGAAACTCCGAACGTTTCGCACAGGTCCGCTCGCGCCAAGACGGTCTGCTCCGCCAATCGCAGATCGTCTGGGGTGTCGATGTCCATCCAGAATTCTCCTCCCGAGTCCACTGACATGACCCGCATGTTCAGCTCGATCATTCTTCGCACTGCATCTGAGATTGAGCACGTACCGTTCTCCACGAGAATATCCGAAACAATCTCGCAAAACGCGTGAGAAACAGAGAAGACTCCCGTGTCTATGCAGTTCCATGGGCTGATCATCTTGCCAATGGAGAGTATCGCTCCGTCAGGGGCTGCCCATACACGTGTTGCCTCATCGATGTCCAGAGCTCCCACCAGCTCACGGTCCACGACGAGTGATAGGTCATTCTTTGCCAGCCGACTTAGCATTGCCCTCTTGTAAATCTCGGGCGAAGCAAGGTGATCCGCCATCACCATGACGACCTGTGATGTACTAGCGGTTTCCACCCCATACTGTGCGGACACTCCGTTGCCCAGCCTGTAGTGTGGATTGAATACAGTGTCGATGTCTACTGTTGAGTCAAACTCAGTTAACCACTGATGAATTAGTCTCTCCTGATTTCCAGTGACAACGATGATATGTTTCATGCCAGCACGTTCAAGTCCGGTAATTGCCCACTCCAGAAGGGGGCGGTCGAGCAGTGGTATGAGTGGTTTAGGCAGGTCGTGTACCAACAACCTCATGCGGGTGCCTAGTCCCGCAGCTAGAATAACTGCGTCTCTTCTCTCTGTTTCCGTCATCGCATCTGACACCTCCTCCTTAAGGTCTTGGGCGACCTCTCTAAGGTAAGGCGTGCGAACGAAGACGGGCAGGTCCTGACCATGGGCCCTGCTCTTGTCACAATCTCAGTTCAAATTGACCCCCTGTCACTGGTATGCTCTTGTCACTCCACAGTGTCAAACCATGAGATTACTGGACCACCTACAAACACAATAAGTCCAGCACGTTCATAGTTGGGGTTCAGTTTCTCGGTTCCCACGTGTCACTTGTCACTGTATGATTGTCATCATCGGATATAAGATTTGGGCAAGAAGTAAAGTCATCACGAACTATGGCCACATCTACATGTCGTGTGCAGAATCTTTCGCAGAGCCACATGGAACACTCTGTGTACCCCCTCTTCCCCGCGCGACTCTTCTACCTCTATCCAACCATGGCATGAGGTGATTACCGCATGAGCAAGCGACAAATCGAGGCCAATGCCCGGAGCAATCACCCCATGGTATCTCAAGAGCATAGACCTCTCTACAACACCGGATCTCTCCCCGTCTTCACGCCCGATGTAGATGTGCACGGTCCATCTGTCCTCCTTTGTGAGAACCCGGAGGTGAGTGGAACTGTTGCGACTGCCCACCATGAATCGCATGAGCCTGAACAACACATCGGGTAGCTGGTCGCTTGCCTCTACAATCACATCTGGTCGATGTCCGGTCTTGAGATCGACGGTGACGTTGGGGATGGTAGCAGTCAGCATATCGACTGCCTGCTCTATCATGGCAGACATGTCGTGTGCCTCACATGCCAGTTTTCCAGACGTAATCATGTCAATCTTCGTGAGGTCATCGATTAGCATCTGAGCACGGTACAACTCTGCAATCGCAGTGGTTAGCCTCTCCCTCTGTCGCGGGGACTTCGTTTCGTGTTCTATCAACTCCAGACTGTAGAGGACAGACTGGCTGATGTTTCGAAAGTCGTGACGGAATAGGTCAACCACGAAGGCCAGACGCTCTGTAACTGACTGCACTCTCTTGTGCAGGGACCAGTTCCATGCACCGACAACCAGTACAAGTCCCACAGCACCAAGCAGAACAAATAGAATCCCGCGAAGCACCTCGCCTGTTGCGGCACTGGCCGCAATGTCTTGGCCAAACCACCGCTGGAACAACCTGTCATACTCGCCCGAACTGAAGACCTCTGCCAGTGCAGCATCTATCTCCTTGAGGAGCACCGTGTCATTCTTTCGAACTGCGATGGCCCGCGGACCGATATAGACAGGATCCCCAATCTTCTTGATGTTTGCAAAGTTGTTGCGAACCGCCGCGTATACGCCCGCGTACTCATTGCAGAACGCCGCCGTGACCTCTCCCTCAGCCACGAGGCGAATCGCCTCGTCTTGGGTCTCCACGAGTACTATCGTTGCGTTTGGAACACGCTTCTCCAGAGTATCCTGAGCGATATCGTTCTCCTCCACAGCGACAGTGTGACCGGCAAGATCCTCAATACAGGTGATGCCCCCCATGTCTGTTCTGACAAAGATGCGTAGTGTCAGGTTCAGTATTGGTCGCGAGAATGAGAAGTTGACTTCTCGTTCAGGTGTTACCGACATACACAGGCTGTCAACGGTTCCGTTCAACAGGGCCTCTGGAGCCTCCTCCCACACCAGAGGTTTCCACACCATAGTCTTCCCCATGGCTGCCGCGACGGCCTCAATCAGATCCACATTGAAGCCTCGGGCTGTCCCGTTCTCCCAGTACTCATGCGGCGGATAGTACCTATCAATACCGACTACCCACGTGTCCGTTTGGGCCTTGATGGGTTGGGCAACACTGACAGGGCCCAAGATCACACCTATAGTTAACAGGAACAGCAGTGCTCTATCTCGGACACGTAAGCCCATCTCTACACAGACCCACCGGGAACTGTAGTTACATTCTCTAAGTGATTGGTTCACGCTTATAGCGATGTTGATTACGTATTATCTTATGATAGAACCGTAAGGGCAAACAGTATGGCGATAGTGGTCACGGTGTCCGCCACAGAGCTCTCAACGGGTATCACGAAGTTGTCAGGATTCAACCCCCTCTTGACGGTGACGATTGCCAGCACGTAGGCAAAGATGCTGACACAGAGCACGGACAGCAGATTTGCCGTCAGCAGGACGCCAAGAAGCCCGAGGACCGCGGCTGGTGTGAGGCCGAAGTACAGCGTCGCCAGACCGCAATAGACTCCAAACATAATCATAGAGGCGAGCCATGCCATGGCCACCTCTGTGGTCTGTTTCTTGATGCCTGTCAGTGTGGGTGGGAGTGTGCCCATCGTCAGCCCGGTGGTGGTAGTCGAGCCGACAATCGATCCCACATCTCCAACAGTGTCGATCAATGCGGGATACACCATATACAGCTCCGGCCTCTCGCTCACAACCCTGCTTATCCTGTCGAGAAAGGAGCCTGTGACATTCACAATAACAACAACGATTGCGAGAGTGCCGAGGAACTGTTTCAGAGTGGTCCTTACTGTTCCCTTCCGCCTGTCAGTCATAATTATGAGGACACTGGAACCCGCAAAGAGAAGGTCGCCACCAGCCAATAGGGGCAGGGTAAAGGGAAATGCCGCATTAGCTGAGAGGATCATTACATAACAGGCCGTCACAAGAATGTCAGCCACAGTCGAAACTATCGGGTATGTTATGACATCTGGATCGAGTCCCCTCCTCACAGACACTATGGAAACACCAATGGTTATTGGCGAAATCACGAGGAGTGACAACCCCATTGTCGCTATCACAACTAGAATCATCGTCAAGGAGTCGGCGATGGTTGTTCCGAGGAGGGCTGCACTGAAAACCGAGGCCATTGCTGCCATAGAAACCCCGCTCACGAGTGTGAGGACGACGACCGACTGGATGAGGTCATAGTACTCTCGTGTATTATGAAGAAATGAGGGTCGGATGGAGCCTATGTGGAGTGCCGTGCTGAGTCTGCCGCTGAACAATCCTCCCACGGCGCCCCGGATACTCAGTATGCCTGGAAACACCAATACTGCCCAAGGGACGGTGGAGAAGGCTCCGAGAAATGCGGCAAGTATCGTCCCTGCCACTAGCCCTCCCATGTCAAATGCGAGCGACATCACGGACTGCCCGAGGAACCTCCCCGCTGCGCGAATTTGCTCTTTGCCCACCGTCATCATCACTTCCTGTCATGCCAAGGCCTCCGAAAGCAGTCCGTGCGCGGCAGTCGCTCTTGCTCGCCGGGATTGAATCGCGCCCTGTTATGATTTAAGCGGTTCGATAATGGTCGAGCCAAGCACTCCAGTAACGGACATCACGCTTCGCTAACCTTAAGTGACACGTTCATGATGTGAAAAGTGACCGTGATGGCGGAGCCGTTTCCGATGGTCGACTGCCGTGGGCACCTGCGGCTTGTTCGTCGTGTGGCTGTCCTCTGAGGAGCATGTCTGTCCGATGCATATTCGCAAGCGTCTGAAACCCATCGAGTACGAGGCCACTCCAGTAAGAGACCTCCTTACAAGAATGAAGACGCTCTCCGAACTCATGATTGATCTTGCGTACTCTGCTCTGCTGTTCTCTGATGAACAGCTGGGCGGTTGGGTCTTGGAGCTTGAGAATCACGTTGATGAGCTCGGCTATCAGCTGCTCATGACGCTCTCGCTCTCTGTCCGTGATAAGAAGGACGCAGAGTTATCGGTGGGCCTGTTTGGGGTTGCCAGCTCTGCGAACAAGATATCAGATGCTGCAGCCGACATTGCCTCACTCGCGCGGCCCGGAAGTCACATTCATCCTATCCTCAATGAGGTATTTCAACAAGTGGAGGAACACTTGGTACAGGTGACTGTGGCGGAGGACTCTGACATTGTCGGCCAGACAATCGGGCAGATTTGGGAGGCCGAGGATGTTAGTGTGGATGTGATTGCCGTCCGAAGGGAAGGTCTGTGGACTCTCAATCCTCCGCGAGACTTCGTCATAGCGCCAGGCGACGTGATCTTCGCACGTGGGTCTGGGCGCGAAACCGATGCCTTTACAGAGATTGCCACGGGCTCGATGCCCGAATCGCACGAAACAAATCGGACGACCAACGGTGGACTCGGTCACCTGATGCTACAGATGAAAGAGCTGTCTGAGTTTATGGTATCACTTGCATATGCGTCAGTCGTCCACTACGACTCGGAGCTCGCAGAGGAAGTCGGAGAGCTTGAGGAGCGCCTGGACGAGATGTGTGAGATGTTCATCCGCCAGGTTCTAGTCATGGATGCTGATGTCGACAAGCGCTGGGACCTAATCCGTCTGGCGGTATCAACTGAGGAGATTGCAGATGCAGCTTGGGAGATTGCATCGATTCCCCTCAGCGGTCTTGAAACACATCCTGTTATTGCGAGCATTGTGAACGAGGCCGAGGAGATAGTAGCGAGGGTCCCTGTTCGTGAGGGGTCCCCTCTGGAGGGGAGGACACTCGGCGAGCTGGCTCTAGAAGACCGATACGGAATCTATGTGCAGTCAGTCCGTAGGTCTGGCCACTGGTTTCACCGCCCAAAGGATGAGTTTCGACTCCGTGCGGGCGACGTACTCATCGTAGACGGATATCGCCAAGGCATTCAAGAGCTTCGTGAAGAGCTAGATGTCCCGGGCGATTCGGAGAGAACATCCTGACGGCTCCATGGTGCGACTCTATTCCCAGATCACCTGTCGCTGGTCCAGTTACTGCCCTGGCTGTGAAACACCATCTTCAACGACGGTCTTGTAGATCTCAAGTGCTCTTGATGCGTTCGTGACCCCCTTGACAACCGCAGTCCCCTTTTTCATGACCGTAATAGTCACGTCTGGCTCAACCTCGACGGCAAGAAAGAGTTTGCTGACCCGTACCTTGTACCTGTCCTGCAATCGTTTGCCTATCGCTTCGAGGTCGAGTGCGAGGGTCTGCGGGGGGGTTATGTTGAAGCTGTTGGAACACAGCATGGTCACTGATAGTCCCTCTGACATCTGCGGCTTCACCTCTGTTGAATCGGAGCAGATCGGACAGTTGTCTGTCCTGCTTATCTCAAATGAGTCGAAAGACAGATCCCTGATGTCTATGTGCATGAGCCGGCCCGCGAGACTGGGCTGACGACTCGTAACAATAGACACGGCTTCCTGGACCTCTATGGCTGCTACGACTGAGAGCAGTGTCGGCGTGACTCCAACTCTTGCACATGTGCGTTCGGGGTCATCACGTGCATCTCCCAAGAGGCATTGCAAGCAGCCCGTCTTGCCAGGCAAGAATGTGGAAACATTTCCATAGTACTCGATAGCTCCCGCATAGACGTATGGTATCCGGAGTCGCTGTGTTGCAATGTTCACGGCACGACGTGCCTGTATCGTATCAAGGCCGTCAAGTACGACATTGCTTCCACGAAGAAGATTTTCCGCATTCCCATGGTGGATTGATGCCATTATCGGCTCAAGATGGACATCGGGATTCATCTTGGAGAGGGTTTCCACGGCCGCCTCAACCTTTGGCTGTCCTATGTCGCCCATCCTGTACAATGTTTGCCTCTGGAGATTCGAGAGGTCCACCAAGTCCTGATCAATGACTCTAACTGTGCCGAATCCGAGTGCGGTCACCAATGTGAGAACAGGGCTCCCGAGGCCCCCTGCACCAACGACTGTGACTGTTGACCGCATTATGCTCTCCAAGTCCTCCTCCGAGAAATCACGGAGCGCGAGCATTCGGGAGTAGCGTTGGAGCTGTTCATCAGTCAGAGTCATCTTGCCATCCAGTGCTCGATTCGCTTTTCGACCTATCAGGCTTCCTATCAGTCGAACAGAACTACGTCGACCTCTTCTCCCTCTTCTATCACATCTAGGTTGACAGGTAGCATGATGTAGCCGTCAGCTTGGGACATGCTTGTGATTGCCCCTGAGGTCTTGTAGACGGGATGGGCCACCCCATCTTCAACTCGAACTGTGAGAAACTGTTTTCGTCCGGAGGCTGAAACCACTCGCTTGGCCAACCGTGCAGTCGTGGTTCTTGGAGCCCTGACTGGCAGGCGTGCGATCTGTCGCACTGCTGGTACGAGAAAGATATACGCGTTACTCAGACACGAGGTGGGATACCCCGGCATTCCGATGATTGGGGTGTCATTCACCGTGGCGAACAACGTTGGCTTTCCCGGCTTAATCTGCACACCGTGAAAGTGCACAGTGCCCAGCTCTTCAAGCACATCTACCATCATGTCTTTCTCACCAACGGAGCTGCCCCCCGAGAGAACAACCATGTCGGACTCCATGGCGCCTTGTATCGCAGACCTCAGTGCATCATAGTCATCAGTCACCACACCGTGTCTGAATACCTCGGCACCATTCTGAGTGAGGATGGCGCTTAACGTGTAGGAGTTGACATCGTATATCTGGCCCCGTCCCAATTCCTCTCCCGGCGCCACGATCTCCCGACCTGTGGCAATCACTGTCACCTTAGGTCGCACATAGACCTCGACATGTGTGAGCCCCAGTGCTGCAATTGCCCCGACCCGCGCCGGCGTGAGGAGGGTGTTTGTGTAGAGCACGACATCTCCCCTCTTGATGTCCTCACCAGCCCTTGAGATGTTGGCCCCAGGGTACACGGGCCTTGTCACCGTCACAACATCTTCGGAGCGCTCTGTGAACTCCACCATGACAACCGCATCAGCCCCAGTGGGCAGAGGCGCGCCAGTAGCTATCTGTACACAGGTCCCATGCTTCAACTCAATGTCGGTAGTTTCACCAGCATGTACTTCCCCCACCACTCTGAGTTCGACCTGCCTGTCAGCTGCAGCAAAAGTGTCTTCTGCAATGACCGCGTACCCGTCCATCGCAGCACGGTCGAATGGTGGAACATTGTCCTTTGCCACCACATTCTGTGCAAGGACACGGCCCGCCGCTCTGTGTATCTCAATGCGCTCGGTCACCTCTATCGGTCTGCAGTGATTCAATATGATTCTCTCTGCATCCTCATGGGACACGAGGAGTCTGAATGGGCTCATGCTATTCATCGGTCCACCTCCCATAGCAGATGTCCTATACTGGGCAGAATTATCCTTGTGAGGGCTGTTCGCATGGCGTTCTTGGACCCGGGAAGACAGTACACCACAGTGTTCCCGACAAGTCCGGCTGTTGCCCTGCTGTAGATTCCGGCCAGACCAATCTCTTCATAGCTGAGTCTACGAAAGAGCTCACCGAAGCCCGGCAAGTGTCTCTCGAAAATTGCCTCAATAGTCTGAGCGGTGAGATCTTTCCGCCCGACGCCTGTTCCACCACTTGTCACGACGACCCTGATTCGTGAATCTTGGATATACCTTCTCACCGAACCGAGAATTGCATCGGCGTCGTTGGGGACGATGTCGTATGCGTGGACCGTGTGGCCAGCAGCGGCCAGCAACTCGCGTGCTATTCTTCCCGACTCGTCCGTCTTCTCAGTCCTAGAGTCGGTCACAATGAGAAGTCCAAACCCGGTCTTGATGTGTTGGTCACGTCGATGTTCGTCATGCATGTTCTCTCTTCTCCTTCAAGACGACCCGGATGTTCTCAAGTCTGGCCACTGGGTACTGTCCTCCTTCATCCTTCTCCAGATACTTCACCATGTCCCATATCGAGAGCAGCGCCGTTGTCACGCCCACCAATGCCTCCATCTCCACTCCTGTACTGTAGGTGGTCTTCACGGTACAGGTCCCATGAATTCGGTCCTCCGTGAATGCAAAGGAGATGTTTACTGAGGTGAGCGGAATCTGGTGGCATAATGGAATGATCTCATCTGTCTTCTTTGCCGCCTGAATACCCGCAATCTCGGACACTGTGAGGACATCGCCCTTCTTTGTGGACTGTGTCCTTATGGCCTCGACAGTGGAGGGCTGAAGAACAATCTCTCCCTCGGCCACGGCGGTCCTGAATGAAACCGTCTTCTCCGAGATGTCTACCATGCGTACGGGGTCACTCTCGTTCAATGTTCACCACCAACCCAATAGCTCCCACTCTCGGTGAACTCCTTTTTCCAGATGGCAGCGCGACTCTTCAGCTCCTCAATCACATACCGGCACCCCTTGAACGCCTCGTCACGATGAGCAGCGCCTACTGCTATCAAAAGGATGTTCTCGCCAACTGTCAGACTCCCCATGCGATGGACAATCGACACATCCGTGACTCCAAATTTCCTGATGGCCTCGTCACGGATGGTTTCAAGTTCGCTAATTGCAGTTTCCCTGTCCACCTCAAACTCTAGGTGTTCCACCACTTGTCCTCGGCTTTCTTCTCGTACGACTCCCAAGAACAGCACGATTGCTCCCATTGAGGGTCTTGCAGTCTGTCTGACAATCTCGTCGATTGAGAAGTCCCTGTCGGTGATGTCAATCATCAGTCCTGCCTCCTCTCCAGTAGGGGGACCTCAAGCTGACAGCAAGATTGAGAGCCCTCTCAAGAATCTCATCAGAGGTACTATCCTCTAGCGCGTCGTGAATGTCAACAAGGTTATCGTCCCGCAACAGACAAGGCTTGAACTTCCCGTCGGATGTGACACGAAGGCGGGTGCACCTAGCGCAGAACGTACTGTTGTGATGCGGGCGAACAACCTCAATGAGGACACTGCCCCCCTCTATCGGGATCTCGTACTGTCTGCGTCCGTGAAGTGAGCGTCGCATGGTTCTGATTGACCGCGTCTGGAGATCTCTCTCGATAGCGTCGAGCTTGACCCTGAGCGACTCCATCGCCATTCCGTCACAGGGCATGGGCTGCAGCTCAATCAATTGGAGGATTGCACCAATCTCTCCAGCGTACTGTATCATGTCTTCAATCTCATCCTCGTTGAAACCCTTCAAGACGGTCATATTCACCTTCACGGGATACATACCCGCGTCTATCGCAGCTCGAATCCCGTACTTGATGAGTTCTAGGTCATCAACACCCGTTATCTTCCGATGAACATCGGGCCGTAGTGAGTGAAGACTTACGTTTATTCTGTTCAGGCCCGCATCAGCAAGTTCTCTGGCCAAGCGCCCAAGACGCGAACCATTCGTGGTGAGTGACAGGTCGTCTGTGAGAGGGGCCAGCCTCTCCACGATATCGACTATGTCATCTCGAAGCAGTGCCTCGCCGCCTGTGAGCTTGACCTTTCTGATTCCGTGTCTGTTACCTATTCGTACGATACGCTCAATTTGCTCCGGCGTCATCTCTCCCCCCGGGCCTGACTCTCCCTCATGATGGCAAAAGAAACAATGGTGGTCACAACGCTGGGTCACCGAGATTCTGAGGTAGTCCACTGGCCTGCCGAATCGATCAATCAATGGGCTCATCTCGGGAAGAACCGCTGATGAAGATCGTGACCCTTGCGCGTCCATCTCTCTTATCGCAAGTTCGTCACACCAAGATAACTGTTATGATTGGTCGTGCAGCTCGGCCTAGTATACGCGCACAGACGATGCCTTGAATGTAACACAGACCGAGTCGCCCTGGGAGATCTTGAGCCTCTCAAGCGAAGACTTCGTGATTAACGCGACTAGCGGGATGCCAATGTCAACTGTGAGGAGTACTGTGGAATTCTCTGCTTCTATCTCGGTCACCGTGCCTCTCAGGCTGTTCCTGGCGCTGGATAGAACTGGTTCTCTCGAAACAATGATGTCTTCTGGCGGAATTCTGACTGTCACATCGCCACTTCTGTCCGTAACGACATCTATCGAAACAGCATGTCCTACTCTGACCCTAGACAGCCTGTAGCCGCCCTCTATACCTGTCCCATTCTCTACTACCGTCCCATGAAAGAGATTGGATGTCAAGTCACCGAATGCAAGGCTCTCAAGCTCCTCTCTTATCACCTCACGTGTCGGCCCCTTTGCACGAATGCGTCCTGCATCAAGAATGAGTGTTTGATCCGATAGATGGGCAACGCGAAGAATATCATGCGTGGCGATGGCCACTGCAACATGTCCCTCTCGTCGGAAACATTGAACAATGTCGTCCACGAGGGCAACGCCATCCCTGTCGAGATATGCAGTTGGCTCATCTAGGAGTATGACATCAGGCTGAGTGACTCTGGCCATTGCAAGTGCGACTCTCTTCTGTTCGCCCCCTGACAATGTTCGCGCCTGCCGGCCCGCAAGACCATGCATGCCCACCTCCTCAAGGGCTGCAGTCACTCGCTGTTTCACCTCCGTTTCGGGCACACCCCGAATCCTGAGTCCATATGCGACGTTGTTGAACACGGTTGTACCGAACAGAATCGGCTTTTGAAAGACCATGGTGACCCTACGTCGGAACTCTGGCAGTTCTGTGTCGGTCACGGCTCTACCGCGGAAGGACAGTAGTCCGGAGCTTGGCCTCTGAAGCCCAGCCATCACCCTCAGCAGCGTGGTCTTGCCTGCACCGTTCGGACCTATGATTGACAGGACCTCCCCTGGTTCGACTCGGAGATCAATGTGGTCTAGAGCCCTGGTGGAGTCGAACTCCACTGTGACTCCTGTCAGATTGATCACCGCCAAAGCCACCACCTCACTCTCTTCTCAGCGATGTTAAGAAGGAGGTTGAACGTGATCATGAGGGCCAGCAGCACGAATGTCAGACCTAGGCCCAGTGCAATCTCACCGCGGGTTGTTTCTAGCGCAATGGATGTCGTCAGTACTCTTGTGATTCCCTCCAGATTACCTCCTACCATCAGGGCGACGCCCAGCTCAGATATGGCCCGACTGAAGCTGGCCGACAGTGCCAGTACAATCCCTCCGAGCGACTCTCTCAAGACTGACGCGGCAGCTCCTCTCTCATCCGCACCCAATGTGAGTGCTAGGTCGCGGATGGCCGGGGACACGTTCTCTATTGTTTCGGTGGTTATGCTGACCATTATTGGGAGAACTAGGACGGCCTGCCCAACAATCAGGGCCGTTGGCGTGTATAGGAGCCGCATGAACCCCAATGGTCCATTCCTGGAGAACACCAAGTAGAGTATCAATCCAAGGGCCACTGTGGGCATGCTCATCAATCCACGGAAGAGGCCTGTGAGAGAGTCCCTTCCCCTAAAGCGCTTCAGCCCCAGTAGTACCCCGACAGGAATTCCGATGACGGTGGCAAGGAGTGCCGCAAGTCCAGATATTGCCAAGGATCTCAAGGTTATTGCTACAATCTCTTGCTCGACTGTCATCGGTGGCACAACCTCTGAGCGTTAATCAAGTGTAGAGACCGTAGTCCCCATATCTCCATTCGGGTGGGCACTCATAGAGGGTACCTCCGGAGTCAAAGAACGCATAGTTCTTGATCCACTGTGCGACATCGGGGGGCTCTCGGCTCTTTAGGACATTCACTGCAGGATAGAACAGAGGAGTTCCGTAGTCTTCGAGTCCATAGCTTACTATGAGTTCCTGCGTGTCATTGCTCACGAGGAACTTGATGAAGTCCATGGCGATGTCGAACTTGACATGCGGGATCTTCGTCTGGTTCACAGCCAT
>Ga0164318_10001584_pt1 | contig 20383 bp, 15 predicted proteins | sample GuaBasSedimGuay9_FD_113734 | JGI IMG/M metagenome (GOLD analysis project Ga0164318, IMG submission 113734) | Subseafloor sediment microbial communities from Guaymas Basin, Gulf of California, Mexico - Guay9, Core 4571-4, 0-3 cm | ecosystem: Environmental > Aquatic > Marine > Hydrothermal vents... | reverse complement strand
GCTGACTTTGATGAAACTGAAAGTATTATCGAAGACCTTACAGCAACCGAAGAGGATGATGCAGTTGGAAGTGAATTTTTACCTGAGGCAGCAGACGAGGTATCTGTCGAATCGGCTTCTGAAGTCTTAAAAAAGATTGAAAACGAACTCCTCACCATAAAGAATGAAATCCTTACGATGAAAGAGGAATTATCAACTCTCAGGACCGCTGATGCAGCTCCAGCTGCTGTTTCTCAAACAGCTGAATTGCTTGAAGAGGAGAGTGATTTCTTCAATGAAGATGATGATGAAACCATAGCTCTAACAGGAGATGAACTCGATAATATCCTTAATACTGCTGATATAACAGAAGAACAAGCCATAGAAACGGAATCCCTTGAAAATGCTGAAGAACTTTCTCCGGATGAAGAAGTTCCCGAAGCAGAAAGTCAGGATTTAATTGATCAGCCTGACATAGTGGATGAGCTTTCCCTGGAAGAAGAAATTCCGGAAGTTGAAGAAATCGAACTCAATGAACTTGAGGAGACAGAAGAGATACAGGAAGATGTATTTTCCGAAGAGGTGGACTTTGAAGACGAACCTGATTTGGAGCTTGAAAGCCTTGAACTTGATGACGTTTCTGAACTTAATTTAGATACTGAAGATGATGATCTGATAGATCTGGAAATCCTTGATGAGGCAGCGGAGGAAACTCCGGAACTCATTGACATCGAGGATATAGATGAAGATGAAGAGGAAGAACCTGTAGAATTATCCCTTGATTCTGATCTGCCGAATCTTGAGATACCGGAAGAAGAGCTCTCTCTGGATTCAGACATTACCGATCTTGAGACACCTGAAGAAATGGATAATTCCGAAGAAGCAGGGGAAATGGTTGAAGAACAGTTTGTAGAAAACCTGCCGGAACTCAGTGACCTTGATGAAGAAATTGATGTTCTGCCCCCGGAAGAGCCTTCAGAACCCATGGAAAGCACTGCCATTGATATTGAGATACCTGAACTCCAGGATGATGATTCAATCTCCAGTCCCATTGAATTACCTGAAGAAATACCAGCTGATGAAGTGCAGGAAGATGTAATGGAAATTGCAGAATCAGCAGAAGAACTTTCCGGAGAACCACCAGTGGCCCCGGAGGGAATCCCTGGAGAAGAACCAATCCCCACTCATCTGCAGTCTGAGGTTATCTCTGTTCTATCATATATGGATCAGCTTCTTGAATCACTCCCTGAAGAAAAGATTGAAGAGTTTGCAAATTCTGAGTATTTTTCAGTTTATAAAAAACTTTTTGACGAGTTGGGGCTGCATTAAGTAAATGGGATTACTAAACACTGCTTTAGATACAAAGGATTCTAAAAAAAAAAGCTATGAAGAGTTTATTATCAGTGAGGGGAATTTATCCACGGATGAAACATATCCTTCAGAATCTTTAAACCTCTTCTGCAATTTTTTCGGAATAAAAAAAGCCTTGTTTCTTCTTTATAACCCCAAAGATGATCTTTGGCTTCCGGTAGTACAAAACGGAATTGATGTGACATCCAGCCGAAGAGTAAGATTTAACAATAAATTCTTGAGTTCAGTTTTCAAGGAAGAACATTTTAATGCACTTACTTCACCTGAAGATCTTCAGAATTTCAAGCCACTACTTTCAATACGTGAGTTCTCTGGACTTAAGAACATCGTTTTTGTAAAGCAGAAAGAGACTGCATTTCTGAGTATCAATTCACATATGATTGAGCAATCGTTATTTGTTAAAGAAGAGATAAAAGCTCTAACCCTCATCCTTGACAAGTTATCCAAGCTTGAAAGCATTAAAAAATCAGCTGTACCCAATGACTCATCGGTAATACCTTTCGTATCACGGTACCTTTCAAAGCATAAGGATTCTGTTATTTTTCTTATTAAACTTCAGTATGAGGACCTCATTTCCATTATTTCTGAATCTGGATCTGAAAACCAGGAAGATAAGCAGATCTCCCAGGATATTTTCGATACAGTCTTCTCTATGGTTAATATTTCCGGTAGAATATTACAGATAGATTTTTATACATCTTTGCTGCTTTTTTCCTCAAATACCTTGAAAAATCCACAACTCCTGATAACGCAAATTGAATCAACCTTAAAAAATTATTTTAATATTCAGTCTGATCTACCCGTTATAAAACGATCCTATATTTTGTATCCCGAACACGGCAGAGATGCAGAAGTACTTCTTTCCAAGCTGGATATCCTTTAGAGGAACACCTCTTTGAAATATAACGGTATTACCATTCATTCAGCCTATGCACCTGAACGAGAAGCTTCAAGGTACGTTGATTCCATAAACATAGAAAAGGGACGGTATCTATTCCTGCTCACCGGTCCGGGGGGGGAATATCTTAAGAAAGAGCTGATACACAGGTATCCGGGTTCCATAGCTGTATCAATTTACTACGGCAAAGATTTTTATGACAATGCTGAAAATAAAGACCTGTCATGGTATTACGGTTCAAAAACCTCATTGAAAAGTTTTTTGGGTCTTTCAATTCCCGATTTTATGCTTCCAGTTCTCCGGCTTGTTGAATGGAAACCATGCTCAAAAGCATTCCCTGGAATTCATAAGAAAGTTTCTGATATAGTTTTTTCATTCCTGGAAGAAAGAAACGCCTCTGTAGTTACAACTGTTAACTTCAACAGAAGGTGGATTCGAAATTCTTACCTCAATTTAATGCACATCAATACAGTTATTAATCCAGAATCATTTAAAATTAAAAAACCTGTTCTTATTACCGCTGCAGGACCTTCTCTCTCTCAAATGATCCCGCTTATAAAGGAATACCGGGGTTATTTCTTTATAACTGCGCTTCCCTCTTCCCTTTATGCCCTTGAGCACAATTCGGTTTATCCCGATTTAATTGTAAACACAGATCCCGGCTTCTGGAATAAATTTCATTTCAGGAAAGATTTTATCAAAGGGATTCCCCTTGCAATGCCGGTAACTGCAAGCCATGTAAGGGGTACCGGACCTGTTCTCCTGATAAACCAGAATTCTGAATTGGAAGAATGGATGTCTGCATTTATTCCTTACCCGTCTGTAGATCTCTTTGAAACCGGGACTGTTGCAGCAACGGCCCTATTCCTCTCTTTAAAACTGACCAGCAACCGTGTATTTATAGCAGGACTTGATCTTGCGTTCAGTGATGTACACAGCCATGTAAAACCGCACACCTTTGAGATTTATCTTAAAAGCAGGGAAACCAGGATCCATCCTTGTCTTGACATATTATATTCACGTAAGATTGATTCGCAGTTTAAGGGAAACAATAGAGCTTACCAAACCTATGCTAACTGGTTTAACACTGTCAAAATCAGTAATAAAGTTTTCAGGGTTAATCCATCAACTGTGGAATTAAAATCTTTTCACTCATTAAGCGGAAATGAGGTAATCCGTCTGGTAACCGGCAGCAAAGCCGCTGTATCACCTGGAATTTCTTTTTCTTTCGATACAAAACCGAAATCTTTTAATCAGGTTGATACTACCCTGCAGGTAATCATCGAAAAACTCGTACGCTTAAAAAAGAATCTCCTTGAGGTATCCGGTTTTCAGGACTTATTCAATTTTCTTGCCCAGGATGAATCATTAACCGGTTTATTCCATATTTTCTCATTGAAAGAAATTATTACGTGTGTAAAAAAACTATCTTCCGGTGTAAGCTGCACTGCAGACGATCTTTATCCGATAATTAAGACAGCCGAAGAAACAGTAAGGGGTACTTTAAAATCATATGCAGAAACAGAGTAATCAATCGTTTCTTGAATCCAATCTTCTTGCCCTTTCGGCAACTAATTCTTCCCTCGCTTCTAAAATAAGTTATGCTGAGGAATCAGATCAGTGCCTGATAAAAGAAAGCAGGACAGGAATGCGGGTTCCTTTTTTGAAAAAAAACAGCAGAGCTATCCCTCTGCATTCAACCTTTGACCCGGTGAAGGAAGGGAAAAGGTTCTATTCTACTTTTAAGGCTAAAGGGTACATAATTATTCTTGGATTCGGTGCCGGTTATCATATACTACCCTTTCTTGAAGATAAGCAGATATCAGAAATCCTTGTAATTGACAAAGATTATGGCTTTTTCAAGAAAATACTCACTAGTTTTAATCTGACTTCTCTTTTTCTTGATAAAAGGGTCCGTATTCTTATTGATCCCTCACCGGACGATATATCCAGCCATATCCTGGAGAATTATATTCCTGCCATATCTGGCAACCTTGATATCCTTAAACTCAGATCAAGAGTGGATATGGAAAATGATTTTTTTTCCAGTGTTACAAAAACTATCAATGATGTTATAACTCCCCTGTCAGAAGATTTTTCAGTACAATCCTACTTCGGTAAAAGATGGTTCATTAATACAATTCTCAATCTGAAGGCGGCTGAAAAAACCACCACGGTTATTTCTCCTGTCAAAAAAGCACTCATTGCCGGAGCAGGACCTTCGTTGGAAAAGCAGCTGCCTCAGTTAAAAGAGCATTCTAAAGACGGATTTCTGATTTCAACAGATACTGCTTTTCCTGCTCTTTTAAAAAATGGAATCAAGCCTGACCTTATTTTGTCCATTGACTGTCAGCATATTACTTTTCATCACTTTATGACCGGAATCCCGGATGATATTCCTCTTGTTCTTGATCTTGCTTCACCGCAGCTTATAACCCGGCTTACTGACAATGTTCTTTTCTTCACCAGCGGACATCCTTTCTCACTCTATGTAAAGAAAAGATGGAGGGAATTCCCCTTTATAGATACTTCCGGTGGAAATGTCAGCCATGCAGCAGTATCTCTTGCCTACTCTCTTGGGGCGAAAAAGATTTTTCTTTTCGGGGTTGACTTCTCCTATCCCTACGGCAAGAGTTATGCCAGAGGTACCTATTTATATCCATATTTCAGTTCTCTGACAAACAGAAAACAACCACTGGAAGATTTTTTTGCCGATTTTATTTTTCACAACGATGAGACCAACCATGTTACTGATAACAGAAGCTCGCGGTACGTGACAAAACCGATGATTAGTTATAAAAAAAGACTTGAAAAACTGATCAGTGGCCTCAATTCCAAAGTAATCATTCCTGAAGGAGACGGAGAAATAATAGAAATTCCCGAGTATAAAGAACATCCTGAATCAGACGAAATATCAAGTATTTTTTCCGCAGGACCTGCGGATTTCTCATGGAATCATTTTCTTTTCTCATATTACAAGGATCTTGAATCTCTTCCGGTACCTACCGAGTCCATATCCGGATATATGAACTCTCTTACCTCCAGACAGAAAGAGGTTTGCATTACCCTTTTCCCCGCAGCAGCTGCAATAAGGAGGACATGTTCACCGGACACCGGAGGAATGGAGATTCTTAAGAAAACTCATGACTGGACAGTAAAAACAGTAGCAAAGGTAATTGCATCCTAGTACACTACGCCTGCATAACCGACAAAAGAGTCTCCCTGATATACATCATTACTGGTTTTGTAAGAAATCAGCTCTCCCCTTGTCCTGCCTTTTTCCCGGGCGAATGCTATCGCACACGCAGCAGCACCTGAAGAACAGGCTGCCTTATCCCTGTTTCCATGCTCCAGAACTCTTTCTCCATCCATGGATATAAAGGAATCTATAATTTTTTTGTCGTTTACCTCTCTAACCCACCGGAGAGCGGAATTACCGGTTCCGTGGGGGGTAAAACCGTATGATGGTCCGTAATGTGTAAGATCTGTGGATCCGACAACAACAGTTTTCTTACCCAGATTCCTTGAAACTGCTGCGATTTCTTTTCCTAATTCAATTGCATCGTCACCTGCACCGACCCTTAAAGCTACTACCTTACTTTCAGGAAAAAGATACTTGATGATAGGCAGCTGTACTTCAACAGTATTATCCGCTTCCGTACCTTCGTAAAACCTGATACTTTCTGAGAGCTCCTCAAGGAAGATCAAATCAGTCTCCAAAGGTCCCAGGGGTGTATCCAGCTCTCTGTAGTTGAAAAGCATTGCCGAAATCCCTCCGGGTAAATGGCCGCCAGCAATCACAACCGTTTCCGCATCGGTAATTAGATTACTCATTACAGAAAAAGCGATATACCCGGAAAAAAACCATCCAGCATGGGGAACTATTCCTGAGATGCAGTTCCCTTCTCTCTTTCCATGAATGTCCCCCCATTTCATTAAAATTTCCCGCACCCCTTCTTCCGTATCAGGATACCATCCGGTGGGAAGCGATCTTTCTCTTTTTTCGTAAAGTTTCATACCTTCAGGATATAATTTTAAATGTAAAAAGAAAAGAAAAAAGGTTTTAAAATCGTGAATTCCTGCTTATAATAGTCACATGAAGGATAATAAATTAGTATATTTTAACGTTTTCGGCGTTGTTTTTATAACTGTTCTCATTCTGTACCTGGTTGTCAGTATGGGCTTTAACCTGCATCTGAACACTTTGAAGGCAAAAACAATGCTTGATTCTATCTCGGAAACTGTTATTGATGATCTCTTTACCCAAACCAGTGCTTCCTCAAAAACTTCCAACTTTGTCAAACTTTCGAATCTGGCGCTTTCTTCCCCCTCCTTAAAATCTCTGATCATCTCTGATGAAAATGGAGAATCTCTTTATGTGTTTGCCAAGAATCCCGGGGCAGTAATTGAGACAGCATCAGCGGGCAGGATGGACCAGAGGATAGACAGCTTCAGGGATACCGCTTTTTCAACCTTTACAACCTACAGAGGCAAGATATATCAAATAAAGGCCGTGTTTACCGTACTTCAGGCTAATCAATTTGCATCCCTTTTAAAATATGCCATTGCAGCATTATTGGTATTTATCATTATCGCTTTTATTTTTCTTATATCAAGCCGGAACCCGGAATATAGCCCCGCAGTTGCTCATTACACAAAAGTTGGAAAAGCTGAAAAAGATATGTCAGATAGTAAAACTGAATGTATCTCAAAGATTTCAAACGAACTGAAACGGTCCGCATCTTTCGACCAGGACTTGAGTCTGGTACTTGTTAAAGTTCCAGACGAAACCTCTAAAACTGTTATTGATTCTTTTGAAAAACTCATGCATGAAACCTTTATCTATTCTGACCTTATTTACCGCTGTGCTCCTGAATTATACGCTGTAATAATTCCAAATGCCGATATCGATAAGGGAATAGCCTTGCTTCGTGATTTTGATCAAAACATCTCTACAAAGATTGATATTCTTACACGGTATACAATTCTGTACGGTATCAGTTCAAGAAATGGAAGACTTGTAGATGGCAATGTCCTGTTTTCCGAGGCTTCGGCAGCACTTAAAAGAGCCGGAAAAGAAGAGGGCGCAACCATAATCGGATTCAGACCGGACCCTGCCAAATACCGGGAATTTCTGACAAAAAACGGCTAATTAAAAGTGATCGAGAAGGTACTTTAAACCGGGAAGAACAGCGTTTCTTTCTGCCCTGTTTATTCTGTAAAGGTAAACACCGTCTTTTTCTGCGGCAAAGTAATTGTCTTTTTTATCTTTTAAGAAAATTAATGACAAAGTCGTATTTCCGGCAAGATTTATAATAAGACTACCTGCGGGCAGCATCCCATCTCCATCCTTCTTAAGCCGGGCAGCTTCTCCCTTCAGGTTCTTTATCCTTTCCAGTAAAAGATTTATCTTCCCGGAATCCAGCCGGGCAGTCCCCTGTGAAAACATCAACTCCCAGAAATCCTTCCGTATTATCGAGTATTTCTGTCCGTCTCTATAAAAGACCAGGGATATAATTTCTGATGTATCACTATCAAACGGTATGATCTTTAAATTGGCCCAATCCCATCTTTCTGTATAAATTGTATTCCCCGGGAAAGCGGTAACATAGACTGACTCTTCATTGTTTCTACGGATAAAAATCTCTCTCCCTCCGGCACTCTTTTTACCCCAAAACAGCTTCACTGTCTCATTACCGTTTTTCAGGGTAGTTGAATGGTGATTGTTTTCAGCCACCCCGAGATCTCCCCAAACCTCCCTGGAACTTCCAGCTGTTTCAATAATTTCCAAACCGTAGAGCTTTTCAAGAAAATCATCAACAATTCCGTTTTTGCAGATAAAAAGAACATTTCCTTCCTCAAGGAACCAATCCCTGTCTCGTTTTATCAGCGTATAACTCCCCCCCCTGCATTCCATGGTAACAGAGCTGACTGTACCGATAAATCGGGAAGAAAGCAGAGAACGGGAAGAGGGCTTTCTAAGCACGATTATTCCGGAAATAAGCAGCAACACAGAGAAAAGGATAACGATACTTTTACTTTTCATTTTGCTTTCGTTTCTTTCTCACTTTTATAAACCCGACGATCAAAACAAGTACCGGTATCAAAACAAGATTTATAAAAGCAGAAAGGTTATATACAGCCAGACTTCGCCCCATATCGAGGGTATCGAGACGTCTGTTAACATTCCTCCTGGTTCTGATTTCCATGAAATCCTCATTTTGGGATAACCAATCAACTGAATCAAGAATAAAATTCATGTTCTTATAGCTTTCGCTCCAGGTTATCAAATCAGACAAAAAATCGGAATCTCCCACAACAATCATTCGCGAGTTACCTTTTATGATTGAAACTCCCAGAACGTACACTGAATGAGTTTCTCCCTTACCCTCACCGTACTGTTCAGTGGTAAAAGGATCAGTGGTAAGGGGGTCTCTCATCTCCCAGGCGAGGGTAGAACTTGTAAATAAGACACTGCTTCCGTCATTCTTCTCTTTATCCAGACTGAGGGGACTTGCCCACAGAAGATCCACTCCTGCGAAATGGGCAGTTACCGGATTATCCTTTGAAACCGTATTCCTGACTGATATCCATTCCGGATATGGTCCAATTGTTTTCCACGCAATATCGCCGTAAAAAGGTTTTGGTATTCTCAAGTCCTTCGGCTCGAGAGGATCAATAACCAGAGTGTTTTTGACAGATACCCCGTAGTCTGCAAGCAGCTTTAAAAGCGGATTATCTTTAACCGGCTCCGCAGAAAAGTTGTTATGTACATCAACAGACACTCCCTCAGCAGCAAAAAATACATTTCCGCCTTTTTCAATAAAACCCCTTATTTCATTTGTATCCTTGATGGTTATATCCCTGCTTCCCATAACCAGAAGTACGTTCAATCCAATGGTGGAGGGATTTGCAGAATCTACAGGTACCAGATCAAAATCCCTGCTTAAGGTTCCGGTCAGCATGGTGTAATCTTTATCGAAACTGCGGGACTTATCCCCCAACAGGAGGCCGATTACCCGTCTCCTGTTCTGAACCAACTCCCTGATGGCACTTACCACCTGATACTCCAGGCTGGAGATGTCATAGACAAAGTTGATAACCTTTTTCCGGTCAAGAAAACTGATTGTAATAGTGGAATAAACCTTCAAATCAAACTTCTTGTTATCCCTGACTATCCTCACTTGCCGGGAAGCTATTCCTTCAGTCTCAAAATATTTTTCATCACCGATAGAATCCGGGTCAACAATTTTAAGACTTATCTTTCCGCCTGATGCTCTCACAAACTCATCCAGAAGAGGTATTACATCAGTCGTACCGGGGAAAATTCCATCGATGCCCTTTGTTTTATAATAGGTTATCCTGACCGGCTGGGGAATATCTTTGCTTATGGACCTGGATATCTTTGTAAGGGAATATGCCTTTGTGTCGGTTATATCCAGCCGGAAGTAAAATAAGTAACCATAGATCATAACAATAATAAAAACTGCTGTGCCTGCAATTGATAAAAATATTTCGTGTCTCTTCAGCCTATTCACGACCAACGCTCCAGATTAATCCTTCGTATGGTCAGAAAGATAAAGAAAACTGTCGTTGCACCGTAGTAAACCAGGTCCCTGCTGTCCAGCAGCCCCTTTGAGAAAGAAGTAAGGTGATACCACGGAGAAACAATTCTCAAGACTTCTGCAGCTGTTCCTCCTCCAGCCGATATACTTAAAACCGCCCGGGGTAATGCCGCAATGAGCAGCATCAGCAAAGAGAGAATAAAAGCCTGAACCTGTTTTTTACATAAGGCAGAAATGTACAGCCCCAAACTTGCCAGTGTTGATGAAAACAGCAGTACTCCGATATAGCGGGCAAGAATTCTTCCAGGATCAAAAATACCGAGACTGACGAGAGAGAGAGGGACCGGAATTGTAAGAATAATCATTACGGTGATTTGAACCAAAACCGCAGCATACTTTCCTACTGCCAATGAATATACGCTGAATCCCTGGGTTAGTAGCAGTTCATAGGTGCCTCTGTTTTTTTCTTCTGCGAGAATACCCATAGTTAAAGCAGGAATTATAACAGAAAGGATATAGGGAAATATCGAAAAATAACTGGTAAAATCAGCCCGGTTGCGGACAAGAAAATTATCAATTCTATATACCCAGAGCGAAGTAAGCATTAAAAAAGAAAAATAAAGAAGATAGGCTCCCCAGGATCGGTAAAATCTTTTTATATCTCTTCTAAATACATAGTAAGCTTCTCTCATTGCAAAAAACTTCCAATCGTCTTCAAATAAAACTCTTCAAGGTTGAAGTCATCGGAAATTTCTGTCTGTGCTTCAATCCTTCCTTTGTTCATTATGAATATCCGGCTGCTCATCTGCTCCAATTCCTTCAAATTATGGGAGGAAATTAAAACAATACTTTCTTCTGCAGCATTTTTTATTATTTTACGGACGCTGACTACCTGTTCCGGATCCAGTCCCGAAAGAGGTTCATCCAGGAGAAGTATTCCGGGATGATTTAAAAGAGCCTGGGCAAGTCCCGTCCGTTGCCTGTACCCCCTGGAGAGAGTATCCATTCTGAAACATGCAACATCCTGTATGGAGCACAGATCAACCACCCTTTGGATCTCTGCAGTTTTTTCCATCCCCTTGAGTCCCTTCATAGATGCAAAAAGAAAAAGGAATTCGTAAACCGAAAGATTCCTGTCCAGGGGGGAATTTTCCGGAAGGTACCCAATTAACGATCCGGTACGTACCGTCCCCTCATCAGGATACTTAAAACCGGAAATAATCTTTAAAAGTGTTGATTTTCCGGCTCCGTTCGGTCCTAAAAAGCCGTAAACACCGTTATTTGCAAGCGTGAAACTTATATTCTCCAATACTTTTTTTGAGCCGTAATTTCGGGAAATATTATTGACAGATACCACCATTAGTCCTCAAAAGGGATGTTTATGGCTTGACCGTCCCGGGAAAGAAAGGTATCGGGAAAGATAATTCTGGCTTCTTTCACAAGAAATCTTAAATCGTATTCGGTGTACCTCGGGCTGTAATGGATTAGACCCATTTTTTTGACACCTCCTGCTTCTTTAGCAATGGTAGCTGCCTGGGTGGCAGTCATATGCTTCTTTTCCGCAGCACTTTCCTTCAGCTCATCCCTGAACATCCCTTCACAGATAAAAAGGTCCGAATCCTTTACATTATCCTTTATTCCGCCAAAGTATTTGGTATCGGTAACAAAAGAAAACTTTCTCCCCTTTCTTTTCGCTCCGAGAACCATCTCCGGTGTAACAATGTTTCCATTCTCCAAAGTAACATTTTCACCTGACTGCAGCCGTGCCCATAATGGTTCTATGGGAACGGAAAGGTTCCGGGCAGCTTCGGGATTAAAAACACCGGGCCGGGGATCTTCTATTAGAGAGTATCCAAAACAGGGTTTTGTATGCCGCAGTGAAAATGCCTTTACCGAATAACCGTCTCCTTCGTATACAATTCCGGGTTCGGTAATCTCCTTGACAATAATCTCGTAGTTTATATACATATCCAGGGCTTTCCTGCTGGACTCCACGTACTCCCTGATATTCGGCGGACCAATTATGTACAACGGCTCATCCCGTTCAACCTGGCTGGAAAGCATAAGGATTCCAGGAAGACCGGTAACATGATCGGCGTGAGTGTGACTGATAAAAATTACCGAAATTTTCTTCCATTTTAAATTAAGCTTTCGTAAAGAGACCTGAGTCCCCTCACCACAGTCAAAAAGGAAAAGTTCTCCTTCTCTCCTGAGGAGAGCTGATGTGAGAAATCTCCCGGGCAGGGGCATCATACCCCCTGTACCGAGAATAAATAATTCTAAATTCATAATTATACAACCGGTGATTTAGCTTCTACTGTTTTTGGTTTATCTATCGCAAAAGACAGATGCCCTTTGCGCACCCCTGCGGTAACCCTGCTTCCTGCAGGACATTTCCCTTCAAGGATTTGAACGGACAGGGGATCTTCTATCTCTTTTTGAATTATTCTTCTTAACGGCCGGGCGCCGAACTTCGGATCATACCCGTTATCAACCAGATACTCTCTGGCACTTTTCTTTAATTCCAGGATAATATTCATCTCCAGAAGTCTCAACTTAATCTCATCAAGAAGAATATCCACAATATTTCTTATCTCGTCTCTATTCAGACTACTGAAGACGACAATCTCGTCCACCCTGTTTATAAACTCAGGGCGAAATTGAAGCCGGAGTTCGTTTAAAGCAGATGCCCTTATCTCGGAGTAACTCAGTATTCCATCGCCGGATTTGAATCCAAGAGAATTTTCCTGGGAGATTTCCCTGGCTCCTGCATTTGAAGTCATAATGAGAACAGTATTCTTGAAAGAAACCTTGTGTCCCAGGTTATCCTGAAGCTCTCCTTCCTCCAGAAGCTGAAGCAGCAGGTTAAAGACATCTGGATGTGCCTTTTCAATCTCATCAAGAAGGATAACACTGTAGGGTCTTCTCCTAACCTTCTCGGTGAGGAGCCCTCCCTCTTCGTATCCTACATACCCGGGAGGCGCACCAACCAGTCTGCTGATGTTATGTTTTTCCATAAAATCAGACATATCTATCCTTATAAGCGCATCTTCTTTCCCAAAAAGAAACTGCGCAAGGGTTTTTGCAAGAAGCGTCTTCCCAACTCCGGTTGGACCCAGGAATATAAATGACCCCAAAGGTCTGCCCGGAGAAGAAAGTCCTGTTCTCGACCTCCGTATACTTGATGCAATTGCTGCTATTGCTTCGTTCTGTCCTATTACTGTTTTATGCAGTTCACTTTCAATCTGAAGGAGCTTTTCCGATTCACTCTCAGCAATCCTTGCTGCAGGTATCCCGGTTATACTGGATATTATCTCATCTATATCGGTTTCATAGACTGTTGCCTTTTCCACTTTCATGGAACTATTCCAGTCGTTGAGTTTTTTATCCATTTCGAGCTTAAGCTGGCGAACCTGATCTCTGACCGCCGCTGCCCTCTCATAGTCCTGATTGTTGACCAGTTCAATCTTTTTTAAAGTGAGTTCTTCGATCTCCTCCTCCATTTTCCTGATACTGTCCGGCCGCACGGTATTGCTAATTCTTTTTACCGCTCCTGCTTCATCAAGTAAATCAATTGCTTTGTCCGGAAGGAACCTGTCTGAGATGTACCTGTGCGAGAGCACAGCAGCTGCAGTGACAGCCTTTTCTTCATATTCAACATTATGATGATCTTCATACTGTTTTTTGATACCATTAAGTATTTTAATGGTATCTTCCACCGTAGGTTCACCCACAAAAATACTCTGAAATCTTCTCTCTAAAGCAGAATCTTTTTCAATATATTTCCGGTATTCACTTAAAGTAGTTGCGCCAATACACTGAATCTCACCTCTGGAAAGGGCAGGCTTCAGCATATTAGATGCATCAATGGCCCCCTCAGCACCGCCGGCACCTATTATTGTATGCAGTTCATCAATAAAAAGGATTACATTTCCGTCGTTCCGAATCTCTTTCATTACCCGCTTAAGACGTTCTTCAAACTCACCCCTGTATTTTGTCCCCGCGATGAGTGAAGCAATATCCAGGGTTAACACCCGTTTACCAAGAAGAAGATCAGGAGCTGTTCCGTCCACTATTCTTTGAGCCAGCCCCTCCACTATTGCCGTCTTTCCTACCCCGGGTTCCCCGACAAGAACAGGATTGTTTTTTGTCCGTCTGGCAAGAATCTGGATAACCCGTTTAATCTCCGGCTCCCGTCCTATTACCGGGTCAAGATTGCCTTTGCGGGCATACTCCGTAAGGTCCCTGGAGAAGTCATTCAGAGTAGGAGTTCCCTTCTTGTTCACCGGCTGATTCTTCTTTTTTGCTTGAAAATTAGCATTTCTACTGGTTGAATGTGAACCGGAACCCCGCAGGGCAATAACCGCCTTCCGATAGTCATTGTACGACACTCCGTTTTTACCGAGAAAACGCTGGAGAATACTCCCCTGCTCCTTGATGGCTGCAAGAATGAAATGTTCTGTACCTATGTACTCATGACCCAGGGCCTTTGCTTCCTCAGCAGAGTCTTCAATAATTCTTGTACCTCTTCTTGAAAGAGATACGTCCCCCAGGATGTACCCTGAATGTTTTCTCGGTATTCCCTTTTCTATCTCCAGCTGCAGCTCAACAGGATTTATCTTTAAAGACTTTAAGACCTTTAAACCTGTTCCTTCACCCTCTTTTATTATTGCCAGGAGTATATGCTCCGGTAAAAGCTGATCTGATCTGAACCGCTTTGCCTCTTCCTGTGAGTAGACGGTTACTATTAGTTTAGCTCGCTGTGTTAGCCCCTTATACATCTGATCCCCCTACCCTTATTGTAGTAACTCAAGATATCTCTTGACAAGCTTTGAACGGGTATAATTAATAATTTTTGAATTGGATTCCTCATCAAAGTCAAGAGTAGACTGGATATGCGCTTTTTGTACGAGGATTATCAGATAATCAATCCGTTCCAGGGGGACATCGGACCAACCCATTATTATTCCAATTCTAAAATCCATAAGATACTTTACCGCTTCCTTCACTGACAGAAGTCTGCAGTTTTTAAGTATTCCATAAGCCCGGTAAAAGATATCTTCCAGTTCCATGCTTTTACTCTTGTAGAACTGGTCCCGTGCCCTCCGTTCATAGCCCATGAGCGATGAGGTTACTGTCTGCAGTTTCTTCAGATAGGCCTCTTCGCTAATCCCTATCGAAACTTCATTTGAAACCTGATACAGATCCCCCAGAGAGTTTTCCTCATCATTCAAAAAACCTTTAACTGAAAATTCTCCTCTCAGGGAAGACTTTATTGCTCTATCCAGCAGCCCGGTCCTTGCAAGAAACGGCAGATGGAGCATTACTGAAGCTTTCATACCGGTTCCTGCATTCTTTATCTGACTGGTGAGATAACCAAACTCCAGTGAAACTGCATAATCCAGATTTTTTTCCAGAGTTACATCAAACTCCCGGGCTTCATTAAAGACTTCTTTAAGATCAAGCCCTCCTGTATAAGCTGCTATCTTAAGGTGGTCGGTTTCATTCACCATACAGGAAAGACTGTTGTCCCCCCGTATAATAACCGCTTTATTCCTGCCTTCAGAGAAATCTCTGGAAATAAGCCTTTTTTCAAAGAGCATCATTCTCTCAACGGGTATAACGTCATTCATGTACAGAACTTCCATTTCCCCGTACCGGTTACTTGTTTCTACTGCTGAAAGAACAACATTCTTTATCTCTTCCTCTTCCTTCAGAGTCAGTTTTTCAGGAAAAGTAAATCCTGCCAGGTTCCTGGACAGCCTCACCCTGCTGGAAAGAACCACATCACGTTCTTTCCCTTCCTTTCTGCACCACAGAGGAACAGTTTCAAAACCCGAAAAACTACTCATTGCCCCGTCCCAGCTCAATCTCAAGCTCTTTCAGTTTATCGCGTATTACTACTGCAGTTTCATAATCCTCTTTAAACACTGCCTCTTCCAGCTCTTTTTTCAGCCTTTCCCTGTCAACCAGAATTGTTTTATAGCTCTTCAACTTGTAAGGGATATTCCCGTTATGCAGAAGGGGATTGTTTCCTGCTCCCAGAGTTTCACGGATTACCGTTCTGAATTCTCTATAGCAGTCAGGGCAGCCTGCTTTTCCCGTTTCCCTGATTTCATGCAGTTTTGTGTTGCAAGTCGGGCAGTACGTGTTTTTCTGATCAACAAATTGCGTCAAACGCGTTCCATCCAGGAGATTCTTTACCATATTAATAATTGAATTGTTTACCGAACCCTCTGTTTCCGGGATATTCTTATCCCTCGCACACTGACGGCACAAATGCAGATCAATCACTTCCGTTCCTATAATCTGCTGAATGTGTATCGCCGCCTCTCTTTTTCCGCAAACATCACATAACATAATTTCAATATACAAACAATAGTAAGAAAATACAATTACTATTAAGAGAATTGACACATCTAAAAGCACATGGTATGGTTTGGAACGCCATTTTACTAGAAATATGAGGAACATATGCCTTCAAAAAACAAAGAAAATATCGTAGCAGAAAAACAACATAAACATCCGTTTCTGTGGGGTTTCAGTATTGCAATCCTTGTACTGGTTGTTGTCAGTTTTGTAGGAGCACCCTTTTTCAGAGGACTTTTAAGCGGTGGACGGGACGTAGTTTTCGGCCAGTTTGCCGGTAAGGATATTAAATATACTCCGAACAGTTATTTTGCACGCCAGCTGGATTCTTTTGTTCAAAAGTATCAAAATACAGATACCAACAGTTCGAACTACCAGTACCAGACATATCAGATCTGGAAGGGTGCCTTTGACAGTACCGTTTTCCATATGGCAATTCTTGATAATGCACGGGAAAGCGGTTTGTATATATCTGACCACAGGGTAGACAAGGCTCTTACCCAGTACGGTCCATATATGGACAACGGGAAATTCAGCCCCGAAATCTATAACTCTACACCTAATTCGGAGAAATACGCAACCCGGCAGCTATACAGGGAAGAACTTACTCAGCAGCAGTACTTAAGTGATGTGAGTAGTACACTTTCATCTGAAAAGGAAAAAGCTTTTGTAAAGGGCATGTCTTCTCCTGAACGAAGCTTTAAATACGTGGCCTTCAGCTTTGACACGTATCCTGATTCGGAGGTTGTATCCTACGGCAAGGAGAATTCAGCTCTTTTTGCAAAGTCAAATCTTAGCCGTATTTCACTCAAGGATGACAAGAAAACAGCTGATGCTCTCTATAAACAACTCAAGGATAACCCTGCCCGCTTTGAAGAAATAGCACAGAATCAGTCAACAGATATATATGCTGACAAAGGTGGAGACATGGGATGGGTCAGATACCACTCACTTACCGGTGATTTTACAGACACTAAAGATCTCGATACTGTTTTCACCCTTAAATCCGGAGAAGTAAGCTCTCTTATCAAGACCCCCTACGGCTACAGTATTTACCGGGTAAACAACGAAAAAACCAATCCCGACTTCACTTCGGAAGAAGATATTGCTGACATCAGAAATTATCTTCTTACTAACGAAAAGGGTAAAGTTGAAGATTACTTTGTATCGAAGGCCGAAGCTTTCAGAAAAGAAGCTTCCACTTCAGGATTTGATACTGCAGGAAACGTTATGAACCTTACCTATCATGTAACTGACTACTTCCCCATTAACTACGGAAACACCTATTTTATGAAGCATATCAGAGTTCTGGATGATGACAAAGAACTCAGCGCAGCCGCAACCGATGAAAGAGCTCTGAAAGCTCTCTTTTCATTAAAGAAAGATGATACAACGGAGCCCTTGATTTTAAATAATTCAGTAGTTATTGCTCAGTTACTTGACGAACGAAGTGTTAGTGAAGATGAACTCGCCTATCTGGATGCATATTATGCCTATCTTGTTGATCAGTTCAGGCAGGAATCACTGTACAGGAAATTCCTGGGTTCTGATAAACTCAAGAATAACTTCCTGCCAGTCTTTTCAGAAAAAGTTTTAAGAACCAACTAAGGCAGCAGGGTATGATACCTCAAAACCCTCTTCTTGTAGACACAGGCAGAGGGTTTTCTGTTTTTTACCAGGGCAGATATCTTTACAATAAAAAAACACCTGTAGATTCCGCTGAAAGGAAAGTCCGGCATTTGACGATTCTGCCGAAGACTGTACTTTTTCTTCCTTCTCCGCTGCTTTTCTACGGGATCGAAACCCTGCTGCAAAGTCTTCCGGAAGATTGCCTTGTTCTTGCTTTCGAAACCGAAGGACAATTGTGTAAACTTTACGAAAAAACTGGAATAACCATCCCGGATGACAACCGGTTTCACTATTTGATAAATGACATCCCGGGAGCATTGCAGAAACTCAGAAAAGCCGGTATTCACAACTTCAGAAGGGTATCCATAATAACCCTTACCGGGGGATATCTCCTGAATAAAGATGGGTATCGAAGGATCCTCAAGGTCCTTGAAGCAGCTGTCAAGGAGTTCTGGCAAAACAGGATGACTGAGATTCACCTGTCGCCGCTCTGGATCAGGAATATTTTTTTAAATCTGGCTTCTTTAGCCGAACATCAGAACAGGATAATTAAATGGGACTTTGCCGGAATAGAGAACTCCCGCCCTGTCCTTGTCGCAGGAGCCGGAGAGTCCCTGGAAGAGTCGATACCCCGGATAAAAAGACACCAGAACGGCTTGGTAATAGTTGCTGTCGACACAGCAGTTTCAGCCCTTATACATAGTGGAATTACTCCTGATTACATAGTTGCTGTTGATGCTCAAGTTTACAACCTCTTTGATTTTATCGGTATCAAAAAGAGTTCCATCCCGCTGTTCTTCGATTTGACCTGTTATCCCTCCATAGTCAGAAACTTCAAGGGTCCGCTTTATCCCTTCCTTTCTGTTTTCAGTGACAATACCCTGATTTCGCGGATCAGAAACCGCTTCGAGAATCTTACAATTCTTCCTCCTCTTGGCTCAGTTGGAATAACAGCCGTCTACATTGCCCTTATGATGAGTGACGGACCGGTTATTCATACAGGACTTGATTTTTCATACCTTCTGGGGAAGTCTCATGCCAGGGGAACCCCCTTTCACTCCTCTATTCTTTTTGACACGACCCGTCTTCTCCCGGTCGAAAACATCGGAGGTTTCTTTAATCGTCCTTTTATCAAAGTGGAAGATAAAACAGGAAAGGAAAGAGTGACAAACACAATTCTTTATTCATACGCAAAACTCATGAATGAATATTTTGGAAAGGAGAAAAGACTGTACGATTTAGGCACTGTGGGGCTTAGATCTGCAGGAAAGATTATGAGTGAAATAGATGAGGCAGTTATCGGGGACAGCAGTATTCCTGCTGCCGAGAAAGAATCAGAGAGGATAAGAGCTCTTTCCGAAACCGGGAGATTAAAAAACATTTCATTTCTTGAAGAAGAACTTAAAAAGATCAAGGATCTGCATTCAGAACTGTACCATTTTTTGACAGGAGAAACTTCCACCAGTAATGTCGTCAAAGAGCTCCTCACTTCCATGGATTACCTGTTCAAACACTTCCCCGACTTTCCACCCAAGGATGAAGCTGCTCCTGATTACATAAAACGAGTGCTTTTATCCGCTGAATATTTCAGTGGTATCCTCTCGAAATCCCTGTCAATCACTCTTGAGGACAGAAAGAAAAGCTGACTGGGGCACTTCGACGTTCCCCACCATCTTCATCCGCTTCTTTCCCTCTTTCTGTTTCTCGAGGAGTTTTCTCTTCCGGGATATATCGCCGCCGTAACACTTGGCGGTAACATCCTTGCGTAAGGCGGATATTGTCTCTCTGGCAATTATTGTGCTTCCAATCGCACCCTGAATAGGTATCTTGAATTGTTGCCGGGGGATCTCCTCCCTGAGTTTTTTACAGACTACCCTGGCTCTTGGTACTGCGTTCTCCCTAAAGACAAGTTGGGATAAAGCATCCACCACCTGTCCATTAACCATAATATCAAGCCTGACAAGATCTGTTCTTCTAAAGTCTGCTATCTCGTAATCAAAGGATGCATACCCCCGGCTGATTGATTTAAGTCTATCGTAAAAATCAAAAATAACTTCTGCAAGGGGCATATCGTATACCATTTCCACTCTCTTTTCGTCAAGATAGCGCATTGACTCCTGAACACCCCTTTTTTCAAGGCACAGCTTTATAATACCCCCGACAAACTCTGCAGGGGTTATAAGGGTTGCCTTTATATAGGGCTCCTCAACATATTCTATCTGCATGGGATCAGGAAACTCCAAAGGATTATCTATAAAATGATCCTCTCCATTTTTCAGGAACAGATGATACTGAACTGAAGGGGAAGTAAAGACTATGGAAAGACCGAACTCCCTTTCCAGCCGCTCCTGTACAACTTCCAGATGAAGCAGGCCGAGAAAACCGCATCTGAAACCGAAGCCCAGGGCGGCGGAGGAATCCTTTTCGTATACTAAAGAGGCATCGTTCAGTTTCAGTCTGTCTATTGAAGTATGCAGCTCCTCGTAATCCTCGGAATCTACGGGATATATCGACGAAAAAACAACAGGCTGTACTTCCTTGAATCCGGCCAATGGTTCGCTGCAGGGGTTAT
>Ga0164318_10001583_pt1 | contig 20396 bp, 14 predicted proteins | sample GuaBasSedimGuay9_FD_113734 | JGI IMG/M metagenome (GOLD analysis project Ga0164318, IMG submission 113734) | Subseafloor sediment microbial communities from Guaymas Basin, Gulf of California, Mexico - Guay9, Core 4571-4, 0-3 cm | ecosystem: Environmental > Aquatic > Marine > Hydrothermal vents... | reverse complement strand
TTGCCCCGGTTTAGCTATATCTAAAATTGCCACTAGCCCCAGCATGGTTGAGCCTGAATATGTATTTCCAATAATTGGGCATAATAAACCATCTTCAATTTGTTTTTTATCAAATCCAAGTTTTTTGGAAAAATGCATGGACAGAATGCTTACGTTCATAAGATGTATGAAAGTAATTTGGTCATATCGTTTAACAGTACCGAGTTTTAAGAATTCTTGATAATGATCCAATAGGTTAAGCATAACATGGTTGATTGAGTATTTTAGGTTTTCATAATCTATTGCCTTATCATCAAGTACATTTTGAATGCTTTCTGTAACAACCTCTACTGACTTTTGATATTGGCTGACTTTATCATCGTTCTCATTCTCATTCTCATTTTCATCTATATTCTCTTCTTCACTTAATCCAGCAGTAGCAGATGAAGCAGCTTTAATTTTTCCAATATTTATGTTTATTATCCCATGATTTTTAAAATATTTATCGACATCACCTATATTTTTTTCCTTAGGTATAATAAGAAATTTAACCAAGGCGTTTAGTTCTTCCTGCCTAATGCCATGGTAAAAAGTTAGTCGTTCAATCTTTTTCTCTTTTAGCTCTTCTATTACTAAATGCAGGCGTTCGCTAAGGGAAAAAAATATTTCTGTACCGCAGGTGAATTCATCTCCTACAATTCCTACTACTATTTCATTTTCTTTGTTAAAAATATTTTGCAAAGATGCGAAAGCTTTTTTAGATGCCGCTAGAAATTCAGGATGATTCTCAGAATAAAGACGAAGTACGTCTCGTGCTGCCATTAAGTCTTGAATGAATTTTTCAGTTTCTTTCATGTGACCACTGCTTTAGTAAGTGTTGCGCTTGTTGTTTAATATTTTTATACCAAAAGAGTTTTTTCCCGGAAAGTTTCTGTAAATATGGTCGAGCTTCATAAGCTTTTAACTCTTTTAACATTTGAATATTTTCTTTTATTATCCTGCTGTTAATTCCAAAGAAAAAGGGAGTTGAAAATATTTCTTCAAAAGCTTTCCCTTTTATAGTGGAATCTTTGATAGCTATGCGGAAAGCTTCTTTTCTAATATTATAAGGAGCTGTTCTAATGAGCGGTAGCAAGAATGCACTATTCTGATAAGATAACTTTTGTAGTGTCTGTAAGATTTTTTGTCTAATTACTGAATTTGAGTAAGAAAATATTTCTTGCAATATTTCTACTGAAAGAGAAGAATTTATTTCACCTAAGCTCTCAATAATGAGCCTAATAAACTGAATATCATGCAATCTTTTTTTTAATTGGAGATAAAATATTTCAATATCATAGGGGAATAATTTGAAAATAAGTGATAACGTTGAGGCATTGACCCTATTTTCTTTAAATACGGTATCAAAATAAGTTGTTATTTTGAATGAGCTTTTTTCCAGATAGGGAAGAAAGAAATTCATATCACGTATTGAGATTTTTTTATCAAGGACTAAACATTCAATATGATGTGTTATTTTCTGGGAAATATCTCTCAATCCTTCTTTGATTATAATATCCTCATCTCTGCGTCTAGCTATTGCCTCTTGCAGTTTTTTTAGAAAATAGATATCGTTGCCTTCGATTATTTTATTCCATGAATTCAAAATTTCTTTAATGACAGAAAGCAAGCGGTTTCTTTTTGTCTCAAACGATACTAAATCTAGTAATATATAAAAATAATTTTTATTAATATGGTTTCGGTCATAAGTGATTTCTTCCCTCTCTTGAATGGCCTCGAGAGCGGATGAGAGTAAATAACGATAGGTTTCAGGCACTTCAACATCAGAAGAATCTGAAAATATTTCTTTTATTTTTTTTCGAATTTGGGGTACGGCAAGTTTTTCTTTGTTTTGTTTTATTTTTTCCTCTAATGACTTAGATATATCATTATTTTTACTTTCTTCTGTTAAGTTCGAGAAAATGTTAAAACTGAATGCATCAAAATTTTCATCTGTAATAATTTCTTCCCATAGGGAATCAGCAAAATCGATGCTTTTTAAATCTTTTACTAATAAATGTAATTGGTAAATTTGATCTTTTGATAGATTCCTATTTCCTTTTATAGTTGCTTTTAATAGATTTTTTGCACAATAGCGATAACTATTTTCATCTTTACTGCGGAGAGTTGAGAAGAACTTTTGAATGTTTTGACGGGCATCCTTATTTTCTAAAAGACGTTTTACAGTCCTTCTCTCAAGAGTCTCCCGGAAATACTCTCCGATTTCTTGTATGCCACCCTTTTCTACTGCTTCACATAAAAGATAAGACCATACATCATCTCCGATTTCATCCCCCTCACCGTATAAAAGTTCAGAGTAGTCTAGTTCACCAATGCTGATGTGAGTAATGTTATTATTATTGTTTAGATAGGCGAGTCCTCCTTTTTGAATTATGTCTACTAAAGGCTGAGATATATGCGATAAGACCATTTGTAGTTCTTCAACCGAAACTCCTTGTCTTAGTTCTATACTTTTAATTTTTTTTATATGAAAGGCATGGGCAAGGTCGACATATTGTTTTCCCACCTCAAGATGTTTATCAGCAATATATAATGAGCGGGACGTAATACCGATTTTGATAGGGTTTGAGAAAGCAAAGAGAGAATCACAAGATTTTTTAAAAGCTTCAACATTTTTGATAAACATAGGGTGTTCGAAAAAATATTGTATTCCCATGTCCAGGGCTAATTTCATTCTTCTGACGAAACGATCTATTGCTTCATCTTTTGTCATAGCAATAATTTTTTCAGTTATTGTTATTTTTATGTATGTGGTGCAATAGCAGCTATTTATATAATTAAGTTATAGCACCTAAATTATACTATTTCAAATTATTATAACGGCAAAATCTCATTTATTCTTCATATACAAAACTTATATTGACTAAACTTATTTAGCATCCTACAATTTGGTATGATTATAAATATTAAGCTACCATTTCGTATTTTTAGGAGGGTACATAAATGGGACGAGTGATAAAAAAACCGGCAGTAAAACGTGAAATAAAGGAACTATTATTATTATTTGAAATAAGCCAAATACTAGACGGCAGTATGGATTTGCGCGAGGTTATTAATCCTGTTTTTGAAGCAATAGGAAAACATATGGGAATGCTCAGGGGTACGTTGACTCTCATAAATCGTACTACAGAAGAACTTTTTATTGAAGCTGCATACGGACTTTCAACATCACAAAAAGAACGCGGTCGGTATAAGTTGGGTGAGGGAATTACAGGGCAGGTGGTTAAAACAGGACAACCGGTTGCAGTTCCACGTATTTCAGAGGATCCCTTGTTTTTGAATAGAACAGGGGCCCGGAGGAAACTACGGAAGAAAGATATTTCATTTATCTGTGTTCCAATAAAAATAGGGAATGAAGTGATTGGTGCTCTTAGTGCCGATAGGTTATTTGCAGAGGATGTTTCATTCGAGGAAGATGTAAGGCTTCTTTCAATTATTGCGTCTATGGTAGCTCAGGCAGTCAAACTCCGTAAGTCTGCCCAGGAAGAAAGGGAACGATTACTTGGAGAAAATATACGTCTTCAGCAGGAACTAAAGGATAAATTTCAGCCGTCGAATATTATCGGTAATTCGCATGTCATGAAAACGGTATATGACCTTATCGGACAAGTGTCTAAAAGTAACGCATCCGTACTTATTTTAGGTGAAAGCGGCACAGGCAAGGAGCTTGTGGCTAGTGCCATTCATTATAACAGCTTGCGTTCAAAGATGCCGTTTATTAAAGTAAATTGTGCAGCTTTGCCCGAGAGTGTTCTGGAAAGTGAGTTGTTTGGTCACGAGAAAGGTGCATTCACCGGTGCTTTGGCACAGCGCAAAGGCCGTTTTGAATTAGCACATGGAGGATCTTTATTTCTTGATGAGGTAGGGGACCTTTCACCCTCAACGCAAATTAAACTTCTTCGTGTGATTCAAGAGAAAGAATTTGAACGCGTGGGAGGAACTGAAACAATAAAGGTCGATGTACGTCTTATAGTGGCAACCAATCGCAATCTGGAAGAGCTTATTAGAGAGGGTAAATTTCGTGAGGACCTTTATTATCGCCTTAATGTTTTTCCTATTCATATTCCTCCGCTGAGGGAGAGAAAGACGGATATTTTACTCCTGGCCGATTATTTTGTAGGAAAATATAGTAGAATTAATCATAAGAATGTACGGCGCGTATCAACGCCGGCGATTGATATGCTAATGAGTTACCATTGGCCGGGAAATGTACGGGAACTTGAAAACTGTATCGAGCGTGCTATTTTAATAAGTAATGATGATGTTATCCATGGTCATCATCTGCCGCCCACACTGCAGACCGCAGAGGGGAGCGGGACTGTTCATAGTGGTACCCTGCAAGAGAGTATTGATAACCTTGAACGTGAATTGATTATAGATGCACTCAAGTCTGCACGTGGAAATAAAGCCAGAGCTGCGCGTCAACTGGGGCTTACTGAGCGCCTTATGGGGCTTCGGGTCAAGCGGCATGACATAGACCCTGAAAGATTTAAGAATAGGCGCTAAGAAAAACAGATAGACTAAAGACGAAACATCTGCCATATTCCTTCTAATAATAATCTTAACTTTTGTATAGTTTAACTTCTCATTATTTCCTACCATTAGGTATGAATTTATTTCAAAACATACCAAAATGTATGAAAAACATACTCATTAATTAATCAATAATTCCAACAAAAAAATATTATCCTCAATTTTATCAATCACTTACATTATCTTTGTCTTGCCTTTATAAAAAGTTGGTATGGCCATTGCATTAGTTCTCGTAAATTTAATTTTAAAATTTTTTAAAGAAGGAGATTTAAAAATGAAAACAAATATTTTACGAATTATTGGTTTTGTAATGGCATTATTAATAAGTTTTGTACCTTTACATGCGGATGAAGCAGATATAAGTAGTACAGAAGAAAAGGAAGTTGCTGAAGACTCGGTTCGATTCCTCGAGCCGGAAATTATTGACAATTTTTTTACGAAATATCTGGGTGAACCTATTGATGAGCTGACAGGTGGATTTAAATTTGGCGTTACAGAAATTCCTATTTTGGATGAATCATTAGATAAGGTGGGTGAGATTTCTCCTATAGATCTTGAGCTGGGATTTTCTGTTGTGAATGCATATATATGGCGCGGTCAAAAATTAGGCTCTGATGCTTCATGGCAGCCTTATGTAACTGCAAGTCCTGATTTTGAACCGTTTGGTGATGTAAGTTTTACTTTCTGGGCTGATATTACTCAGAATTCACTCGGGGAAAATCAAAGAGAATATGATTTCGTTGTTGATTATAACTTCAGCATACTAGAGGGACTTGAACTTATTGGGTATAAAAAAGAGGAGAGTCCGTATTTATTAACCAAGGCGTTAGATTTTACATTTGATACCGGCTACATATACTATAAATTTCCTCCACAGCCCGATACCAAAACACAAGAAGTATATTTTGGAGTTGAATATAATTTACCGCTTTCTCCATCCTTCTATATATATAACGATTGGGATAGGGGAAGTGGGGCCTGGCTCTCATGGGGTATTGCGCAGGATATTGACTTGGGGGTTATTACGCTGAGTACTTATGCGACATTGAATTATAACAAAGGACAATGGGGTGCAGACTCACAGCTTTCAACACTTGATTTTGGAGCATCTATTCCTGTTGAACTTGGCAAGCATATGGTAATTGAACCGTTTCTTTCTTATACAAAAGAGTTAGATGATGACGGTGCGAATATGGTAAATGATGAAATATACGGCGGGTTTAACTGGAGCATTTCATTTTAAGTGAAGACACATTTTAGTGGACGAAAGTAAAACTAAAATGTATGTCTGAACTTACCCCGCACCCAGAGGGGGGAAGAAGAGAAATTGTTTTTTCAAAACATTAATATAAATCGTATGCCAGTAATTTTAAATAATATGTTGCTGGATGCGGGGTTAATTCGTGCAGATGATTTACGTCGTACTTTGTACTCCATAAATCATGCACTCATTGAAAGGAGATATTACATCATGAAAGGGATAAGAATTTTACTAATGTTATTGACAGTTGTTGGATTTTCTCTGCCTGCTTTTGCGGATGATGCAACGGCGGCGAGCAATGCTGTTGCAATTGATACGGTATGGACCTTGATTGCTGCATTTCTTGTATTCTTTATGCAAGCAGGATTTGCTATGGTTGAAGCCGGTTTTACCCGGGCAAAAAATGCGGCCAATATCATGATGAAAAATTTAATGGATTTTAGTGTCGGATCCATAGCATATTGGGCAATCGGCTTTGGGATTATGTTTGGTGCTACAGCAGGTGGGTTGTTTGGTACAAGCGGTTTTTTCTTAAGTACCGGGGACCCAAGTACCGTAGAGGGCCTTTGGCAATTTGCATATTGGATTTTTCAAGCAGTATTTGCAGCTACCGCCGCGACGATCGTTTCCGGTGCTATGGCAGAGCGTACAAAGTTTACTGCATATTTAGTATACAGTGCGTTTATTACTGCCTTTATTTATCCAGTAGTCGGTCATTGGATTTGGGGTGGTGGCTGGCTTGCTGAGAAAGGAATGATTGATTTTGCAGGTTCGACCGTTGTTCATTCCGTAGGTGGCTGGGCAGCCCTAGCCGGTGCTATTTTACTTGGCTCACGCGTTGGTAAATATAATAGAGACGGCTCTTCTAACGCGATACCTGGTCACAATATTCCTTTGGCTGCTTTAGGTGTTTTTATTTTATGGTTCGGCTGGTTTGGGTTTAACCCGGGAAGTACTACAGCAGGAACAGATCTTAGTATTGCAATTATTGCTGTAACAACGAATCTAGCAGCGGCGGCGGGCTCAATTACTGCTATGTTTACCGCATGGGCACGATTTGGAAAGCCTGATACCAGTATGGCACTAAATGGTGCATTAGCCGGTCTTGTAGGAATTACTGCGCCGTGCGCTAATGTTTCTCCTTTGAGTGCAGTTCTGATCGGGGCAATAGCAGGAGTTCTTGTTGTATTGAGCGTTGAATTTATCGATAAAGTTCTACATATTGATGATCCTGTTGGCGCCATTTCTGTACACGGTGTCTGCGGGGCATGGGGTACTCTTGCCGCAGGGCTATTTGCCGAAGAGGCTTATGGCGGGACCAATGGATTATTTTTTGGGGGTGGTATAGGTGTTTTTATGACACAGCTTATAGGTGTAATTTCAGTATTTGCATGGGTATTTGGTACTGCTTTTATCCTTTTCTCTATTGTTAAAAAGACCGTTGGCCTGAGAGTTTCTTCTGATGAAGAGTTAAAAGGTCTCGATATTGGTGAACATGGTATGGAGCCATATGCAGGGTTTCAGATTTTTACAACTGAGTAGAAAGGAGCGTGATTGCAGTGAAGAAAATAGAATGCATTATTCGTTCTGAAAAGATAAAGAGTCTTGTTGATGAATTACGCCTTGTTGGTATTGGTGGGCTGACATTAACTGAGGTGAAGGGATTTGGCAAAGAGTCAACCCGTCCTGATAGCTATTTGATATTACCAAAGACTAAAGTTGAAATATATGCGGCTGACGGGCAGGTTGAAGAAATTGTATCTGTAATTGTACAGGTTTGTAATACCGGGACATTTGGCGATGGGAAAATTGTTGTACTGCCTATGGATGATATTATAAGAATTCGCACACAGGAAAAACAAGAACAAGCAATATATTAATATTTTAAGTGAAGCCTGGTGGCTAAACTTACCTTTGCTCGTTGTTGCCTCATAAATTGAATCAACAACGGAGGGGGTTAATTAAGAAAGGAGTGAAGGAAATGAAACTAATTGTTGCAATGATTCAGCCACATAAGTTGCCTGATGTGAAAAAGGCATTATATGATGCTGAAGTATTTAAGATGACTGTAACTAATGCATTAGGTTGTGGCCAACAAAAGGGGTATACGGAAACATACCGTGGTGTTATCCATGATGTTAATCTTTTAAAGAAAGTACGTCTTGAGATTGCAGTGAATGAAGATTTTGTTGAGCCGACCATAAAGGCAATTATTAAGGGGGCAAATACCGGCAATATAGGTGACGGCAAAATTTTTGTTCTCAATCTAGGAGAATGCATCCGCATTCGAACAGGAGAACGGGGAAATGAAGCAATCGGCTAATCCTGTATGTAAGAGAATCAAACAGAAAGGAGGTTGCTGCATGGAAGATAAGAAACTTGTCGATAGACTCAAACAGCTTAAGGAGGAAAAAAGATATACATTACATGATCTATCTAGAAAACTTGATATACAAGTGACTACGATTGAAAGGTGGTTTAAGACAAAACGGATCAATAAACTATATGCTTCGGTTATTAATGAAAGGATGAAAACACTTTAAAATTTTTTTATTAATTTTTAACCATTTATATAATCAAATGTATAAACGGAGGATAGCGATTATGAAGAGGAGTTGGAAGTGGATAGGAATGGGAATATTTTTTATCCTAATGTCTTTGGGCCTTATACCATATGCTCATGCAGATGAAGATGTTTTATACGCAAGCATTAGAGGTATTGATACATTGTGGGTAATGATTGCGGCATTTATGGTATTTATCATGCAAGCGGGATTCGGAATGCTTGAAGCCGGATTAATCAGGACGAAAAATACGTGTAATATTCTCATGAATAATTTTTTAGATTTTTGTATGGCATCAATGGGGTTCTTTTTTTTCGGATATGCAATTATGTTCGGGAGCGGCAATGGTTTTATGGGGCATAGCGGATGGTTTCGTTTGGGTATCGGATTGGAGGGAGATCTTCCTTTATATGCAGAGTGGTTTTTTCATGCGGTTTTCTGTGGCGCTGCTGCCACAATAGTTGCGGGAGGTATTGCAGAACGAATGAAATTTAAAGGATATCTAATGTATTCTTTTCTGATTTCGGCAACGGTATATCCTCTTGTTGGTCATTGGATTTGGGGAGGAGGATGGTTAGCTGACCTTGATTTTGCAGATTTTGCAGGCTCAACGGTCGTACATGCAGTTGGTGGAAGTGCAGCCCTTGTGGGTACTATTGTACTTGGCCCACGTATAGGTAAATACAACAAAGACGGCTCTGCGAATGCAATTGAAGGACATTCTATGGCACTTGCTTCGTTAGGGACGTTAATTTTATGGTTTGCATGGTTTGGTTTTAATCCGGGTTCAACACTCAGCGTGGGTGACGGCAGTAAGATTGCCCACGTGGCAATGACTACTAACTTATCAGCTGTTGCAGGTGGCTTAACGGGGATGTTTTTTGCGTGGAAAAAATTTGGCAAACCGGATCTTACTATGACCATGAACGGAGCACTTGCTGGTTTAGTTGCTATTACAGCACCGTGTGCTTTTGTTATGCCCATAGAAGCAATTATTATTGGGATGATAGGAGGAATTGTTGTTGTCATTGGTACTATTTTTCTTGACATGATTCATATAGATGACCCGGTTGGTGCAGTACCTGTACACATGATGAATGGTATATGGGGAACTTTGGCCGTGGGTATCTTTGGACATAAATCACTAGGGCTCGGGCGCGACGGTCTTTTGCACGGAGGAGGCCTCACTCAACTTGGAGTTCAGGCATTGGGTGTTATAACTGTGGTTATTTTTGTCGTTGCGATTATGTTTGTGATATTTAAAGGTATTGCATTCTTAATTTCTGGTTTACGTATAACCAGGGAAGAGGAGTTGAAGGGGCTCGATATTACTCAACATGGAATGGAATCATATGCAGGTTTTCAGGTATTTTTAACGGAATAATAATGTTGAATAAGTACAAACTTGATTTAATAAAAACACTATTAGTTAATAAATGAAAAAAAGGAGGCACAAAAATGGCAAAAAAAGTAAAAGCAAAATCAAAACCGGGAACGAAATTAAAAATTAGAGGATACATTGAAAATGCTACTGTTAATGAAGCAGCGGCGCGCGATGTTGCAAAACTTATTAAGGACAATGATATTAAATTTGTTGATCTGAAGTTTAACGATCTTCCCGGCTTATGGCAGCACTTTACTGTTACGAGTAAGGAATTTACTGATATTAAAGATTTAAGTTCTTCAATTTATGTGGACGGTATCGGTTTTGACGGCTCTTCTATCCGTGGATTTCAAAAAATTCAGGAAAGTGACATGATCCTTATTCCTGATCCTACTACTGCGATTATTGATCCCGTATGCGAGGTGCCGACATTAAGTATAGTATGCGATATATATGATCCTATTTCAAAGATACCATACACGCGCGATCCGCGTTACATTGCGAAAAAGGCTGTTTCTTATCTTAAGAAAAGCGGCATAGCTGATACTGCATATTTTGGACCTGAAGCGGAGTTTTTCTTGTTAAATGACGTTCGTTTCGATCAAGCTGAGAATTGCGGGTATTATTTTATTGATTCCCAGGAAGGGGATTGGAATACGGGCAAAGATGAAAAACCAAACTTGGGGTACAAACCTCGTTATAAGGAGGGCTATTTCCCTGTACCGCCACACGATTCACTGCAAGATTTACGTAGCAGAATAGTATTGAAACTTCTGGAGGCCGGAGTTCCTATCGAAGTACACCATCATGAAGTTGCTACGGCAGGGCAATGTGAAATTGATATACTTTTTAGCAGAATGGTAACTATGGCGGATAAGCTTCTATTATATAAGTACATCATCAAAAACATGGCAAGAAAAAACGGTATGGTTGCTACATTTATGCCCAAACCAATATTTAATGATAATGGTTCAGGCATGCATACTCACATGTCGTTATGGAAAGGTGGGAAAAATTTGTTTTTTGATCCCAAAGGGTATGCTAAGTTGTCTCAGACAGCAAAGTATTATACCGGAGGACTCTTAAAACATGCACGTGCATTAATGGCGTTTTGTGCTCCTACAACTAATTCATACAAGAGATTAGTTCCTGGATTTGAGGCACCGGTTAATCTTGTATATTCTGCCAGGAACCGTTCGGCTGCATGCCGTATTCCGGTTTATTCAGAAAGTGCAAAATCCAAACGTATAGAGTTTAGGCCCCCTGATGCCTCATGTAATCCATATCTTGCGTTTGCTGCAATGCTGATGGCTGGGATAGACGGCATAGTGAATAAAATTGATCCGGGTGAGCCATTGGATAAAGATCTTTTTGAGTTAAGCAAAGAACAGCTCGCGAATATCGACACTGTGCCTTCTTCCCTTGAAGAGGCAATGAATGCTCTAGAGACCGATCACGAGTTTTTAACAAAGGGGGGTGTCTTTACCCAAGATGTTATCGATGTGTGGATCGAATATAAAAGGACGCGTGAAATTGATGCATTACGTTTAAGGCCTCATCCATATGAATTTTATATGTATTTTGATATTTAAATGAAGCTCAGACTTATGGAACGAAGCCCCGCCCTTTCTGAGTTTTAATGAGTAAGAAAGAGCGGGGCTTCGTTCCATAAGTCGTGTGCTCATTTAAGCCATTTAAAGGGTGTATTTTGTACTCTGAAAAGGAGGTTGTTTTAGAGAGAAAATAGTATATAATATTGTTTTTACGATGGTGAAAATATTAGGGCACAAAGGCTAAATGTTAATATAAATAGAATAAAGAAAGGAAATTATATGGCATTAAAAACAAAAAAAGATATTTTAAAAATTGTAAAAGAGGAAGAAGTTAAGTTTATTCGGTTCTGGTTTACCGATATTGTAGGACAGGTTAAGAGTTTTGCGATTACTGACAAAGAACTGGAAGGTGCCCTTGAGAACGGCATGGGTTTTGACGGTTCTTCGATTACAGGATATCAGGACATCGAAGAAAGCGATATGATTGCAATGCCGGATCCTGATACGTTTCAGATTCTTCCGTGGCGTCCGCAGGAGAAAAAAGTCGGCCGTATGATTTGTGATGTTCTAAATCCCGACAGGACACCCTATGAAGGTGATCCTCGTTTTGTTCTCAAGCGTGCTTTAAAGAGAATGGAAAGTATGGGATTTGACCATTACTATATTGGACCTGAACTTGAATATTTTTATTTTAAAAATAATTCTACACACCCTGAGATACTAGATAGCGGGGGGTATTTTGATCTAACCACACTTGATGTCGCAAGTGACTTGAGGCGCGATACAATTTTTGCTCTTCAAAAAATGGGTATTCATGTTGAGTATTCTCACCACGAGGTCGGTCCCAGCCAACATGAAATTGACATTCGCTACAATGACGCATTAAAAATGGCTGATGACGTTATTACTTATAGGATTATTGTAAAGGAAATTGCTCAGCAGTATGGGGTTTATGCTACATTTATGCCTAAACCTATATTTGCATCTAATGGAAGCGGTATGCATACCCACCAGTCATTGTTTAAAGGTGATGCAAATATGTTTTTTGATGCAAATGATAAACATGGTCTTAGTGATACTGCAAAAAAATTTATTGCAGGACAGCTTTCTCATGCCCGAGAAATGAGTTCTGTTTTTGCGCAATGGGTTAATTCTTATAAACGTCTTGTCCCCGGTTATGAAGCACCGGTTTATATTGCATGGTCCAGCAGAAATCGTTCAGCCCTTATTCGAGTTCCCATGTATCATCCCGGAAAAGAAAAGGCAACACGTGCCGAACTTCGTTGCCCGGATCCGGCCTGTAACCCATATCTTACCTTTGCCGTTATGCTGCAGGCAGGACTCGAGGGGATCGAGAAGAAGTATAAAATGCCTAATCCGATGGAAAAGAATCTATATCATTTAACTAACCAAGAACGAAAAGATTTAGGCATCGCCTCTTTGCCAGACAATTTAGGAGATGCAATTGCTTTGACAGAGAATAGCGAAATTATTAAGAGGACGTTAGGCGAGCATGTTTTTTCACGATTTGTTACATTAAAGAAAAATGAGTGGGAAAACTACCGGATACAAGTAACTCAATACGAACTTGAAAATTACCTGCCGATACTATAAAAAGGCCTTAAAGCAGACTGCTTACATGCTAAGCAGTCTGCTAATATATACTGCGGCCTTTCATTTAATTTATAAAGGCTTATACCATGACTAAAATACGGATTGCACTTGCGCAAATTAATCCCACTGTCGGCGATCTGAGTGGAAATAAAGAAAAAATTCTAGATTATATAAAAAGGGCAGAAAGCGCAGGATCAGACATAGTACTTTTCCCTGAGCTTGCACTATGCGGTTATCCTCCGGAAGATTTACTCCTCAAGAGGCATTTTATCGAAAATAATATAAAGGTGCTACGTTCGATAAGTAAGGAAACGTCTAATATTATTGCCGTCGTGGGGTTTGTTGATTCAGACGGGAAGGGAAATATTTATAATGCGGCGGCTGTACTTTATAACCGTAAAGTTATGGGGGTTTACCATAAAATAAAGCTGCCTAATTATGGCGTGTTTGATGAGAAGCGTTATTTTATACCGGGTAAGCGGAATTATGTTTTTGATATAGGTGATATGTGCTTTGGCGTAAGCATATGTGAAGATATATGGGATGAAGACGGTGTTTATATATCTCAGGTTAACGGCGGTGCGGACGTGTTGTTTAATATTTCAGCATCCCCTTATCATGCGGGTAAAAAAAATTTACGCAAGAAGATATTAAGAAAACGCGTTAGGCAGACAAATGCCTGGATTTGTTATCTTAATTTAGTCGGAGGGCAGGACGAGCTTGTCTTTGACGGAGGAAGTTTTGCATTTAATAGAGATGGCAAAATTGTTGCCTCAGGAAATCATTTTGAAGAAGATTTGATATGTTTTGATATCGATACTAAAAGTTTTGCTTTAAATAAAAAGAAACACTTAGTAAATAAAGATCTCGTTAGGATTCCTTTACACAAGAATAAAAAAAAGAGAAAATGTTCAAAACATATAGCAAAATCTCTTAATCATATTGAAGAAATTTATAAGGCTCTTGTTTTAGGAACTCGGGATTATGTTCAAAAAAACAAATTTAAAAAAGTTGTCATTGGATTAAGCGGCGGGGTGGACTCGGCCCTGAGTGCTGTCATTGCAAGTGATGCTTTAGGGGAAGGAAACGTTATAGGTGTTTCTATGCCATCCCAATATTCATCAAAAGAGACTCAGGTAGATACCAAGCGTCTTACAGATAATCTTGGCATTCGTCTGATTGTTATTCCTATTCAGACAATTTATGAAAAATATTTAGATATTCTAAGCCGTGAATTTGAGGGGCTTGGATTTGACGTAACCGAAGAAAACCTTCAGGCACGCATCAGGAGTAATATATTAATGGCATTTTCTAATAAATTTTCTTGGCTTGTTTTGACAACCGGAAATAAAAGTGAAAATTCCGTAGGATATTGCACTCTATACGGAGATATGGCCGGGGGATTTTCTATCATTAAAGATGTTTCGAAGACTAATGTATACAAGTTATCAAATTACAGAAATGCAGTTGAAAGCAGCGATTTAATCCCGAGTAGTATTATTCGCCGTGCCCCTTCAGCTGAATTGCGGGAAGGGCAAAAAGATCAAGATACTTTACCTCCATATGATGTTTTGGATAAAATATTAAAGGATTATATTGAAGAAGACCGCAGCTTTGAAGAGATTGTTTTACGAAACGGCAAGGCATCTATTGTAAGAGATGTTATTGCCATGGTTGATAGAAATGAATATAAACGCCGTCAAAGTCCCCCGGGAGTTAAAATAACACCAAAGGCTTTCGGCAGGGACCGTAGATTACCCATTACAAACAAGTATAAAACAGGTTAAGGCGCATGACGAACATTTTTGATTTTTTACGTAACAGAATAAGAAGCTTTAGATATGCATTTTCAGGGCTCAGGGATGTTTTGTTCACGGAGCATAATGCATGGATACATGCTGTATTTACTATATTGGGTTTATCCCTAGCATTATGGCTTAGAATTTCTTTTGTGGATTTTGTTCTTATTGTAATAGTAATTACTTTGGTGTGGGTTGCTGAGACATTTAATACCGTTTTAGAGATTTTGGTAAATATGGTTTCACCACGCTATACAGCCGTAGCTAAACGAGCTAAAGACATTGCGGCAGCAGCTGTGCTTGTTGCTGCAATAGGGGCTTTTGTTGTTGGTTTAGTTTTGCTGGGTATTCCTCTTTTAGAGAGGTTAGGGTTTAGTTTCGGATGATTTGTGAAGGTTAGCCACACACTCGTCAAAATATTTTTTATCCTTCCTTGGTATGGATTGTATTTGAATTCCGACTCTTTGTGCATAGCCGTGTGAATCTTTCTGCAAGAATGTTTTTATTTTACCGATTATTTGAAAATTATAAAAAGTTCCATCCTCTTGCGGCAGTGAAAAATAGATATTAATTTTTGAATTGCGCTTAAGGCGCAGTTCTTTGTCTTCGTGAAAAAAGTGGAACTCATCACAGCAAAACCCGTGGAGATTAATATCGGTAATAAGAGCATCACCCCTGTGTTGCCTCCTGTCGCCTGCAATAAAGAAGTGGGCTTTAATATTACAGGGTATCCTTTTATAACGGCGTCTTTCGACCTTAAAGAATGATATTAAATTTTGGATTAATGGTATCATAACGGCTTTCTTATTTAGAATAATATAGCATGTTTTTAAGAAAATAAAATAAAAAATGTAGATAACAATTCTGTTGCAGCTTAGTATATTTTTTGGGATAATATGCTCTTCTTTTAAGAATTTATATGATAGGAATGGAAGAGTGCCAAGTATGATTTCAATATTATTATTAATCGTAGCCGTGCTTGTGGCTTCTGGCATATGCTCTATGGTTGAAGCTGCTGTGTTGAGTATTCCCCTTATGCGCGTTCGTGTTCTTTATGAAGAAAAACGCCGCTTCTCCCAGGATCTGCTACTAATTAAAGAAGATATCCATACAGCTGTAGCAACTATAGTTATCCTGAATAATGCGATAAATATTATAGGGTCTATTTTTGTAGGCCACCGTGTAGCGGGATACTTTGGGAGTGAATGGCTTGGGATTTTTTCTGCTGTCTTGACATTTGCGATTATCATTTTATCAGAAATAATGCCCAAGACCATCGGTGAGTCAAATAAAGTTCCCGTATCTCTTTGGAGTGCAAAGTCCCTGCGTTTCCTGATGTGGATCTTTCGCCCCTTTATTACCGTTGTTATTTTTGTAATCAAGCCGTTACGTAAGGCCTCGGGCAAACCTACCGTGACTGAGAAAGAAATCAAAGCTATGCTGAGGTTAGGACGGGATATAGGGACGATCGAACTTGATGAAGAAACATTGATTAACAGAGTTTTTAAATTAAATGACCTTCGGGCATCTCAGATGATGAAACCGATTGAGAAAATATGCGCATTTCCGGCTGATAAGACTCTCCGTGAAGCAAAGGATGAAATTATAAATGCTCCTTATAGCCGTCTTGCTGTGTATGAGGGAAACAATGTTCAAAATATAATCGGTGTATGTCAGCACAGAAAGCTCTTGCGCGAAATAGCAAATGATAATTATGACGTCAAAATAAAAGACTGCATGGTTCGGCCTATTTTTGTCAGTGAAAATGAACGCGCAGATAATTTACTTGATAAATTTCGTTTATTTAACCAGCATCTTTTCATTGTACGGGATAGTTTAAATAAAAATATAGGTATTGTTACGATGGAGGATGTTTTAGAAGAGCTTTTTGGCGAAATTTATGATGAAAAGGATGTCAGGCCAGGACGATTGAAATAGCTTTAAGTTGTTTATAATTCTAGACTTATATATATAAATAATTTATACTTTATACTTGACAAATTAAATTTAATATGCAATACTTTTAATACTTTTAAAAAGTGTTTTAGAAACTTAATTCGGTACAAAATACAAAGGAATAATAGATTTATCCAGCCAGGAAGGTTTAAGGCGAGGTTTATTATTCCACCGGGTAAACTTGGGGAAATCCAAGGACACAAAGCTACAGGGTCTAAGAGGTCTCAAGGAAGAGAAATCACGTCCGTAGGATAAACGGAAGCTTACGATAGCCAGCTGCAGAAACTTTGCAAAAAGTTTTTTGCAGCTGGCTTTTTTTATTTACATAAGCTCATGATTTAGCGAACGAAGTGAAGCTAAATCATATGAGCGAATGTACCCCGCCCTTTCAGATGCATAAGTGATAAGAAAGAGCGGGGTGGGAGATTTCACCACATTGGTGTCAGACACCAATTTTAATGAAATTGCCTCATCCCTTTTTAATGGAAGAGCAAATTCATTCATATAGATCTTTTTAAAAATAAAGAAAACCCTTTCAAAAAAATTAATAGTCTCTGAAAGGGTAGGAGAATTTAAAAGGAGGTTTATATATGTTCCACAATTCACTAATTGGCTACACCGCAACACCGAAATCAAAATTGATTTCAACTCTAACACTAATTTTTTTCATCATTTCAACATTCATTAATCCAAGTTTCCTACACGCTCAAATACCGATAACCTCGCATCTGCCAAAAGCTATAGAGATTCCCAAGCACATTGGCAATGTACGGGAGTCTTTTCATGTTAAAGGTAATGAATTGCCCCTTATAATCCATATTCAGGATGCACATGCTAATTATGAGGCACAGAAAAATATTACCAACATCCTGCAAGTCCTTCAGGCTAAGTTTGGTGTTGATACTATTTTTATGGAAGGATGTGACGGTGAGATTAATACTTCCCTTTTACGGGCCTTCCCTATCGAAGATGCGAAACGAAATATTATTGATAAGTATGTAAAAGAGGGAAAAATATCTGCCACTGAAGAATATTCAATTATTTCCAAAGAACCGGTAAAACTCATTGGTGTGGACAATGAGAAACTTTATATCGAAAACGTGAAAACATATGTTGAAGCGGCACGTATTCAAGATGAGGCACAGGGGTTTATCTCCTCCCTTGAGTCTATTTTGATTTCTTTACGGGAAGAATTATTTCATGATGATTTGCTTCAGCTCGTTGAGAGAAAAGAGCAGTTTCTTTCACAAGAGACAGACCCTCTTGAATATACTCGATATCTTATAGATGCTGTGCGGAAGCATGATATAAGCTTGAGTAAATATAAGTACTTCAGCCAATTAGTGGATTTAGAAATATACCAGAAGAAAATCAATCCAAAAGAAATTAAAATCGAAACCAAAACCCTCATAGATACAGCTTTAATCCCAGTCATTTCCGATGAAGATGCCGACCGCTTAGCCTTTGCCGAACTTGATTACGCAGGGGATCGCATGTCTTCATATGAATATTATTCTTTCTTAAAAGAACTATCCTTAAAACATGATATTGATTTCCGCACCTTCGTTAACATTAATCTTTATCTTTTATATTTATCGCTGGTTGAAGATATTGACGCGGCAAAATTAATGGCTGAACGGGTTGCGATTGAGCAAAAGCTTATTCAGAAAATATGTACAGGAGGAGTTGAGCGAGAGCTTTATGAATTAATGCAGCATTTTAACGTACTTAAAAATATTTTTACCTTAAAAGCCGTTCCTGAAGACTTACGCTATTTTGAAAAACATGAGAAAGAGTTTAAGAATGAAACATTTGAAGCATTTATAAGAAAGACCAAAAGTTATAACACCCCCCTTACCCCCCTTGATAGGGGGGATGTACGAGATCCTAACATTTCCCCCTTAATAAAGGGGGTGCCCAAAGGGCGGGGGATGTTACGTACCTTTTCTATCCAGAAAAACCTTCCTATTTTTAAAAAGTTTTATTCGCTGGCAGAGAAACGTGAAGACTCTTTTATTTCTCATACACTTAAAGGAATGAAAGAGAATAAACTCAAAATTGCCGCACTCGTAACCGGAGGTTACCATACAGCCGGTGTGGAACAACGGCTGCAGGATAAAGGCATTTCTTACCTTGTCGTATCTCCTCAGATGACAGAATTGCCCCAAGAGAATCTATATGAAAAAATAATGCGCAGTTATGAGAAATATTTCGGCGTAAAAGAAGGCACCAGAGGAGGAACTGTTAAAGAACTATCGAGTTTGCTGCCTGAGGGGGAACATGAGCCGCTCTTCAGGGAATTAATAGAAAAAATCGTTCCTGAGTTAGCCAATGAACTTGTTAAGGTTTCTCTGGGGCTTCAGAGGGGACAGATTCTTATGGATGAGTTGGGCCTTAATGACAAAGCTGAAGATTTTTTGAGAGTGATTCAGGAAGTTGAGCCTTCTGTTGATACTAAAATGGCAAGCGGAGTATTTTATCGGATGCTCCTTAAGGCATGGAACTGGCAGGTAAAAGATTATGGGCTATTTGTAGATGAAAGTTTTAAAAGCGATCAATATCCTCTTGGCAAAATTTATATTTTTCCTATAGATAAAGTAAAAGGAGTGCTAGCTTCCGCAAACGGTAACATTAAGCTTCTTGCCCAAGCATTAGAAGAACTTGATATTGTAGGCCAAAAAGAACAGCCTCCCTCAGATACAACACCTCTTCCTATTAATATACAAGATGAGCAACTTGTACCTTCTCCAAAAACATGGCGTATAACAGAAAGCCCTGAGGATGAGCGTGCGGCACAACAGGAGGAAGCATTACAGTATGATTTAGATTATATTCCTACCAGTGAGCTGGTTATAGTAGAAGTTCCCAAGAAGACGGATCGGGTACATAGAGTAGCAATAAATGGGGTAGGAAGAGTTGGGAGATTATTAGTACGACAGATGTTTGATGAAAATAATCCTAATTTACGCATAGTAGCAGTAGTTGGTGCGGATACGAGTAAAGGAGATACAGTAAAAGATAAGTTAAAGATTCAGAAGGCATATGCAGAGAGTCTTGCGAAGCTTATTAGTAAAGATAGTTTACATGGCAGATGGAAGGGGCATATGGTAAAAGTGGAAGTAAGAGAAGGCCGTGTGTATCTAATAGTAGACGATGAATTTCCGATTGAAGTTGTAGAGAGAGAGAAGGATACTAAAAAGCTTCCATGGGGTCGATTACAAGTTGATATTTTAGCAGAATCGAGCGGTCAACAGAAGGAACGGGATAAAGCGGCATTGCATCTTGAAGCAGGGGCAAGACGTGTTATTGTCGGTGCGCCTGGAAAAAATCTTGATGGGACATATGTCTATGGAGTAAATAGTGGTGAATATAGCCGCGATCAGAAGATTATTTCAAATGCAAGTTGTACTTCAAATGCAGTAGCACCAGTTCTTAATCCGTTGAAGAAGTTTGGCGTAAGAGGAGGGGATATATTAACTACACATGCAATAACTGCATCACAGGTTACGTTGGATAGAGTAAAAGCTGATAAACCAGAGCGGGGACGTGCTGCTAATTTTAATATTATAGATACTTCGACTGGTGTTTCAAAAGCACTGCCGCACATTGATCCGGCATTCGATGGTATTTTTTCAGCAAAGGCGCTTCGTGTACCCACAGGGAATGTGTCAATCAATACTATTGTTGTTGCTT